>Ga0209930_1000286_pt1 | contig 148829 bp, 130 predicted proteins | sample ThiBiot_500_biof_2_FD_183948 | JGI IMG/M metagenome (GOLD analysis project Ga0209930, IMG submission 183948) | Wastewater bioreactor microbial communities from Cape Town, South Africa - Thiocy_cont_500_biof (SPAdes) | ecosystem: Engineered > Bioreactor > Thiocyanate-remediating >...
TGAAGTGATCAAATGCTAAACAACATTACTCAATGCGTCTACAGTCAAATCCAGAAGAAAGATAATCTTACGAGCACGAAATGTTGTAAATGGTAATAAGATGAATGATGATTGTAAGAACCCGAAGGATTTATGTTTTGTAGCACAAAATTCCAATTGATTGAGGCAGACTCCCAAGCAGTCGAACAAAAATTGTTTTTAATCACAGCTTAGAAGTATCCTAGTTAACTGCAAATGCTTGTGATTGTATCATAGTGGCGATAGCAACAATATCATCCCCAATCAACCTGTCGTCTTCCAGTTTATCGACTTTAGTCCGAATGAGGGCGTAGGTGTTTTCCACATACTTTGAACAGGTGGCCGGTCGTCTAAATTCTAAGCCCTGTGCACCGAACATCAGCTCAATGGCCAGAATGTTTTCCAGATTGTTCAGTACCTGATTGAATTTCCTCCCCGATATGCTCCCCATAGAAACATGATCTTCCTGACCTAGACTGGTCGGAATTGAGTCTGCAGAAGCGGGAAAACATAATGTTTTATTTTCTGTGACCAAAGCAGCAGAAGTGTATTGAGGAATCATAAATCCCGAATTGAGCCCCGAACTCTCCACCAATAGTTTGGGTAGTCCATACTTCCCTTCAAGCAGAAGATAGCTTCGGCGATCGGATATATTACCAAGTTCTGCAGCAGCCAAAGTGGCATAATCCAGTGGTAGTGCCAACAATTGACCATGAAAATTACCTCCAGAAATGGATTCTTCTGCACTTAGAACAATCGGATTATCAGTAACAGAATTAAGCTCAATTTCTGTAAGATGTTTTAAATGCTCATAAGCATTTCGGCTTGCCCCATGGACTTGCGGTACACACCTCATGGAATAAGGATCCTGCACCCGGTCACAATATTCATGGCTTTTAAGATTATCGGAATGTTTTAAAAACTTTATCATTCTTTCTGCTACTTTTTTGCTCCCTGCGAACGGACGAATTGCATGAAGCTCTTTTTTGAATGGACTTGCAGAACCGCGATAGGCCTCAAGCGACATCGCAGCTGCAAGGTCTGCCAAATCCAAGAGATAACTCATTTTCTTCAATCCCCAAATGGCATGTGCAAGGATAAACTGTGTGCCGTTAATTAATCCTAACCCCTCTTTAGGCCCCAAGGTTAAAGGAGGTAAATTATATTTTTTTAAAACTTTTGCAGCATCTGAAATGATTTCACCTTCCCAAACTTTACCTAAACCTAACAATGGCAGCACCAAGTGAGCGAGAGGTGCCAAGTCGCCCGACGCACCTACAGAACCTTGCTCAGGCACCACTGGGATAATGTCTTTCTCCAGCATGAGCATGAGTCGCTCTATAACTTCCAAAGAAACACCCGAAAACCCTTTGGATAATGCATGAATCTTAGCAATGATCATTAATTTTGATAATTCTTTTGCAATGGGCTTACCTACACCTACTGCGTGCGAAATGATCAGGTTGTATTGAAGTTGCGCCGTTTCTTCTTCCGAAATTCTGACGTCGCAAAGTGGACCAAAGCCCGTGTTGATGCCATATACTGTACGGTCGGATTCGACAATTTCGCGAACGTTCTGTTGCGAACCTAAAATTCTATCTTTCGCTGCTTTGTCGAGCTTCGCATTTTTAGGATTGTCTAGGATTGTCAATACATCCTGAATGGAAAAAGTGTCTGTACCGTAAATCATCAGTAATTATTTAACGCTAAATTTACATAAATTTTAATGACCCCGAAAGCTCGATCTATTCTTTGTTGATGAGCGTATTACGTCTATTGTGGAAGTTTAAATTTCCCCTTTTTGCAGCAATGGAATAAGGGCTGGTGTGAGCAACCACGTAGAAAAAGGTCCTTTAATGAAATTCAATTTGCTATTTTTGTAGAATGATTTCGACGCTTGAACTTCAGCTGAAAACTTTGCCTTCCGACCCCGGAGTATACCGTTATTATGATAAAAATAACGAACTTCTGTATGTGGGAAAGGCAAAAAATCTAAAGAAAAGGGTATTATCTTACTTTAATAAAAATCTTGCTGGATACCGTACCAGGGTGATGGTGAGTAAAATTCACCGCCTCGAAACTACCGTTGTGCCCAGTGAATACGATGCGCTTTTACTGGAGAATAATCTGATTAAGGAACATCAACCTTTTTATAATGTATTGATGAAGGACGATAAATCGTTCCCTTGGATTTGTATTAAGAATGAAGATTTCCCCCGAATTTTTCTTACTCGAACCCGTATTAATGATGGCTCCGAGTATTTCGGTCCTTATGCCAAAGTGCGCCCTGCGAAGATCTTGCTCGATACCATTAAGCATATTTATAAAATAAGAACCTGCAACCTCAATCTTTCACCCGACAAAATTGCCGAAGGAAAATACAGGGTATGTCTTGAGTATCATATTAAAAACTGCGAAGGACCATGCGAGATGTTAGAGTCTATAGAGCATTACAACCAAAAAGTAGAGTCGATTCGGGGTATTATTAAAGGGGATTTTAGGCCTGCAAAAGAGCATTTGACGAAGCAGATGATGCATTATGCAGCGCAATTGGAGTTCGAGAAGGCGCAAATGGTGAAGGAGAAAATGGACCTGTTGGAAGATTATCAATACCGCCATACTGTCGTAAGTGCGAGTATCGATGATGTGGATGTTTTCGGGATGACGAGTGACGAATCGGCGGCTTATGTTAATTATTTTAAAATTCAGAATGGTAATATAATTCAGAGCTACACTACCGAAATTAAAAAAGTGCTGGAGGAAAGTGATGAAGATATTTTGGAAGAAGCGATGATTGAGATTCGAAGAAAATTTCTTTCCGAGTCTAAAGAAATTCTTCTGCCATTTCACCTGTCGTTCGAAATTCCAAATGTGAAATTTATTGTTCCCAAAATGGGCGACAAGAAGAGAATTGTTGAGTTATCGGAAAAAAATGCAAAGGAATACCGCATCGAAAAACTGAAACAGATCCAGATCGTAGATCCAGAAAGACACACCAACCGGATTATGGCAGAAATGCAGAAGTTACTTCGGATGCCTGTAGAGCCGCGACATATTGAAGGTTTTGATAATTCAAACATTCAGGGGACAAATCCTGTTTCTGCTTGTGTTGTTTTTAAAGATGGCAAACCCAGCAAAGCCGATTACCGAATTTTCCACCCTAAAACGGTTGATGGGCCCAACGATTTTGCAACAATGGAAGAAGTAATCTATCGCCGGTACAAACGGCAGCTCGACGAAAATGAGCCACTGCCACAATTGATTTTAATTGATGGAGGCAAAGGACAACTCTCGTCTGCAGTGAAGAGTTTAAAGCTACTCGGACTTTATGGGAAAATCACGATTATTGGTATTGCCAAGCGATTGGAAGAACTTTATTTTCCTGAAGATTCGGTGCCATTGTATCTTGATAAAAAATCAGAAACTCTGAAGATTTTGCAACGCGTTCGAGACGAATCGCACCGTTTTGGTGTTAAGCATCACCGTACCCGCAGAAAAAATTCAACCATAAAATCGGAGCTTGAAGAAATTCCGGGTGTTGGCGAAAAATCCATTGAGTTATTGATCTCCAAACTCAAATCGGTGAAAAGAGTGAAAGAGTCGTCGCAGGAAACCCTCTCCGAAATTCTTGGCAAAGCCAAAGCGAAAGTCGTTTGGGAATACTTTAACCAGCCGCTGTAATTACTTACGGATAAAGACTTCTTTCTTGAAGTTTCCGTCCGCAGTGGGCATATCAATCACGATTTTACCGTCTTCAAGATAACCCAACGTGGTGGAACCATTGTCAAGCTGCACCTGGTATACTTCTTTTTTTGATGTCGCTTTGAAAATAGCATACGGAACCGAAAGATTAGGATTGGCTAATATAAACTGATGGTCAGAAATAACCATTTTGTTCAGCGATAATGCGCCGTTACTATAAATCTCGGCTTTAGCAACTGTTTTACTTTCTAATGGGGCAGGATTGTTTTTAGCCGAATTTTCCTTTTCTGTCGCTTGTATTTCGGCAGATGTCGCTATGTTTTTTTGGGGTTGCTGCGTTGGTATTTCCTTAGGCGAACCCACATTTTTTAATGCTTTTAGCAATGCGTCTTGCATTCCTTCTTCAAAATCTTTAATCATCGATTTCCCTTCAAAGGTGGCAATCGTCACATTTTTACAATCTTTAAACTCAATCTTTAGACGATTGGTGAGCATATTGCTGGTGTTTTTCACTTCCGCATTCAGCACTTGGCACGGGTCATTTTCCAGCGAGTTATTGTTCACAATGATGTACTTTTTTTCTGTTAGCTTAGAGGCCAGCAAATCATTGAGCTCATACTGATTATCTTTAAAATCTTTAAACTTTGAGGGAATGTGGATCAGTCCGTAATCTGAAATACTTTGTCCGAAGCAGATGCCGGCAGCCGACAGCATAAAAAATTGAAAAAAACGTTTCATACGATATTAATTAAAAAAAGAATTATTTTGAAGGGATAATTGTGCCCGAAACTTCACCAAAACCAATCCGGATATCGCCTTTTTCGGCATATCCCCGCATGATAACGGTATCGTGGTCCTGAATGAATTTTCGTTCCTCACCATTGTTGAGCTGCAATGGTTTTTCACCACGCCAAGTAAGTTCGAGCATGGAACCGAAAGAACCAGGTTCTTCACCCGATATGGTCCCGGAAGCATACATGTCGCCCACTTCAATGTTGCAGCCGTTAATGGTATGGTGCGCAAGTTGTTGCGCCATATTCCAGTACATGAGTTTAAAATTTGACTTGCAAATTAGGTTTTCTGCACCATTTTCAGGTTGGAGATAAACCTCCAGGTTGATGTCAAAATTTTTGTCGCCGGTGAATTTTAGGTAATCCAAAACTTCTGGTTCCTGCACAGGTGTTGCTGTTCTGAAAGGTTCCAACGCTTCCAACGTCACCACCCAAGGCGAAACCGAACTTCCGAAATTTTTACCAAGAAAAGGTCCGAGAGGCACATACTCCCAACTCTGGATGTCTCTTGCAGACCAGTCGTTAAAAAGAACCATTCCGAAGATGGCATCTTCTGCATCTGCAGTAGAAATACTTTCTCCCATCTCCGTATTTTTGTTGATGATGAATGCCATTTCCAGTTCAAAATCCAATTGTTTTGTGGCGCCGAAAATGGGTTTTGGCTGATCTGCGGGTTTCATCTGTCCGTTTGGTCGGTGAATCGCTGTGCCGGAAATGACGATGGAAGAAGCTCTTCCATGATAGCCCACTGGTAGATGTCGCCAATTAGGGAGCAACGCATTGGCCGGATCGCGAAACATTTTTCCCACATTTGTAGCATGCTCTATGCTGCTATAAAAATCGGTATAATTAGGAATGTGAACAGGCATCATCATCTTGACCTGATCCACATTGTAAAAACATTCCTGAATGGTTTTTTCATCTTCAGCCAATGAAGAATGCTCATCCAGTAACTCCTGAATTTTAAGCCGAACTGCCGTGGTGACAGGTTTGCCCAGTTCAATAAATTCGTTGAGTGTATAGGCCTCAAAAACATTTTCATTGAGTCCTTCTATTTCATCAAAAAAACCATAATCGTACAGCGTGGCCAAATCGATGACCATGTCGCCAATTCGGGTACAGCACGCTATATACTCTTTGTTGAAAACCGCAACGCCAAAGGGAATATTATGAATAGAAAAATCCGAATTTATAGGATAAGTGATGAAAGATTTCATTAAATTTTATTTAAAAGTAAGGAGATTAAAGTCCGTCTGTGTTTTGGTCAATATGATTAAATGGATAAAAATCGATGCTGTGGTTAAAAGCCAGTTTCACTACTTTCTGTTGATTGCACTTTCCTCGATCCAGCGCTCTTTGGAATTGACGTCAATGAGATAAAGAATTTTTTTCTGCATCGTCAAAAGCAAAGTCTTGGTAATGGGAATTGCTATTTTTCTTCCTTCAAGCTGGTCGGCGCGCAGCGAAATAATGTTATGTTTGGAACGAACAATATCACCGGAAAAAACGTTGGAAGAAGTTTGTCCGGTCGCTTTATCATCAAACATCTCCACGTAGGTTGCCTTATTTCCTTTAATGACAATAAAATTCCGCTCGGTATGATCTTCAAAATCTTTTAGCAGAACAAACTTGGTGTCATCCAAATGGATGTTCTGAAGGTTTTTGTTGATTCCGCTTTTTTCTTCCAGTCGGTCAAGGATGGCGTTTATGCTTCCATACTGCGCTTTGATGCCTGTACTTACGGCAAAAAACAGCATAGAGAAGATTACTTTCTTCATTGTAATTTTTATGTTTGATGTAGAATAAACCTCTCTTTTTAAAGGTTTCCCCGTTTTGCCTGTTCTCTTTCTAATGCTTCAAAAAGTGCCTTGAAATTTCCTGCACCAAAACTCTGTGCACCGTGCCGTTCGATAATTTCATAGAAAAGGGTAGGTCGGTCTTCCACCGGTTTGGTGAAGATTTGAAGCAGGTAGCCCTCTTCATCGCAATCCACCAGGATGCCCAAATCGGAGAGTTTCTTGATGTCTTCGTCAATTTCACCAACGCGATCAGGGATCATTTCGTAATAGGCCTCTGGCGGAGCTGATAAAAACTCAACACCTCTCGCTTTCAGTTCGGTTACGGTTTTGATGATGTCTTTGGTGGCCACTGCTATATGCTGCACGCCTTCCTCTTCGTAGAAATCAAGGTATTCTTCCACCTGAGACTTCTTCTGTCCTTCGGCAGGTTCATTGATTGGGAATTTTGCATAGCCATTTCCATTGCTCATTACTTTAGACATGAGCGCGGAATATTCGGTGTTGATCTGTTTATCGTCAAAACTCAGGATGTTCACAAATCCCATCACCTCTTCATACCATTTTACCACGGGAATCATCCTGTCCCAACCCACATTTCCTACACAATGATCCACATATAAAAGTCCGACTTCTGAAGGATTGTAATCGCTTTCCCATTTTTCATAACCCGGCATAAAGGTGCCACTGTAGTTTTTTCTTTCAATGAACATATGTACGGTTTCGCCATACGTATAGATGCCTGCCATTTTCACTTCGCCAAGATCATCTTTAATGGTAGTGGGCTCCATATAAGGTTTCCCTCCGCGCTTTACGGTTTCTTCATACGCAGAATAAGCATCATCAACCCATAAAGCCAGCACTTTTACACCATCACCATGTTTTAGCTGATGTTGGCAAATCGGAGAATCTGAACGCAAGCCAGAAGTGAGCACCAATCTTATTTTTCCTTGTTGCAAAACATAAGAAGCACGATCCCGCACACCGGTTTCCGGGCCCGCGTATGCTACCGACTGAAAGCCAAATGCAGTTTTGTAATAATGGGCAGCTTGCTTGGCATTTCCTACGTAAAATTCAATATAATCAGTCCCGTTGATCGGTAAGAAATTCTCTGCCTGCGCTATTTTTTCGGCAAATGTTAGTGTTGACATTTTTCTTTCTTTAGATTTATAATTTTCTTTTGCCAATATACAAAAATTCGCAGAAACGAAGACGGGCTTCATTGCTGCGAATTTTTTTTTGATGCCGACTTTTTAATCTCTTGTGAAAGTCTTAACGCGTTTAAATTTCAACTTTAAAGCGTTCGAAGGCGGCTTTATCAAGCAGTTCCCGATCGTCAGGATGCGAAATCTCAATGAGTGCTTTTGCTCGTTCACGCAGGCTTTTTCCATAGAGATTCACGGTTCCATACTCAGTGCATACATAATGGATATGACCGCGTGTGGTTACTACGCCTGCACCTTGTTTCAGGTAAGGAACAATTCTTGGAATTCCCTTTTTGGTTCTGGAAGAAATCGCCATGATTGGTTTACCCCCTTCAGAAAGTGCTGCGCCTCTCATGAAATCCATCTGCCCACCAATTCCTGAGTACTGAAACGTCCCGATGGAATCTGCACAAACCTGGCCCGTTAAATCAATTTCGATGGCTGAATTGATGGCATGCATTTTTTTGTTCTTCATGATGTTGATGGGGAAGTTCACATGCTGCACATCCATAAAAGCGATAGATGGATTGTCGTTTACAAAATCGTAGAGTTTTTTGGTTCCAAAACAGAAACTCGTGATGGTTCTGTTCAGGTGGGTACCTTTATACTTGTTATTCACCACATCTCTCAGGATGAGATCGACAATGCCGTCACTGAGCATTTCGGTATGTACACCAAGATCTTTGTGATTGCCCAAACATTTCAGTACGGCATCAGGAATAGTTCCGATACCCATTTGCAGGGTGGCTTTATCATCGATAAGTTCGGCGACATTTTTACCGATCTTCATCTCAATGTCGGTTACTTTTGCGCCATAATCAAGGGTCATCAGTGGTTCATCATGCCAAACCATTTTATCGATTCGGCTGTGGTGAATCATCCCGTCGCCATGGGTTCTTGGCATTTGGGGATTCACAATCGCGATGATTGTTTTAGCTGTATCCACCGCAGTTCTTGCCACGTCCACCGATGTTCCCAAAGTGCAGTATCCATGTTCGTCCGGAGGCGAAACGGTGATCATCGCCACATCGATGGGTAGAGTTCCGTTCTTGAACAGGATAGGGATTTCACTAAGGAAAATAGGAACGAAATCTCCTCTTTCACTGTTCACAGCACTCCGCACAGGAGAAGAAGTGAAAAGCGATTTGGTAAAGAAGCTGTCGCTGTATTCCGGTTTTGCAATTTCTACGCTTCCTTGTTGGGTAATAGAAACGAGTTCCACATTTCTAAGCCGTGCAGCTTGACGTGCGAGTTCATTATAAAAAAGATTCGGTGTACATGCACTGCCGTGACCAAAAATTCTGTCACCACTTTTAATGACGGACACTGCTTCTTCTACACTTGTATAGTTGATCATAGTCTTGAATATTATCTAAATTAAATGTGTTATTATTTTCATCAAAAATAATTAAATAAGGTAAGATTGCAGATGAGTAAAATCATTTTAAGCCAGAACGGTCACATGATTTTCCGCATGATTGGTTTTGGATAACGTTATTACTCGTTGATTCTTTAGGGTTTTTACTCTTGGCTTCGGTCTCCCAAGTGATTGTCGGGGGTTTCCAGCCAGGAAGTGGCGTAGCTTTTATCTTCCACTTTTAGTGCCTCGTCGGTAAGTTTAAGCGGGCGAAACGGATCCACCATCACCGCATATTCTTCAGTGAATTTTTTGCCAATACTTCTTTCCATGGCGCCGGGATGCGGACCATGAACAATGCCGCCCGGATGCAGTGTGAAATCCATTAAATCAATATGATTTCTGCTCATAAAATCACCTTCAGTATAAAAAAGAACCTCATCGGAGTCGATATTGGAATGATTGTAGGGAGCCGGAATGGCGAATGGATGGTAATCGTACATACGGGCAACAAAAGAGCACACTACAAAATTGTGAGCTTCGAAATTTTGATGAATAGGCGGTGGTAAATGTACGCGACCTGTAATGGGTTCAAAATTTTTAATGTTGAATTTGTACGGATAAAAATAGCCGTCCCAACCTACCACATCAAAGGGATGAGTAGCATATACGAAATCCCAGATTTGGTTTTCTTTCTTCACCTTGATCAGGAATTCACCTTTCTCATCATGAGGTTCTACCCATTTTGGAGCTTCGATGTCGCGCTCGCAAAATGGAGAATGCTCGAGCAGCTGGCCAAATTCGTTTCGGTAGCGTTTCGGTGTATAAATCGGCGAATGCGCTTCCAAAAAGAAGAAAACATTTTCCTCTGTGCTAAGTTGCAGTTGGTAAATGGTTCCACGGGGAATAATCAGGTAATCGCCGGCAGAAAATTCTAAATTTCCTAAAAAAGTTTTCAGGGTGCCGCTTCCTTCGTGCACGAAAAGCAATTCGTCGCACTCTGCATTTTTGTAAAAATAAGGGGTGGATTTTCGAGGTTTTGAAAGTCCCATTTTCAGGTCGTTGTTCAGCATCAGCACTTTGCGGCTCTCCAAAAAGTCGTCTTCGGCAGTAACCCTCAGGCCTTTAAACATTCTGGGTGTTACATTTTTATCTACCGCAATTTTAGGCGTCACATCTTTGGGTTCGCGGATGGATTTTATTTGAGTAGGCCTATGAATATGGTAGAGCAAGGATGATATGCCATGAAATCCCTCGGTTCCAAAAAGTTGTTCATAATAAAACTGATCCTGATCAGATTTGAAAATAGTGTGCCGCTTTGGTGGAATTTTTCCCTGCTGATGGTATCGCATTTCTCCTTTTTTGATTCAGGTAAAAATACAATTTTATATCGAATTGCCAACTCAATCTGTATCGCAGTCACCATGTTGTGTGAAGCTTGAATGATGGCGGCAAAGCCAAAATGAAGGCAGAAATAGGAGTTACTCGTTTTATCCGGAGGTTTCACCAAAACTCATGGCGGCATCGTAAAATTCATCCTGCATCACGCTTAGCTGTTGTGCCAAGAGCCGTATTCCAGTGATGTTACGAACCAAATGCTGGTCATTGCTGCGCAACGGAATCACGCCCATATCTGTTGAAAGGAAAACGTTTTCTGAGTCGGTTTCGAAGGGTGTTTCAGCAAATGATATTTTACGAAAAAAATTATCGGACTCTTCCACTTTTTCAGTGAGCGATTCGGGATAAATTAAAATGCCTCCCGGAACAATATTTTCGGCAATCATTAGAATATCTAAAGCTGGAGTTTCATCGGTTACTAAAACAATATTGGGGTGATAGGTTACCGCGTGGTCGAGATTGGAAGTTTCAAACACCACGAAATCGCGTTCCAGGAAATGGAAGGATTGTGCATCCGAAAACAAAGCAAATTCTTTTCCGTTGAAATTGAGTACCGATGCAAACAACTGCGTCACCGTGGGGAACGTAGAGTAAATGAGTACTCTTGTTTTTTGAGCCGAGTAGTCGATGAGTTGATGGAGATTATCCATTATTGATGGGTCTCAGTGTTTTCGTTCACTTTGGCGTCGATCAGTGTTTGGAAAGTTTTAACAATAGCATTCCAACGTTGCTGGTCATTCTTCATTATCAGCGATGCGTCGGACTTGTTGCCTGAGTTGTTCCCTTTTTTCACTTTAATGTTAACGGAAATATGATCGTACATTTTCTTGTAATCTTCATGGATACGTCGGAAACGGTTCTCGGTAAGTGCTTTTTCAAGGGAAGCAATTTCTTCATCACTTACCTTAAAATCTTTTTTGATGTTTTTTCCATTGCCCTCAAGCGAATAGTAGCCATTGTTGCCTTTAATCAGAAAATTTTCATAAGCCGGTTTTATGCCGCCACTTTTCTCGAAGCTGTAATCGAAATCGGAGTATTTCTTTTGAGAATTACATGCTGCTAATACCAACACAATGAATAGAGCGAATAATTTTTTCATTTTAAAACTTTTATAATTTTAAAGGAGATTTTTCTTCCTCTTTTTGAGATTTACGTTCAAGATCGTATTCATGCAAAAGATTAAAATCTTCGGTTTGTTCGATGGCCACCATAATTTTATTCAAAATTGTTGGTGCGTCATCGTGATCATAATCAATGTCCAGCGGTTTTTTAAACTCCATTGTTGGTCGAACTCCGGTTACTTTTACCCTTAATCCTTTTTTGTCGAATGCTCTTCTGAAACCATTGATTTTAATGGGCACCACAATGGGTCGTTGGTTCTTTACGAGTTTGGCGGTACCTTTTCGTCCTTGTGCAAAGGCGGCGGTTGTGCCTTGAGGGAAAGTGATTACCCAACCATTATCAAGGGCTTTCATTATATTTTCTACCTCGGTGAGGTCAACCATTCTGTTGACATTTTGTCCCTCTGCTCGCCAAGTTCTTTTTACTGTAACTGCGCCTGCCAATTTAAAGATTTTAGTCATAAGCCCTTTGTTCATGGTTTCTTCGGCGGCTACATAATAGAAATCCACTTTCGGATTCAGCAAATAAATAGGATTTTTGATGGTGTTGAGATAGCCATTATTCATCGCGCAGAAAGCGTGGTACATCGCAGCAACATCCGCAAAATACGTTTGGTGGTTCGAGACGAAGAGCACGTTGGAATCGGGCAGGTCGACCAAGAGTTCGGTTCCTGATATTTTGAGTTTATTGAAGCCGTTGAAGCGGCGGTAAGAAACAAGCCCCAACACGAAAATAATAATTCGCTTGAGAAAATAAAGGTGCCCGAACGCGTCGGTAAAGATATTTTTCTTCGACATGAATCAAATTAACTTAGTCGGCGAAATTACAAATTTTTCAACAATTGGCTGAATTCACTTAAAATCATGGAGGTGGCTCCCCAAATAAGGTAATCATTGAATTTTAGCACGGGAACTTCCACGCCGCGGGTGCTTGGTAAAACCATCATTTCGGGCTTCGCGTGCAGTTCCAAAAGTGATGATACTGGAAACTCGATCAATTCTGCCACTTCGGATTCCTGAAGCAAAAACCGAGGATCTTTTTTCGTGTACGAAATGTAGGGACGCACATAGAAATTACTGGGCGGTATATATATGGGCGAAAGTTCTCGAATAATTCGGATGTAATGCTCATCAATGCCTATTTCTTCGGATGTTTCGCGCTTGGCAGTTGCTGCAAAATTGGGATCGCTTTTTTCTTTTTTGCCACCGGGTAAAGAGATTTGCCCACTATGGCGATCGCGCTCGTTCGTCGTGCGTACCATGAGTGGAAACCACCATCGGTCTTCCTTCAAATAAAGTAAAATATTAACAGCTGCAAATTTAGGATCCTTTGCCAGAATTTCCTCGTAGCTGAAAAGGGGGCGGTAGGGCGGCGAATAAATGGCGTGTGCATCTTCGCCATAGAGTGTAGACTGCTTAATCTTAAGTAATAGATCTTTGCCAAAAATTTCCATATGACGAAGATAAGGAAATCAATGCTGAAAGTATTTTAAAGTAAAGTTAAAATTTAAGCAGAAGCTCACCGCCAAAATAACACGTTAGCTCACCACGATATGCGACCAATTTTCACCTGTTTTTATGCGGTGGATTTGCATTTCCGAGACCTTAAAGTTTTTGGCAATTCGCCGGTTGGGGATTCCTCTTTTCAGTTGCTTTTTAATTAGCATTACTTGGGAGCTGTCGAGCTTTAGGCCACTTTTTCTCACCCTTGTTTTGCGCATTTTTTGTTCGGCAATCACATAGGGGCTACTCTGTTGATGAGCGGCATTTTCCTCTGGTGTCATCCATTTAAGGTTAGATGCTTTATTATTTTGTTTATTAAAGTCGAGGTGGGCAACCACGGTTTGTTTTTCGTTTTCTTTGGGTACAAAGTATTCTGCCACCATCCTATGCACCAGAAAATGTTTATAAATGCTCCTTTGTTTAAGATTTTTTTTGAGGGTTTTGCTCAGCTGCGATTTCATTTTTTCAATTTCTTTCTCAAGCTGGGTACTGGGTTCCTCTTTGTATTTTTTCTTTAGTTCTGCAATTTCGTATTTGGTGTTGGCGACTGTTTCTTCAAAATGAGCTGTTTTTGCTTTATGAAGGGTGAGTCTAAAAATATTGTAGCCCTCAGTCATTGAGCCGGTTAATAATTTACCATTCGATAAGCGGCTGTAACTTCTTACTTTTCCCATGTTAGAAATTTCATACCGAACATTGTCGATATACTTAAAATCAAAAATAATTGGTTTCCAGGTTTCTTTCAGCATATTCCTTTTTTTACTATATTAAGAATATCAAAAGTAAACATTTTTTTTTAGAATGCTATGTGATGCAGACTATACCATCTGCGGGAGAAGCACCTGATCAGCAAAAAACCCGCAATCAGCGGGCTTTTGTGTTATTTTTTAAAGAGAATGCTAGTTGGAATAACTGGCCAGTTCTTCTTTTTTGGCATTCACCAATTTATACTCTAAGTATTTGAACGAATCGCGTGGAATAATGGTGACCCATTTTTTATAACGCAGGTACCATTTGGCCTGAATACTCATCAGTCCTTTGGTTAGGTAGGCCTCTACGAATGGGTGAACATGCAGAAAGAGACGTCCTTTTTCTTTCTGAATAATGTTTCGGATTACTTCTTCCATTCTTTCTACTACCACGATGGGAGCGAGGATTTCGCCTGCTGCATTTGGGTTTCCTTCGGTGGTTTCAATTTGTTTTTCGGGTCGCGTTCGTTGTCGCGTAATCTGGATGAGTCCAAATTTACTTGGGGGTAAGATTTTGTGTCGGGCTTTGTCGCGCTGCATTTCGTCTCTCAGATGCTCGTACAGTTGTTTCCGGTGGTCGGGGTTGGTCATGTCGATAAAATCGATCACAATGATGCCTCCCATGTCGCGCAACCGCAGCTGGCGGGCAATTTCGGTTGCTGCCATTTTGTTCACGGTTAATGCATGATCTCTGTTTGAGGGCGCCGAATTGATGTTCGGGCCGGAGTTTACATCGATCACGTGCAATGCCTCGGTGTGTTCTATAACGAGATACGCGCCTTTGGAGCCGGAAATATTGACGTGCTTACCAAAGCTCTGTTTCATCTGTTTCTCGACGTTGTAATACTCCATTAGTGGAGTGGGTTTGTCGTAGAACTGTACGATGTTTTTCTTTTCGGGCGCAATTACTTCCAGGTAATGGGTCATGTCCTGCACCATTTGCTCGTCGTCGCAAATAATGGAGACGTAATCGGCATTAAAATTATCGCGCAAAATGGCGGATGCTTTGTCTTCCTCACTCAGCACTTTGCTGGGCACTTTATTTTTCCTGATGTTTTTGAATGCGGTTTCCCATTTCTGCACCAGCTGGTTCATGTCGTTGTGCAGTTCGGCCACTTTTTTACCTTCGGCTACGGTTCTGATGATCACGCCGAAACCTTCTGGTTTAATGCTTTCAATCAGCGTTCTCAGCCGTTCTTTTTCTTCGCCGTTGCTGATTTTTTTAGAGATCGACACACTTTTGTCGAAAGGAATCAGAACGAGGAATCTACCGGTAAGGGAAATTTGAGTCGAGATTCTTGGTCCTTTGGTGGAGATGGGTTCTTTGGTGATTTGGAGTAAAACGCTTTGGTCTTTTTCGATCACTTTATCAATGGTACCATTTTTATTGATCTCCTTTTGGATTTCGAAATTTTTCAGCGAAGAGGTCGCCTGTTTTTTAGAAATGGTATCGTTCAGGAATTTTTTGTAGGTCAGGAACTGAGGTCCCAGATCCTGGTAATGCAAAAATGCATCTTTTTCGTATCCTATGTTCACAAATGCGGCATTCAGGTTGGATGCCAGTTTTCTTACCTTGCCAATAAATAAATCGCCTACCACGAAGTCGCTCTTGTCCTCCTGTTCGTGGAGTTCAAGAAGGCGGCCGTCTTCAAGCAGGGCAATTTTGGATTGCTCATCTTCATGTGATATGATCAGTTCTTTCTTCATTGTCAATAAGGGGGGATTAAGTGATCCGGAAGTTGGGCGAATATGTTTCCCATTCTTTTGGGATGACTTATATGTTGTAAGGTCTTGTTTTTATTTTAAAAGTAAGCATATTAAAGTTGAGTTGAATGCAAGACACTAATATGCAATTTCTATGGTCTTTCCCTTGTCGTATTATTGGGTTTAAAAGTAGTTTACACCAAATTGACGGGGGCAAGATCCCTTTCCTTTAAAAACAAAAATATAGTCGGTGACCTTTTACATTCATAAAAACACCAACTATATTATATATTTAGAATCGCGGAGCGATTATTTTTTCTTGTGTCTGTTTGCTCTCCTTCTTTTTTTTCTCTTGTGGGTTGCAACCTTGTGTCTTTTTCTTTTCTTTCCGCTTGGCATAATTAAAAAATTTTATTATAAGTTATTTATTTTCAGTGAAATTACTTTACCGCAACTTTGGTTTTCACTTTCTCCACAAAAGTTTTGGAAGGTTTGAAAGCCGGGATGTTATGTGCCGGGATTTCGATGGCTGTGTTCTTAGAAATGTTTCTTCCTGTCTTTGCTGCTCTGGTTTTGATGATGAATGAACCGAATCCTCTTAAATAAACATTGTCACCATTGTACATTGAGGTTCTAATTTCCTGCATAAACGCTTCTACAACTTTCTGAGTTTCATTCTTTTCTGTTCCCAGTTTATTCGAGATGGTGTTTACCAATTCTGCCTTTGTCATTTCCTGTATTTATTTATATTTTTGGTGTGCAAATATAAGAACATTTTTTGAAAACGAAAAAACAAAATGCTGATTTTGTTCACGTTGGTGCTCAACTTTTGGCATGGTACAAAACGAACGGGAGGCCACTGCCTTTCCGAAAAACCAAAGATCCCTACACCATTTGGATCAGTGAGATTATTTTTCAGCAAACCAGAATAGAACAGGGATTGGGCCACTACAGTCGATTTATCGAGCGTTTCCCCGATGTCAATGCGTTGGCTAATGCCGATAGCGACGAGGTTTTACTCTATTGGAAAGGACTTGGTTATTATTCACGGGCATTGAATCTTCATAAGGCAGCACAGAAAATAGTCAACGCGTATGGCGGTGTTTTTCCTTCGCAGCTTTCCCACATTTTACAGCTTAATGGTGTGGGGCATTACACGGCAGCAGCCATTGCCAGTATTTGTTATGAGGAAAGAATTCCAGCGGTAGATGGTAATTTTTACCGCGTACTGTCCAGGTTTTTTGCGGATGATTATGATATTTCTCAGTCGAAGGCGTTTCGCTACTTTTCCGAGTTGGCAATGCGCATGATGCCGAACGATGCTCCAGGTCATTTCAACCAGGCGATGATGGATCTGGGATCAGAGATCTGTAAGCCCAAGAATCCGCAATGTGGAGTTTGCCCCCTCAATGAAGAATGTATGAGTTTTGCCACCGGAAAAATGCTCGATTTCCCTGTGAAAACAAAGAAAGTGAAAATCACTGATTTGTCCCTTACCTATTTTTTTGTGGAGTACGGCGATCAGTTTCTCATCCGGCAGCGTGGCGACGATTTTATCTGGAAAAAACTTTACGAATTTCCCACCGAAGTTCCCCCATTGTTTTTAGCACATTGCAAGCACGAGACGACAATTCGACATCAGCTGACCCATAAAAATCTAACCATCCACGTCAGCAGGATTACATTGGACAGTGAAAAAGAATTCCTGGATTTTGCCACAGCATACGGTTTTATGATTTCGGACTTGGAGCACGCTAAAAACAGGTCATTTCCCAAACCCCTCGAGAATTATTTGGAACGACTTTAATGCAGAAGTTGTTGTATGGTTGGTTTATTGTAAAATTTAAACATGTTGAATCATTTGTATTATACACTTTTGCAAAAAGAAAAGGTACCGTTTTTCAATAGATATTATTAATCATTTCCACAGCTAAATTTATAAGTTGTTGAGAGTGATTTGGAATTGTTTTTGTGAACAAGGTTCCCGTTGATGTCCAATATTTTGATGGGCCATCAATGTCATTAAACAAAAAATAATATTATGAGTACACCCACTAAAACATCCTCTATTAAAACGGTAAATCCATTTAATAATGAGGTCGTAAAAGAGTTTGAAGCCATGAGTGCCGATCAGGTTTCTGCTATTATTGATAAAGCGGATGAGGCCTTTAAAACATGGAAAAATACATCGTTTGAAGCAAGAGCGAAAGTAATGCATCAGGTGGCCAAAATAATGCGGGAGCGAAAAGAAGAACTGGGTAAACTCGCCACTTTGGAAATGGGTAAGTTAATTGCTGAAAGTATTTATGAAGTTGAACTTTCTGCTGATATTTTTGATTACTATGCCGATAAAGCGGCCGAACTGTTAGCCGATCATCCGTTGGAAGTGCAACATGGTGAAGCATTTCTTAGCTATGAGCCGATTGGCGTTATCCTCAGTGTTCAGCCATGGAATTTCCCTTATTATCAGATTACAAGAAGTGCGGCAGCGCATGTGATGGCGGGCAATACGATGGTGCTGAAGCATGCTTCCAATGTGCCTCAGTGCGCACAAATCATGGAAGACATTTTCAAGGAAGCCGGCCTTCCCGATGGCGTTTATACCAACCTTTTCGTGGCAGGTAAAGACATTGAACCGCTGGTGGCGAATACAAAAATAAAAGGCGTAACGTTAACCGGCAGTAAGCCAGCCGGTGCCAGTATTGCCGCGGCAGCCGGCGCTCAGGTAAAGAAATCGACTTTAGAGTTGGGAGGCAGCGATCCATTTATCGTTTTGGAAGATGTTGATCTTCAGCAGGCGGTTGAGGTAGCAGTTGCGGGAAGAATGTGGAATGCAGGACAAGTTTGTGTTTCCCCCAAAAGAGTGCTGGTTCCCGCTTCGAAATATGAAGCATTTTTATCTAAAACAAAAGATGCATTTGCCCAATTGAAAGTGGGCAATCCCTTGGATGCGGATACCAATGTGGCGCCTCTAAGTTCCGAAAAAGCGGCAGTAGATGTGGTGGCACAAGTTCAGAAAGCTGCAGAACAAGGTGCACATGTAATTTTAGGCGGAAAGAGAGTTGACCGCGCAGGTGCCTTTGTAGAACCTACGCTCATTACCGACATCACACCAGATATGGATGCTTACTATGAAGAGATCTTCGGGCCGGTTTTCCAATTGTATCGTTACAACACCATTGATGAAGCGATTGAGATTGCTAACGCCACAGAATTTGGATTGGGCGGTACCGTTTTCGGTAAAGATACCCAAAAAGCCGTAGAAGTGGCCAGAAAGATAGACACCGGCATGGTTTACATCAATCACGTTACCGGTATCGCGCCGGAACTTCCTTTTGGAGGAACCAAAGAATCCGGATATGGCAGAGAACAGTCGCCAGCGGGGATCTATGAGTTTGTTAATGCTAAACTCATCAGAACCACCACACCGGATGCCAATTATTAACAGACCGTTTTTAAGTAATCCTACAATAAGGACTCAGCTATTATTTCTGAGTCCTTTTTTTGAAGAATGCTGCCGAAAGTGTTACGGGAAATAGTAGGATTTAATCAAAATCTGCGATTACAAAGCCGATATATAAAGTAAAGACAGATCAGGAATGAAATGCGACTGTGTCGAAAAAAGAGAGGTTAATGCAGATCTCAAGAATCCGAAGGATTTAATTTTTTATAGTGCAAAGTTTTCGTTGGAATGGGGCGACTCCGAAGGAGTCGAATAGGATAGGAGTATGATGGTGGATTTATAGAAAATTCTCTCCCGGGTTTTTTACCGACCTCATTTTGAACAAACAGAAAACTCCTACCCGCAATCATAAAACTCGCACCCGCAAGTATAGAACTCCCACCCGCATTTAAGAAACTCGCACCCGCATCTAAGAAACTCACACCCGCAAGTATGGAACTCCCGCCCGCAATCATAAAACTCGCACCCACAAGTATAAAACCGCCGCCCACAGTTAAAAAACTCTTGCGAAGAAAAAGAAAGTTGAAGGGGGCAAATCAAAAAAATCAAAGATGCACGGAAATACTGGAAGCGGTGACTCAGTCAGCTGACCACAGCATCAGAAGAATAGATCAATACGGCAGCCAATTCTAAGATGTTATCATACCAAAACAAACAGCTTGAAAATCATCACAACTCCGCTGCCCCAACCACAGGGATTCATCTCGTGCGCAGAAAACAAGTCCTTTCCCTTATTCATTTTCTGTGGAATCTTTTAAAATATCCCAATTGTGTTTAAGCATCCTGAACGCAATACCCCCCAATCCTGCAAGTAAGCCAATGCCAAAGCAGGCAAACCCGATATGGAAGTACTTCATTGAATCCTGAAAATCCGAAAAGAGTACGTTCTGGGTAAAATACAGCCATTTTGATTTTTCGATGCCCATCACAATCAATACCAACCAAAAGCCGAGAAATGAAATATTGAAAACCTTCAGCAAAACGAGAATCAGATGCCGATCTTTGGCACTGTACATTTTCAAGCTTTCCTGCAGGTAAGCGACCGATGATAAGAGAATCAATGTGTTGATGCCAATCGTTGTGCCCATCGAGTGTGCAACGGTGATGTGTGTGCCATGCGTAAAAAGATTAATTGCCGGGATGGAAATCAGAAGGGCCAATACCAGATTCAAAAAGATCCACAGATCCGAAAGCATCATCACTTTGTAAGCGATTCGGTATTTCTTTTTCACCGCCGTAGGCAGGTTGGTTTTCCAAAGATAGATCATGCGAATCAGGATAATCCATTCCGTCATGCTGATGAGGTAAGCCGCATAGCGAATCCATTCGGCATTCGGCACAGGATAAACATGATGAGCCCAGTTGAACATGGCATTCACCAAACTCAGGAAGTAGAAGAAGAAAGCGGTTTTCGATCGGCTGTAGGCGCCGCTGCCACTCGTTTTCTCCATCACATACATCGAGCAACCGTACACCAGCATATTCCATGCGCCCACATATGCGCCACCTGCCTTCCATTGCATCGTCAGGTTTTGAATGTAATCCTGTTTAAAGTAAGAAAGAATCCACATATGCGCTTCCGTAAAGTGAAAAATCATAAACACCATGCCTGTTCCCCACATCCAGTAATAGGCGGGCCAGCTGGCAAAAGAAGTCCACATCGCCCGAAAGTAGTAAATCGCCAGCAACAGCCATCCCAACAAAATAGGGAAGTAAAAAAGATGCGGAAACTCTAAATATTCTTTTCCTTCAAATTTCCTGAGCACATAACAGACAGTGATCGCCAATCCTGTAAGCAGGAAAAGCCAAAACTGCAGTTTTATGATTGAGAAGGACTGATACCGGTAGCGGGTGTCATTTTGTATATACCAAAGAATGCTGCCAATAGAGCCCATGAAAATCCAGGAAAGGGCAAACAAGGTATGCAGCGGTCGCAAAGCCGTAAACGGTAACAATTGTTTAATGAACGTGGGAACAACATACTGAAAACCTGCCAGAAGCCCGGCGGTAAGACATAAAACCAGGCAACACAAACCCACAGAGATATAATAGATCGGGTAACGAAGATTTTTTTTCATGCGATTATTTTTTATAGTGGAGATCTACCCAGCCGGTATTTTTAATGGTTGCCTCTTTGTTGGGGTAATAGCCGGTTTCGTTCACCTCTTTAAGGAATTGCACCAGTTGGTCTTTTTCCTGTTCCGAGAACGAGAACACGGGCATGGACCGAACACCGCTAACCAGAAAAATTTTAATGATTTCCGGGCTCTTGGTGGCTACTACATTCGTGAGATCAGGGCCGAGATAGCCGCCTAATCCGTACAGCTGATGGCAGGCGTTGCAATTATTTCTGAGCCAGAGTTGCTCGCCATGTTGGGCTTGCTCCGAGAGGCGCACTTTGCCAAAGAGTGTTTTATCCGAATAAATATGGGTGTTGTATAGCGCGAAGCAAGCTATAAGAACCAGTAAAATTCCACCATAAATCTTATGCATTGTTGACAGTTGTTTGAGGTCATTTTTTAACAGCTACAAAATTACTTCGGATTAGCATACCGATGGCGTTTGTGATAAATATCAGTTCTTGGTTGTCGGTTATCGGTTGATGGTTGTCGGTTGATGGTTATCGGTTATCGGTTGATGGTTATCGGTTGGGAGTGGGGAGTTGGGTGTGGAGGAGTTGGGAGTTGGGCGTTGGGCGTGGAGGTGTGGAGGAGTGGGGAGTGGGGAGTGGGGAGTAATGGGGAGGACTGTCGCAAATTGACGTATGTAAATTGCATATCTGCGCCTTCTGCCATCCCATTCAAAGAAACGGCTTTGCGACTACATCCTGCCCGTGGTTTCATTAATTTGTCTCTCTTTGTATTGGGAATTGGAAACTTTTCCAAAATTGTATTTTACTCCTATGGAGAAGGTGGGCGTATTGCCGTAAAAACTACCTTTTGTGATGATTTTGTCGTAGGTTAATTTCTGCACGAAATTATTTTGCCTGAAAACATCGTTGTAACGAAGGGTAAAATCAAAATTGGAGATGGATTTTGTTAATCCTAAATTTACAATCAACATTTCGTTGTATTCGTACAACCCCTGTGTTCTTTTGGTGACCCAATACCCATCCAAAAGAAAATTAAATCCCTTGCCTAACTTGGCGGTATTGTTGGTGTAAAAATACAGATAAGGCGTTAAGGGATGCACCACTGCAAGCGAGTCTTCGGTTTTGGAGTAGTTCACAGACAAGCTGTTTTGAGAGGTCAGAAATTTGTATTCAAAAGGGACATCCAAACCCAAGCTTGCACCGATTTCTTTTTCAAAATTTAAGGTGGTGAACTTCGATATATTTCTGTTTTCATCGTACACCAAACTGAAACCCATCGGGTTTTTACTGTGATAGACGGATGCATTGAAAGCCCATTTTTTAAGATTGGCATTGGCCGTAATCGTCTCGGTGTAGGTGGGTAAGAGGTACGGATTACCTTCGTACTCCACATACGGACTTCCATACAAACCGCCGGAAGCCAGATCGCCATAGCTTGGGCGGGATATGCTTCGGCTAAAATTCAGGGAATACACGTAGTCTTTATTTTGTTTAAACGATAGTTCAGCACTCGGAAACCAATCCACATTGTTTCTGTTGATGTTGGTTTCGTTGAGTACAGCATTTAAACCCCGCGCAGAAGTGGCTTCCATTCTCAGTCCGCCTTTGAAACTGAATTTTTCCTTTTCACCTGAAAACTCCGTGTATGCCGCCCAATTTTCTTCATTGAAAAAATATTTGAAGTATTCACTGGGATTCGTGTTTTTATAGTCGATAAAATTGTTGGTGATGGCTTCTGCTTTTATAAAACTGGCTCCAGCAATTAACTGATACTCATGTTTGAGTTTTTTCTCGATGTCGATTCTGCCCGAAAATGCATTCACTCCGTATTTTTGTTTTCTGTACTGATTGAATACATATCCGGATTGATCAATATCATTATAAAAATCAAAATCCACCTGATTGCTTTCGCGGGTAAACTGAACGCCGGTAAAAATGTTGGCGTCCCAAGATTTTAGTTGTTTGTTGTAATTAAAAATAGAATTGACGATCGCTCGTTTTCTGTCCTGATGATTGAGCGTGAGGATTTCTTTTTTTACATTGTTCTCTTCGTAGTGGGTTACGGCGGTATTATCGCCTTTGTCGGGACGTGCATTGGCATTAATGGCAAATGTGAGATAATCTCCGTCGTTAAAATTGTGGTAGAAATTAGCTCCCAAAATCATTTGAAGACGATTGGTTACCGATTTGATGATGTAATCCGACTGAATATTTTTGCTTGGCACTGCATACTCAAAACCGTTACTTTCCCAATGCTGAATTTGATTGTAGGCGGCATTGAGCTTCCATTCGGTTTTGTTTTTTTTGTTTTGAAAATTCACAGAAAAGTTGTTGCTGAAGCGCTTATTGAACACCGCCGTTTCGTTGATTGTCGTTTTGGATCCTTCTTTTTTGCTATTCTTCAAAATGATTTTAATAATCGCTTTGCCCTCTGCTTCGTATCTGGCAGATGGATTTCGGATGATTTCTACGGATTTGATGTCATCCACAGCAATTGAAGTCAAGCTACTGAAATCCACTTTTTGATGATCCACATATAAAATGGGCGTGCCTTTTCCTACCATCATTAGGCCTTCGCCGTTGGGATCCACGATTACAAAAGGCAGTTTAGACAATAAATCGGTTGAAGTGGTGATTTTGCTGAGGGGCGAATTGGCTATGTCGATTGCAATATTTCCGTTCTGAACCTGAAATGTTTTTTTCTTTGCTTTCAGTTGCACTTCCTGAATGGTGCTCACTTTTTCTTGGAGTACAATGCTGAAAACCCGATTCTGGGAAAGTTCAAATACAGGTTGTTTTACATCCACCTCGTCATTCACGATCTGCAAATAATAGCGTTGAGGAGCGATGTCAGAAAACTCGAAAATGCCATTTTGAGCAATTGTTGTTTTCACGATTTCATTTCGATCGTTCATCAAAAAAACTTCAGCATTGTGTACTTTTTCCCGCTTCGTATTCATCAGGTCGCCATTGATTTTAAAATGGTGCTGCTGCGCCAAAACAGTGTTGCAGAAGAGTACAATGAAAAATAAGGAACATGGTAAACGGCCAATACGGATTCTTTTTGTTTTGCTCATACGTTCGGGTGAATTCAGCAATAGGACAATTGGTGGCCCAAACTTGTTACATGCGAAACTGTTTTTTCTTTTTCAGAGTAGACCTTCGCTACCAATTTTCCAATAATGGAATGCTTCAGCACATTAAGAATCGTGCACAATAAAGTGAGAAGAATGATTTGTTATTCACTGCTTCCCATTTTCCAGTAGGCATACGCTTCCAATTCATCTGTTGTATAAGATTTTTCCTTCCTAAGATATTCTCGAAGTTCCTTTACGGTACGCTGTTCAGCTGCAATGTAAGCATAGCGATCCTGCTCAGGCAATACCAACTTTTTCACGGCTGCTGCTAATCCGCTGTTCTGCCCGGGAGTGGAATTAAATATCCAATGAAAATCAACCGCAGCACGGGTAGAAATTTCCTGCACATCTTCTGCACTATGAACTTCTATTATGCATGTTCCTTTTGAACCTTTTGGCAAATTTTCTAAAATTACACTCACCACAGGAATTCCGGTCGCGTCGGCAACCAAAAGGTAATTTTCAACCAAAGGAAATAACTGTCCTTCACCCGATTTCATCATCACTCCTAAAAGAGATCCTTTTGTTGCACGAATTGCCCATGAAGAAGCTGGACTTTCGTTTCCGTGTACCGCAAAATCAATCCAGATTTCCTTGGTGTTTAAATCAATTCCGCGGTGTGTAAAGGTTCTTATGATAGGCCGAACCGATTCATCGGGCTGTATCCACCTTCTTTTTTCTGTGTCAAAATGAGGAAAATGAATTTCGTTCACTCCTTTATTGGGGATTAAGATTTTGTTGTGCTCTCCCACCACTGTATCAGAAAAATCATCAATATTTTCTCCCGTGAGCCACACCCGGATGTAATGAGGCGTAATGTATTTTTTACGTGTCACCCTTAAGGTCGCCTGAACGGGTTTAAAATCCTTTGTACTCATTATTCTACATCTTTACCATTTTAGTTCTCCTTCAGCAGAAATAAATTTCCCGGTTGGAGCATCATCAGAAAAAGTAGCACATCTCACAATAGGTTGAGCGCCTTCTTCTACCGTTTTGGTTCCTTTAAAATTATTAAATTCAGTAGCGGTATGTCCCGGCGTAACACTGTTTACTTTGAAATTCGTATTTCTCAATTCGTACGACAAAGCAATCGTGAATGCATTAACCGCAGATTTTGAAGCACCATACACCGCAAAAAAAGGTTTTACCGAGTCGTATTTCACCCAATCTGGATTACTGTTCTCTTCCAGAGAACCCACATCACTGGAAATATTGACAATTCGTGGTGCCTTTGATTTTTTCATCAGAGGTAAAAACTCCTGCGTCACATTAATCGTCCCGAATAAGTTCGTTCGGAATACCTTTTCATAGTTCGCGAGATTTGTGGTGGAAGGTTCCTGTGGCATATCGCCTAGAATGCCTGCATTATTGATGAGAACATCCAGCGTATCCGTTTCTTTTTCTACTTGGCATCGTGCCTTTTTCACGGACTCCGGATTGGAAATATCGATTGGTACTAATGAGACATTTTTCAGTCCTAGATCGTGTAGAGATTGAACAGCAATTTTACCATTTTCCTCGTTGCGGCTTCCCAAGTAGACAAAATATCCTAGTGAGGCCATTTGTTTTGCGGTTTCGAAGCCAATTCCTTTGTTGGCTCCGGTGATGAGTACTGTTTTCATATTATTAAACTTTAAAATTATTTTTTGATTTCATGGAATTGAATCATTTCAGTGCAATTGCATTGTTTTGCCGTACTTATGCTGTGGATTTGTCTGTGTTTTTTCTGCCTGACCATAAAACCAATACTGCAATCACCACACTGATGCTGCCGAATAGGTACACCGCCTGATAATCGAACCAGTTGGCGATTAATCCCGCCACAGGAGCCGCAATACCTAGTGATAAATCAAAGAAAGCTCCGTAAGCACCCAACGCCGTACCTCTCATTTGTGGGGACACTTTTTGAATGGCCAACACGCCTAATGATGGGAATATCAATGAAAAGCCAGCACCCGTAAGACTGCATCCTATGAGTGCCATGGTTTTGGAAACAGAGAATCCAATCAACAATTGTCCGATTAATTCTATAAAAAGAGAGACTAATGCTACTTTGTAAGCACCGTGTTTATCGGGAAATGAGGAAAAAAGCAGTCGTACCAGAATATAAAATCCACCAAACAGCATGAAAGCCAAAGACGCATCGCCCCACTGTTTTTGCGTGTACATTAATACGATGAAAGACGAAATACAAGCGAAACCTATTGATGAAAAAGCAAGTCCCAATCCTTGAGGAGCAATCTTGCCAACGACTTTATGAAAAGGATGTCTTACGTGAGTCAAGTCCACCGGCAAAGCAGGTAATTTTGAGGTCACCAACAAACTCACTATCGATAGTATGGAAATCGCACCAAATGCAGTTTCAAAATTAATGGTTTTACTCAATGCTAATCCCAAGGGTGCTCCGATTGCAATGCCTGCATACATCGCGATACCGTTCCAGGTCATTACTTTTCCGGATTTTGCAACGCCCGTCAAACCAATTCCCCAAGTAAGCGAACCTGTTACCAATAAGCTTTCAGCGATTCCGTGCAGGATTCTCGCTGCGATCAAAATAATGAGGGCCCAAACGGGGATGGAATAAAGAAATGCAGCGGTGACATACAATACAGCGGTTATTATTCCCAATATTCCGCCCAAACGGCTGCTGTATTGTGCACCTTTGGTATCGGTTAATTTACCGGCGTACGCTCTTGTTACTAAGGTTGCCAAAGCTTGTGCGCCAATTACTACACCGACGATAATGCTGTTGAATTTTAAATTGGTTTCAATGTATCCGGGCAACATCCCCGCCGTCATCCCGATGGTGAGATACACCGAAAATACGGAAGTAATAATGGGAATTATGGTCTTAAAAAAGTCTTGATTTGAATGGGTTCTAATTTCTGTTTGCATCATCTATCGTTCTAATTTTACAGTGCAAAACTAGGCATAGAACAATCAACGAAGCAGTGTTAAAGCAAGGTAATAATTGGACAAATTATGGTTTTTGTTTTCGGAATGCGGAGGCGGTACTGCCAGTATGTTTTTTGAAGAAACGAGAAAAATAAGCATCATCTTCATAGCCCAAATCCCAGGCAATTTGTCTGACATCCTTTTCTGAAAATGCAAGAAGTCTTTTGGCTTCCAGAAGTATTTCATGATGAATCCAGTAGCTCGCGGAAAAACCGGTGATCTCTTTCATGACTTCATTGAGATATAACGGCGTAATATGCAGGAGAAGCGCATACTGCTTCACTTGTTTCATTTCCCTGAATTGTTCTTTTATCAGTTGTTTTAACCGGTTCGCCAGTACATATTTTGAACTGTTCGAATGATGGTTTTGAATAGAAGTGCCTTTCAATGCCAATGCCATCATGCCAATAATGGAATCCAGCAAAGACGTGCTGACTGAGTCGCTCAAATCATCATCGGAAGAATCCGTGGACCACCATGCTCCCAAAATGTCAGAAGTGGCAAAAACAGGATTATTCTCAGCGACCTCAACGCTTTGTGAAACATTCAATACCGAATCAAAAAATTCCCGAAGTGGTTGTGAAACAAAATCCGGATTTGCAAACAAGAGCCAGCCCTCACAATTTTCGGCTTTCAAGTAGTGCTGAACCTGACCGGGAGCGGCGTACAAAAGCGCGGTATGTTGAATTTCAATCCGATTGAAATCCACTTCGCAAACAAAGTGCCCGCTTTTGAGGAGGATGAACATATAATGATCGTCCCGGTGCAATTCCTGATCCACAAAAGAAAGTCCCTTCAACGCCAAAATATCCATTCCGGCTGCCTTTAATTCGTCTTTGTGAAGGAGTATTTTCGTTTTCGAAGCCAAAATGTACTTTTTATAGTATGATTAGTTTTTCAAATGTAAAAAACATTTATTTAGCGATGGCAATTTGAGGTCGAATTTTGGAAAAGTGAATGTTCCATTGCGAATGCTGAACGCTATTATAAAACTATTGGTCCGACACTAAAGGCGACATCTTCCTTCAATTTGATTCTTTTATTGTAAATGGTTAACAACAGTTCCATTGTGGATGCATTGTTGGCTATGGGTGAAGCATTGATAATGGACGGGTGTTTTTATTGTGATTCTTCCAAAATACCGAGAGGTACTTTTTTTGAAAAATCACCTAGAGCGAATTTGCATCGATGGAAGTAAGGTAAAGTAAAGAGGGTAACGCGTACTTTTTGCGCAGGGCCATTTTTTATTTTTCGCGTTCGTTTTTGCTCAGCTGCGTAATGTCTCCAAAGTTAAAGGTGTGTTTTCCTTTTTCGGCAATTTTGCCAATGGTTTCCAAAAGCTGGAAGAATCTGATGTTATCATCACCTTTCATCAGTTCAGAAGCATTCTTTAGGGTTCTTGCCGTGGCTACGGCAGTTCTTGCGTTCTCAAGATCAGCTTTTGCCCTCACTTTCGCTTCCAGATGTTTTGCAAAAAGATCCTGAATGGTTTTGGGAAATGTGAGGTCTTTTAATTGTGCCTGCACAATGGTTACACCGAGCGGCATTACCTGGTTGTCCATTTCGGCAGTTTTAAAATCTGTCAACTCATTGCGTTTTTCATTTAACGTCTCACTGTCCATTTCAGCAATTCTGTTTCTTAAAACAAGCTGAACAATGGTGCCGATTCGCTGTTCCAGCTCCTGAATGATAGGATCAATTTGCTGGTCTAAAGGAAATTGTCTTAAAAGTTTTTGTCCGTCCGTAATTTGGTAGAGGATATTAAATGAAAACCGCAGTGCGACATTGTCTTTTGTCAGCACTTCCTGATTGGTCACTCTAATTGATTTTACGGTGGTAGGCAGGCAAAACAATTCCAGTCGGTTTTGAAGATCCCAAAACTCGTAATAACCCGGCGGTAGGGTCTTTTCAAAGTTGTTATTTTTATATAAATACCCGATGGTGTTGGGTTTTACTTGGAGTTGTTTTTTAAAAATTCCCATTGATGTATTTTCAAAAATTATTTCATCATAAAAGGTAAAAAACACCTGGAGAAAGGGAAAACATTTTAAGTAGAAGCCGCACGGCCTCAACGGTATCCATTGTTTTGCAGACTTAAGCCAAGATTGAGTATTTCTACTCTGTTCTTTACCTTTTTTTATAAATTTTGCATCCAAAGCAAACGAGGAATCGAACCCCTTGAGGACCAAGCTCCGCAATACCCTGTTTTCTGCTGGTCCCCGTGTTTTAAACAGGTGGCGGTAATTCTTTTACTTCAATTGATCCTTTTTATTTAGGTCTCTTGTTGTTTGACTGGCGACTTTTGACCGCCGATCATCATGGTATTTGCTATCATGCTTGTTCTTGATTTGTACAAATGTAATCATTTATTTTGACCACTGCCGCATCGTGTTTTACCTATGAATTTTCATCCGTAACAGAGGATAGTTTTTTCCCAAATCATCCTGTTCTGTTCTTTCTTCAATTTGAAATCCGAAGCTCTCATAAAATTTTCTTGCGTGATCGTTTTGCTCATTCACATCTACTGCATTTGCTTCAAAAGTGGAAACAGCGTAGTGTAGTAATCTGTATCCTAATTTTTTACCGATATATTCGGGATCCAGGAACAACATCTCAATTTTCTTATCCTTTAATGCCAGAAAACCGATTACTTTATTGTTTAAGGTGAGACAGCTGATGTGGAGTTGGTCAAAATCAAAGTTCTGGAGCATGTGTTTAATCTCCCGAAAATCTTTTTCAGACAGGAAATGATGCGTCGCAATAACAGACTTCTCCCAAACGTTTATAATCTCTGTTTTATGCCGGGGTTGGTACTGTTCTATTTTATAATTCATGGCTGTATGGTTTTGATTATCTTTTTCTCCGCAGTACAGGTATTGCTTTCATTTCATCACCTTAGGCGGTGGATAAAGAATTTCTTCGTTTGATCAAATATCAACTTCGTATTTATTACGAAAAGAATGTGGTTTTGTCCCTTGCAAGCATTCAGGAAAAAAGCATTGAGTAGTTTCTCACCCTAAGAACTCGTCGGTAGTTTACCTATTAATTTGGAGGGCAAAGATGTTTAGCTGCAAAGATGGATTTTCAAGCCCATTACAGCTTCTCTTTCACCAGTAGTTGCATGTTATTGTTAAATTCGTAATTTAAGAATTTGATCTAAATGTTTGATACACTACATATTTTTTTGATTTTACATTAATTTGATGAGGTTTCACTCATTAATTTTGGGTAGGTAGGATGAGGATTTACATTTCCTTATTGTTATAAATAAATTAATTAAATATTAACTGAATATTAAATTTTCATGCTTTATCTGTGGTTTTTTACTGATGTTTTGGGGTTTTTCTTTGTTGGTTTGCTAATATAACTATTTTTTAATTTTTAAATCCGAAAATAGTTTTAATTTTACATTCTTAAAATAATGGGCTTATTATGAAAAAATCTTTATTTTCTTTATATACATTTTTGCTTACTCTAATCTTCACGCTGTGCTCGGTGGCGGGGTGGGGGCAAATAAGCATGACCACAACCAGTAGCTATTCTCAAGACTTCAATACATTGAAAACCTCTGGTACTACTAATGATTGGTCTAATAATTCAACACTTTCTAATTGGTATGCAGCTAATTTTAATAATAGTTATGTTGCCGACAACGGATCTGGTAATGCTGGAGGGATAAAAAGTTATGGTACAGCTACAAACATTGACAGGGCTTTGGGATCTTTAGGCTCAAGTCAAGCTGCGCCTTATTATGGTGTCCAGTTTCGGAATAATTCTACTTCAGCTATTACAGATTTTAAGGTAGCCTATACTGGCGAACAATGGAGAAAGGCTGATAATGCTACCAAACATAAATTGTATTTTTCATATAAAATTACTTCAAGTTCAGATATTGACTTAATTTCCGGAACTTGGTCGTCAGTTCCAGCGTTAGACTTTGAGGGTCCTATAGCAAGTTCGTTGACGGCAACGACTTTGGATGGTAATTCTTCTTCTAATAGAAATGTGATACCTGCTACAGCACTTTCAAGTATATCAATTCCTGCAGGAAGCTATATTATGTTACGATGGAATGATATAAATGAATCTGGTAGCGACCATGGTTTAGCAATCGATGATGTTACCGTTTCTTGGGCGGTTTCACCCACTTCCACCGTCATCATCACCGCACAAGATCCCAATAGTAGCCCAACCAACTGGAATGCAGGTTCGTCCAACAATATTTTCTATTATGCAGCACTTACACCCACTGGTGGCAATGCTACGCTGAGCTCAGTAAAAGCTAATATGACTGGCTCTTATTTGGCAGCAGATATTGCAAACAATGGTTTTAAATTATACTATTCTGCAGATTTTGATTTCACACCTGCGGGAGATGCACTATTAGGTGCTGTGTCTTCGGCAAAATCTGGTGCAACAGAAACCCTCACTTGGAGCAGTTTGACGCAAGCAATTACCGCATCTTCTACAGGATATATCTACGCAGTTGCTGATGTGGCGTCTTCTGCCACTGACGGACGAACCGTTGCGGGTACTTTTACAGGTAATTCCAACATCGTTTTTTCGCCAACAGTCACGTACAGTGCTTCCAATACTTATGGTTCAACAGTCAATAAAACCATTGTCAATACATCTCCACAACTTCAATACGAGAACGGCAATAACCTTAATTTTGGTAATGTCTGCATAAATACAACAGCTTCCAGCACCGGTAGTTTCGATTTGTATGGACTTAATCTTACTGGTAATGTGACCGTTGGCGCGCTCTCTGGTTACAGCTATTCCACAACTTCATCAGGTACATATATACCTTCACTTACTTTAAGTCCAGACGGAGGTGGTGATCTTGCCGAAACGATCTATGTAAGATTCACTCCTACATTAGCACAATCGTATAGTGGAAATATTGCGATTTCGGGAGGTGGTGCAACAGCCATCAATGTTGCCGTAAGCGGAACTGGAATAAATGGTACACCTCTTATTACAACCAATGCAGCCAGTCTCGTAGTGAATACAACAGCACGATTGAACGGAAATTATAGTACTGCAGCAACATGCTATTCCATCACGGAAAGAGGTTTTATCTATGCGAGAACCGCGGATAATAATAATCCTACCAATCCTGCCGTCAATGGAACTACAGTTTTTAAAGTTCCAGTAGGAAATGGAACTGGAGGTTACAATACCAATTTGACAGGATTAATGCCTTCATCAGGATATAGCTATGTAGCGTATGTAACCGATGGAACCAATTATTTTTATGGAGCTGTGCAAACCTTCACTACATTGGGTGTGGCAACACAAATTGCCTTTAATCCGGCTCCTCCTGCAACAGGAAATACAAATGCCAATCTTACTACCTTTAAAGTGGAAGCAAGAAGAGCAGACAATACCGTTGATACAGAATATACGGGTACGGTTACGTTAACTAAGAATTCCGGACCGGGGAATATTCAGGGGACAGTATCGTTTAATGCGGTTGCAGGTGTAGCAACTTTTAGTGCCGTTCAATTTGATGCAGCTGGAACATACACCATTAGAGCAGCGTCAGGAAGTTTTACGAATATTGTCAGTGGTAATATTGTCATTTCAACTTTGAGTGCGGCTACCGATTTTTTCCGAAGCAGATCCGCAGGACCAAATGACTGGAATGCTGCAGGTTCTTGGGAGTCTTCACCTAACGCAGCTGGCCCTTGGATAACAGCAACCCGTTATCCAGATGAAGATGCTTCAGGCGTAGAAATAAGGGCTGGACATACTATAAATATTAATACTTCCGATATCTATATCACTAATACTAAAGTATTTGGTGTTTTGAAGGTTACTACTTCTTCGCCATTTTTTATTGAAGGAACGACAGATGGAATTGAATTGGAAATAGAAAATGGCGGTGTGCTGGATGTAAGTAATACGGGTTATGTTTCTTATGCAAGCGCATCTTTCGGTCTTGTGAAAACAGGTGGTAAAATTATTGCAAATCCCGGAGCGGATGCTTTGTATTTTTTATATGATTATTTAGATTACGATGATGGAAAATTTTACTTTGCCGATAACGCTATTGCAGAATGGAATTTAGAAAGCTATCCTCCTACATCGAATGATTATGATTATGGTATTTATAATGATAACATCATCTTTCCTTATCCTAACAATTCGGGTGCTATGCCAATTTTTAGGATTTCAAATATTAGCAGTAATAGCAGTTATGGATATGGAAGTACTGCTAATCCATCAACCATAAATGCAAAGTTAGAATTAAACACAACAAAGACATTTAATATTCATAATAATAATAACCAAAAATCCATTTATATTCTAGGTGGAATTTCAGGTCAGGGGACTATTAATCAATTTGGGACAGCTTCACAACCAGGACAATTAATTTTGGGAGATGCTACAACGATGCCTACATTAGGAGGGAATATTAATCTGAAAATGATTAGTAGCCGATTAAAACTTCCAAATGGTGCCAATATTCCAAGTGGTGCAAATGTATTAATAGAAAGGAATGCATCAACAGACCAAAATGGTATAATTGATAAATCCGGAGGAAGCATCAATATCAATGGTGTACTTGATATTTCTAATATGAGAATCCAAAATGCGACAGCAGGAAACGTCTCTGTTAATGGTGGTGGTACACTAAGAACGAGAAATACCGGAGGATTATTTGGTACGGGTTCGGCTATACCCGGTGGTACAGTAAATATTAACAGCGGTAGCACCATTGAATATTACGCGACTTTAGATCAATCCATAAGCAGTGGTAAAGACTACTATAATATTATTTTTTCCGGTGCCGGTACAAAAACACCTGGGAATAATATTAATGTACATACGGATGGCTCTGTAACTATTACTGGTACTCCTATTATAGATTTTTCGAGTAGCAATCTTGCATCCACAGAAGCAAATAATACAAAATTTACAATGGACGGTGGTCGACTGATTTTAGGTACTGCAGAACTTCTGCCCAATATGGGGGGCGTTTATAAAATTACTGGTGGTACTATCGAATTTAGCAATAATGCGGACCGGATCAGAACTCCAAATACCTTTAACAATATTGAAATTTCAGTTCCTGCAGGTAAACAAGTTACCTATGCAGGTGGTAATCTAACGCTTAATCCAAATTCAACTGTTTTGGTGAAACCCAATGCAACGTTAACAAGTACAAATGGTAATGCATCGTTGGTGGGAACATCTAATAATACATTGAAACTTGAACCAGATGCTACCTTTAGAACCGCTGTAATACCAGGGTTTTATGGTCCTGCTGCATCCGGTCTAAATCCGTCGCCAAGTGTTCGTAATAATATCACACTCGATTTAGATCCTGGCAGTATCGTTGAATATGCTCGTCTTTCAGGATCAGGTGGTTTGCCGGCAGGTGCTTTATCGGGCGAACAGCAAATTGTGCCTTTAGCGAATGGTTACCCCAATCTTCAGATTACCGGTAACGGCACCAAAACAGTAATGGGTAATGTCGTGGTGAATAATTCAACTTCTGTGACCTCGGGTTCCGCAACATTAGAGATTCAAGAAACTGCAGACACGGAATCTAGTTCAGTTTTAACTGCAAAAAAAGGAGTTCGCGTAATTTATGGTCAAGCCATTTTCAAAAATAACGCCCAACTTATGCAGGATGTGGATGCGGTAAATGTAGGATCAATTAAAGTTGAAAGAACATTAAAGCCAAGAAGGAAGGATGGCCTATACAGTGCATTGGAATACAACTATTTTTCTGCGCCTGTAGCCGATCAAATGATGAACGCAATTTATGGTGGTGATCCTGCCAATGCTCAATATGTTCTGGTCTTAGATGAACCCAATAATAAATTCATCAACGCTAAAACAGATGATTATTTGGTTAAGGGTAAAGGGTTTGCGGTGAAAGAACCATCAAAAGATTTTGTACAAGGAGAAACAGCAGTTACAGCAACGTTTAAAGGGGTACCCAATAACGCTACATTAAAAAACAATGATCAGGAGGGAATTACCATTACCAGAAAATCCATCGGCTTGGGCTGGAATCTAATTGGGAATCCATATCCTTCCAACATTGATTTAAAATTATTGTATGAAGATAATATAAGTAAAATGCTACCTGAGTTCAGATTTTGGGACAATAGGGTCAATAATACGTATGTGCAATACGGTGGGGCATATAGTGGATACAGCTATGCTTTTTATAATGCAGCGAGTGACGAAGGTAATCCGGCGCCAACTGGTGATGCGGGGAATAATACTGGAACTCCCGGTGATCCTGGCACGGAAGCTGGCCTTTACGGCATAGCAAAGGTGGGGCAGGGCTTCTTGGTTCGCGCAAGCAATGTGGGTTCTGCAAAAGTTATTTTCAGTAATACCCAACGTACCGTAGAACAGCCCGCTCGTGGATTCTTTGGAAGAAGTGCTTCTGCAAAAGACCGTTATCGCATTCAGCTAATCACGCCCGCCAATCTGAATCTTACTACTACCGTAGTCTATTTCAATGGTGGCAACAACGGATTTGGTTTGGAAGATTCAAGGCACCCAAGCAATACTACCTCAGACGCACTTTTTACTTTTGCACAAACCGATAGAACGATTATTAATGGCCGAGCTCCTTTTGGCGATACAGATGTCATTACGGTTGGTACCAGACACTTTGTACAAGGGGTTTACAAAATTCGTGCGGTGGATATGATTGGTGTCTTCAAAAATGGACAGCACATTTACTTAAAAGATAAATTGCTCAATACGATGACTGATCTCACATCGGGTGATTACACATTTACCAGTGATGCAGGAGAATTTACGAATCGTTTCGAAATCGTTTACCGACCAAGCCCCATACTCACCACAGAAAGTTTTCAGAAAGAACAGCTAATTGTTTATCGTGATGGTAATGATTATGTAGTGAAATCGATGGGCAAAAAAATTATACAGTTGGAAACGTATGATGGTGCCGGAAGAGCCATATTGAAGTTACAGCCGAATAGCACACAAGTGAGAATTAATGGAGATTTGCTCAACAATGGTCTGTATATTCTGAAAATCCACCGTGATGACGAAGTGAGCACAAAAAAGATTTTAAAATAGTCCATTGGCAACGGAGAGTAAGGGTCTGAATTTTCAGACCCTTATTTTTTTGGTGGTGCTTCTGGTGAGTCAATCCTGCTTTTCAACCACCCCGTCATTTCCCTTTGGTCAATGCCACCCCTCCAGAGGAGGGGAATAGGCGTGCTTTATGCGATAATTTTGTTGGGTAACCCAAATATTCCCCTCCCTTGGAGGGGTGTCAGTTTAGCTTGCTAAATTGACGGGGTGGTTTTTATAATGGACTACCATTAATTGCCAACGGCACTTACTCTACGATTGCGGTATCATTTTCGGGAATGCCATAATGAACTATGATAAATTCCTCCAAATCTCTTATTGATACCGACACATTTTGAAGAATATCGTGATTCAAAATCCGAAAAACCTTTAGTCCATAACTTTCTAAGTTTCGTTGTCGTTTTTCGTCATATTCTTGAGTGGTTTCATGAACCCAGCCGTCAATTTCGACCACTAATCCTAAGTTTTTAACATAGAAATCCACAATATAGTTTCCGATAATTCTTTGTCGGTCAAAGTCGATGCCGTAGAATTTTCTTTTGTGTACTTGCTTCCAGAAAAGCACTTCACAGAGGATTCCGGCTTTTCTTTTCTGGGGCAGTAAGGGTTTAAGGTCTGGATTATAGGGCAATTTTGAGATGTGGTTTTTTCGGATCGGTATTTTGCGGATGTAGGTGAGTATTTCCATGGTGTTTTTAGGATAAAGATAGGGGATATTTGAATTGCCATAAATGTTGATCTTTCAACCACCCCGTCATTTCCCTTCGGTCAATGCCACCCCTCCAGAGGAGGGGAATAGGCGTGCTTTATGCGATAATTTTGTTGGGTAACCCAAATATTCCCCGCCTTTGGAGGGGTGTCTATTTAGCTTGCTAAATTGACGGGGTGGTTGAGTGAGCAGTCTGCTTTGTTGTGCTGACACATGTAAAATAATCCAATAGTATTTCAAATTTTTCACTTGGTTCGATTGATGAAAATAAGCAGTGAATGATTATTAATAGCCGGTGAACATTAGAATTGGTTGAGCGTGTCTTATGTTATGAGCCGCTATATATAAAATAAAGCAGACTAAGGTTAAAAAAATGTTAACATTCAATGGAATAAATATTTATCTTTGTTGCCGAATACAGTAATTTTAATAAGTACGGTTGGTATTGATCCAATATTTTCTGTGTTTTATAATTTTTACGCTATAAAAAACTAAAGCCATGAGAAATACTTCTACTTTCTTTCGTTTCGTGATACAATTAAAAATACATGCAGCGATTTGCTGCTTAATGCTGTTCGGTCTTTTATCGGGGCAAACGCAAACGGTTATCCTCAATACACCGGGGAATGGTACTTGGGCTGTACCTCCCGGAGTTACTTCCATTACTGTTGAAGCCTGGGGTGGAGGCGGTGCTGGTGGCGGAACGAGTACCAATAATGCCAAAGGTGGTGGTGGTGGTGCAGGCGGCACCTTTGTTTCTTCTGTTTTGTCCGTTACACCGGGACAAAGTATTTCTTATTCTATTGGTGCAGGAGCAATAGGTACAACATCTGCTGGCGGATCAGGCAATGCTACTTGGTTTAGAAGCAATGCTGAATTAAATGCTCAGGGAGGAGCAGGAGGGGCAGCACCTAATAATGAGAATGTTAATGGAGGAATTGGATCAATTTCAACTTCCTTAGGTACAACTCGAATTGCTGGTGTAAATGGAGGTAATGGTTCCACTACTACAGCAGGAAATGGTGGAGCTGGTGGAAATGGTGGTGGAACTGGTGGAACTAGCGGTGGAACTGGAGGTGGTGGAAATAGTGGAGGTATTCCTGGCGGAGGTGGAGGCGGTGCTTTTGTTAATAACAATACAAATAGATTAGGCGGTTCCGGTGGCAATGGACAAATTAAAATAACTTATACAGGATACTGTACACCAATCGCTTCCAGCAATGCAACCTATATCAATAGTTTCAGCACGGCTGGTGGAACAATTAATATCAACAAAACGAATTCAAGTTATAGTGCTTCTCCTTACGGGTATCAGAACTTTTATGATACTGATGCTCTTACTATTAATCCGGGCAGTGCTTTTACAATGACATATACTGTTCCAGGTGGTAGACAGGCTACAACAGCTGGTGTAGCGGTATGGATTGACTGGAATAAAAATAATATTTTTGAATCGGGTGAATTAATTTATACAAGAAATAATTTTAGTACAACAAACCCCATAACTTCTTCTCCAGCTTATACCATTCCTTCAGGAACGGTCGCGGGAAGTTATGTACTAAGAATTGCTTATGATTACTATGATGGTACTCCAGAACCTTGTGGATTTACAACTAATGGAACAACTACAAGAGGGGAGGCAGAAGATTATAAAGTAATTATACCACCACCTTGTTCAGGTACACCAACTGGTGGGACATCATCAATTACTCCGGGGACAGGAGCACCTTCCAGTAACTTTAATGTAAGTGTTACCGGGAGTTCTACGGCTTCTGGATTAAGCTATCAATGGCAGGTTGCCGAATCTGCTACTGGACCGTGGACAGATATTGCAGGAGCAACTTCTGTAGGTACAACGACACTTACAGCAGTCCCTTTAGCAAGTACAACAAGATATTACCGCAGAAAAATTACCTGTATGAACGGAGGTGGAGTGGCATATTCTTCTACCGTTAGTTTTACAACAACAGGAACCACCTATAATAATGGAACGACACAAAGTCCAGCTGCTCTTTATATTAGTAACTTATCAATAGTGGGTACTATGATGGATCCTCCTGCTAATAACAATACTGGTGCTGGAACCAATGGCTACAGTAATTTTACCACACTTCCACAAATTGCGCAGCAAGCACAAGGAGAAGGTGTGAATGTAATTGCAAATGTTGGTGGAAATGTACTTGGAAGAGGTAGGTGGAAAGCTTGGGTGGATTGGAATGGAAATGGTATCTTTGATTCTTCTGAACAAGTTTATTCTACAGGAGGATTTGTAGGTGCAACAGCAAATTTTGGATTTGTAGTACCTGCAAACCAAGAGCCAGGAAATTACAGAATGAGGATTAGAGTAAATAATGGTTTAAGTAGGACATGCATACCTTTTTTAGGATGTTTTCCTTGGAGTGAAAATTATGGATATGATTTTGGTCCAAATGATAATTTTACAAATACTTCAACCGAAGAATATTATGGTGAAACTGAAGATTATCTGATAAAGGTAGTAGCTAATTGTATATCAAAAATTGCTACAGTAACTTCGGCTAGTGAATGTGGTGTAACTGGAGGTAGACAGGTTACACTTTCTGCTTCTTCTACTACTTCGGTTACAGAATTTCGATGGTATGATGCAGTAGTTGGAGGAAATTTAGTAGCAACCACTTACCCCGATGGATCTGGCATGTCGACAACATTCCTTACAAATCCGTTATCTGCAACTACAACATTTTATGTTACTGCTTATAATGGGAATTGTGAATCTACATTCCGCACAGCCGTAAAAGCAGAAATAAAACCAACCCCTGAGATCAGCTTTACGCCTTCCACTATGGAAATATGTGGAGGTACTACTGTGATTGCGGTTTCTGCTACTGGAAGTAAAGAAATTGTTCATTTAGTGAATGAAAACTTCGAAGGTGGAGCTTTAGGAGTATTTACGCTTGTTCAGACGAGTGCTATGGATAGTAATACTACGGCCGTAAAAAATAATACAAAATTTCAAAATAGAGTCAGTGTTTTTCCACCTGCTGGTAATGTGTGGTTTCCTGCGATTTCATCAGGATTTGGAGCAAATAAGTTCGTTTTAGCAACATCAGATTCCAATCCTGCTCCTTCTTCTCCAGTACAAAGTGCGATTGCTTTAACCAATAGTGTGTCTACTATAGGTTTAGATAATTTGACGCTTAAACTTAGAATGTTCTACTCAAGATATTGGCAGGATAATTATAATCCGACTACACCAACTTCTCAGGAAGAATATGTAGTAATTGAAGTATCTACAAATGGTGGAACTACATATAATAATCAAATTGTCAAACTCATAACCAATCAGGGATTAGGTAGTAATTTTAAAACACTAACGTATGATTTATCTGCATTCATTGGACAAGCAAATTTAAAATTTAGAATTCGCCATTATTCTTGGGCAGGTACTGGGTTTTTACCTGATGGTGTTGCAGTTGATGACATCGAGCTCTTTGGTGAAAAACCTTTACAGCCTTCTTTTGTATGGACGCCTTCTAATCCAATTGGAGTTTATACAGATGCGGCAGGAACAAACCCTTATACCTCGGGGACTCCCATTTCTACCGTATATTTCAAACCCACAGAATCACAGATTGAAACCTATGCCAGCTGGAATGTTACCGCTACAGCAAGTTTGACAAACTCATGCAATGCAATGGGTTCTTTTACTATTGTTAACAATACAAAAATTTGGAATACTACTGCAACCGATTGGTTTACCAATAATTGGTTACCAAACGGGAATGGGGCTTCTACTGCAAATAAATGTGTTGTTGTTAAAACGCCTGTAACCATTAATACAAATGCGCATGCGCTTGCGAAGAATATAAAAATTGAAACAGCATCAGGTGCGACAGGTCAACTTACAATAAACGCTAATGGCTCCCTCACGGTAACCGATACCATTGTGAATACAGGTGCACCAAGAGGTATTATTGTAAAATCAGATGCCAATCTGGTGCAAATTAACCCTGATCCCAACATTAATTCTACAAGTATCGCAGTTCGTCGTTTGCATGCCCTCACTACGCCTGCTGCCAATGGCACACGCAAGGAGTACAATTTTCTTTCTTCACCAGTTGCGGGGCAGAATATGAATGAGATATTTGGCGGTGCTGGCAACGTGGCATTTGTTACAAAGCTTAACGAAGCTAACAATTCATTTGTAAATGCGGTAGCGGGAGATTATCAGATAAAGGGTAAGGGCTTTGCGGTGAAAGAACCTAAGAGTTACACAGCAGAAGCTGGGCTCACCAATAATGAAGCTGAGTACAGGGGTATTCCTAATAACGGTAATATCACCGTGGATTTAGATTGGTCAGCACCCAGCAAAGGATATAATGTTGTAGGGAATCCTTACCCTTCCAATGTGGATATTATTGAATTATATGCCAACTCCACGCAATCTTTAATCGATCCTACTTTTAGGTTCTGGGACAATACAGTTAATCATATTTATGTGCAGATGGGAGGTTCTTATCAGGGATACAGCTATGCACTCTTTAATGCATTAACGGATACAGATGGTTATGGAACCGCCGCACCTGGAAGAGGTGGATTAGATGAACACGGGAATCCGTATCCTGCTGGAACAAAAGTCCCTAATAGGGTTATTAAAGTAAGCCAGGCCTTTATGGTTCGTGCATTGGGTTCTGGAGCAAAATTGAATTTTAGTAATACGCAACGTAAAACCAGCTATACCGGCACGGTATTCTATGGTAAGCAATCAACCAAAGATCGTTACCGGCTGCAGTTGGTTAAAGATGATGGGTTTACGATTCAAAATGGTATCGCATACTTTGCGGCGGGCAATTATGGTTTCGGAAGGGAAGATACTCGAATTCCAAACTCGCAAGCTTCAGATGCTTTGTTCAGTTATGCCGATGATGCCAAGGTGGTTATTAATGGTAGAGCTGCATTTAATAACGATGATGTTATCACCCTTGGTTTAAGACATTTTGTTGCTGGCACGTATAAAATTGAGGCCGTCGATTTGGAAGGTGTTTTTGCAAATGGACAGTCTATTTATTTAAAAGATAAAGTGTTAGGCATCTTAACAGATCTGGCACAGGGGCCATACAGTTTTACGAGCAACGCTGGGGAATTTACCAATCGGTTCGAGGTCGTTTATAAGCCACAGGTGATTCTTGCTACCGCAGATAGCCAAGGTAACGGCGCAGTTAATGTGTACAGCGATGCTGGAGATTTTGTGGTAAAATCATCAGCGAAAATTATTGATGCAGTAGAAATCTATGACGCAAGCGGCCGAATGATCCTGACACAAAATCGAATTCAAAGTAAAGAATTCCGTTTCAGCGCAAACCGACTTGTTGACGGAATGTATGTGATAAAAGTTAAAATGACCGATGGTGAAATACTAAGCAAGAAAATAAGAAGATAGTAATATCAAGTCGACTAAGAAAACCCCATTCATTTTGGGGTTTTTATTGGTTCACAATTTTAGATATTGAGGGGTCTTTACAAAAGATTGCAGTGGTAGGAAGGTTCACACAAAATCCCCAAGCCAGGTGGGGTTTTGTGAGGATACCACTTCTCTGCTTTGCTAACACAATTTATGTTGTTCTTTTGATTTTTAACTATTTAGTCTCCTTTTATTTAATATTAATACACTATAAGTGAAATGCGAATAAAAACTACTGACCGCAATTTCGCGGACAAAGTAAACTTCAGAAACCATGATATATATTTTTGGCAATGCAATTTAGGCATGTATTATATTAATTGAAATTAAAGATATTCGTTTTTAAAATAATTATTATACATTTGCAATTAATTAGAAAAAAAGGAAAAAAGGATGCGAGAATTTTTTGCCGTTGTAGTCTTATTTTTGTCGATCAGCATGTTTTCGCAGACGAAAAATGTGTTTTCTGCTGAGAATGAGCATGAGATGAATGCTACCTCCTCTCATGATCAATATAATGATCCAAAGTCTAATGGCATTAAGCAAGATACTGGCTTCGTTGGGGAGGCCTCTTCTACTGCTTCGGGGTGTACTGTTGATGGTGAACCCGATTGTAACTGTAACGGTATTCCGGATAGTGAAGATGATGATGAATGCCCACCAAACCCTGCAGATCCGATTCCCATCAACCAACACCTTCCTTTCCTCCTGCTTGCCGCGACAGGAATTATGGTGTATGTCACTTACCGCCGCAAATCGGCACTGAAATAAAGTTTAAACCTAAATATTTTGTAATGGATGTAGCTCATCTGGAAGTACGACAAGGGTCATTATCAACCGTTTATGAAAATGTGGTGAAGCCCGGGTTCGACTTTTTATTCGCCCTCGTTGCGCTGGTGCTGCTGAGTCCGATTTTTTTAATGATTTTGTTAACTTTAACCATTGCCAATAGTGGCCATCCTTTTTTTATACAGGAGAGACCCGGGAAAAATGGTAAAATCTTTAGGATTATCAAGTTCAAGACGATGACCAACAAAAAAGATGCTGAGGGCCAACTGCTGCCGGATTATCGTCGGCTCACCCTGATTGGTAAAGCCGTAAGAAAAACATCGCTGGATGAAATTCCGCAACTCATCAATGTGTTGAAAGGTGATATGAGTTTGGTGGGTCCGCGCCCGTTGCTGCCGGAGTATCTGCCTTTGTACAACGATTTCCAAAAGCAAAGGCATCTCGTGAAACCCGGTATTACAGGGTGGGCGCAGGTGAATGGAAGAAATGCGCTGTCTTGGGACGAAAAGTTTCGCTACGATGTTGAGTACGTTTCCCGGATTTCGCTTCAGCTCGATTTGCGGATTATATTTACTACGCTGGAGAAAATAGTGAAAAGACACGGAGTAAATGCCAATAACTATATGACAATGGAGGCTTTTAAAGGAAATGCTGCATGATTCTATACGGCGCAAGAGGGCAGGCCAAGGTTGTTTATGATCTAATCCTTTCGAATGACCAACTGTTGGAGTATCTTGTAGACGACCAACCGCACGACGATTTCCCGCACCACCTCAAAATTTTTAAACCGAGCAGAGCATTGATTGAGGGCAAGAAAGTAATTATTGCCATTGGAGATAACACCATTCGTGAGAGAATTTATCAGCAGATAAAAGATTGGTGTACCTTCGAGAGTGTGCACCACTCCAGTGCTCATGTATCACGGTTTTCGGAAGTGGGCGAAGGAACAGTTATTATGCCGCAAGCTTGTGTAAATGCAGATGTGAAAATTGGCAACCATTGCATCATCAACACTGCATCAACGATAGAGCACGACTGCATTATTGAAGATTTTGTGCATATTTCGCCAAAGGCCTCGCTTGCCGGAAATATCCGCGTGAAGAAAGGGGCGCATGTGGGAATTGGGGCCAATATTATCCAAGGCGTAACCATCGGTGAACACGCATTAATTGGCGCCGGTGCCGTGGTGCTGAAAGATGTTCCAGACCACGCTGTTGTTGTAGGAAATCCCGGAAGGGTTATTAAAATAAGAGAATAAAATTAAAATGAATAAGAAAATCTGGATTTCGTCGCCGCACATGGGAGGTGCGGAGATGAAATATATTCAGGATGCCTTTGATGAAAACTGGATCGCTCCGTTGGGTCCCAACGTGAACGGACTGGAACAGGATTTGGAGCAGTTTCTGAATGAGGAAGTTTATGTGGCAGTGCTGAGTTCGGGTACCGCCGCAATTCATTTGGCACTGATTATGCTTGGGGTTCAGCCGGGCGATTATGTGATTTGCCAGTCGCTCACTTTTTCAGCATCTGCCAATCCGATTATCTATACGGGAGGTATCCCGATTTTTGTGGACAGCGAACCTGATACGTGGAACCTCTGCCCCAATGCAGTGGAAGATGCCATTAAATATAGTATTTCTAAAGGTAAAAAACCGAAGGCCATAGTGGCAGTTTCGCTTTATGGCATGCCTTATCAGCCGGATAAGATTAAAGCACTCTCTGAACAATATGACATCCCGGTAATCGAAGATAGCGCCGAAGCGGTGGGCAGTAGCTACAAAGGTCAGAAGTGTGGGACTTTTGGTGATATTGGCGTGTTTAGTTTTAATGGAAATAAAATCATCACGACCTCTGGAGGAGGAGCTCTTATTCTGAAAGACCCTGAGTTTAAGAAGAAAGCAGTATTTCTTTCCACCCAGGCGAAGGACGATGCGCCCCATTACGAACATACTACCATTGGTTACAATTATCGCATGAGCAATATTTGTGCAGGTATTGGCCGAGGACAGATGGAGGTGTTGCAAGACCGAATTGAGAAGCGACGCGAAAACCATTTGTTTTATAAAGAATTACTGAAAGGCAGTGCACTTCACGTACATTCGGAACCTAATGACGATTATTTTTCGAATCACTGGCTAAGCACCATTACAGTGGATGAAAAAAGCCGCTGGACTAAGGAAGAGATTCGCAAAAGGTTTCTTAAAAACAATATCGAAACCCGCCCACTGTGGAAGCCCATGCATCTTCAGCCCGTGTTTAAGGATGCCCTTTATTTTGGGTCTCATTTGGCTTCCTCTCTTTTTGATAAAGGGCTCTGCCTTCCGTCGGGTTCCAACCTTACAACGGACGATTTTTTTAGAATCGAGGAAGCACTTCATGAAATAATTATTTCGGAATAACTTATTTTTTCCAATAAAAATTTGTACTTTCGTGACCCTATTCAACGTTTGAAAACAAACGATAATTTGTTGACATGAGCTTGCAGCAAAACCTAAGAAAAAAAATATACGGCGGAGATAACATGATGAACTTGTCCGACATTCGGTATTTGCCGCGCTGGGTGATCCTGCTGATTGATGTTTTTTTTATTTTCCTCGCCATTACCATTTCCTGTTACCTGATAGAGAAACTGAGCTTTAAAACCACCACCGTTTTTTACAATAATAAAGTAATGTACGGTATAATGATGGCCGTCAGCATCCTCTTTATGGTGGCATTTCGAACCTATTCAGGGATCATAAGGCATTCTACATTCATTGATCTTTTCAAGCTTTTTTTGGCAACACTTTGTACCACCATATCGGTAGGGGTCATCAGTTTTGGCGTCCGAGTAGTAGAGGGTTTTCGAATGATCAATATGTCGATTCCCTTTTTGGCAATATTTTTTGCGACCTCGTTTATGCTTCTGTTTATGTTTCGGCTTTTTGTGAAAGAATTTTTTCATATTGCCCGCGAGTTTAGACGCAGCACGCTGAAGAAGAGGATTTTGGTGCTGGGTATTGATGAGCAGTCGATTGCTGTGGCAAGAGCGATTCTTGACAACCCCAATTTGCCCTACCATGTTTCTGGTTTTCTCACTCAAAGGCACGATTCCAAGAGAGCCCATTTATTGGGTAAACCTATTTTCAATAGAGAAAAGATTGAAGATAATACCAAAGAAGACCTTGCGCTGGATGGTATCTTAATTAACAAAGAAATGATGTCGAAAGAAGAAATGGACAGTTGGGTATCTTTGTTTCTTGAGAAAGGTTTTCAGGTTTTTAAGGCACCGTCAGTTCAAAAGTTGAGACAGAATGATTATGGGATGAGTATTCGAAATCTTCAGATCGAGGATTTGCTGAACAGAAAGCCCATTCATATTGAAAATGAGGAAGTAAAGCGGCGGCATCACGATAAATCGGTACTCATCACCGGTGGTGCGGGGTCTATTGGAAGCGAAATTGTGCGTCAAGTTGCACAGTTCGAGCCCAGTGTTGTCGTTATTGTGGACCAAGCGGAGACACCATTGTATGAAATTGAACTGGAAATGAGGGAGAAGTTTCCAAACATCCATTTCAAATTTGTGCTTGCAGACATTTCCAACCGTCACCGTATTGAACCACTCTTTCAGAAGTACAATTTTTCAATGGTCTATCACGCTGCGGCATACAAACACGTTCCTTTAGTGGAAGAAAATCCGCATGAAGCCATTTTAGTTAATATTTTAGGAAGCAAGAATCTTTCAACGCTGGCGAGCAAATATAAGGTGAATCGATTCGTCATGATTTCCACAGATAAAGCGGTGAACCCAACCAACGTAATGGGTGCCTCAAAGAGAGCGGCTGAGCTTTTTGTGCAGGCATTGCAAAATACGGCGGGCAACACCACCAAATTTATTACGACCCGTTTTGGCAACGTTTTAGGATCGAATGGTTCTGTTATTCCTCACTTTAAGAAACAAATCGAGGCCGGAGGTCCGGTCACCATTACGCATCCAGATATTGTGCGCTATTTTATGACCATTCCTGAGGCCTGCGATCTCGTACTGCAAGCCGGTACAATGGGACAAGGTGGCGAGATTTTTGTTTTTGATATGGGTAAGCCGGTGAAAATTTTGGATTTGGCCACCCGGATGATTAAACTGTCTGGTTTTGAACCCAACAACGACATTAAAATTATTTACACCGGATTAAGACCGGGCGAGAAACTATACGAGGAACTGCTAAGTGACGATGCGAAAACACTGGCCACTCACAATGAGAAGATTATGGTCTCTAAAGATCCGACCATGAGTTTTGCCGAAATCGATCAATTATCGTTAATGATTACCAAAGCGGCATTACGCCGAGAAAAAGTAGAGGTGGTACAGTTGCTGAAGAATATTGTGCCTGAGTTTAAAAGCAACAATTCTATTTATGAAGTTTTGGATAAGTGATCTAGAATTGTATATTTGCAAACCTCTTAATTAAACATCAATCAATGAGTAAAAGCATATTTCTATGGGTTACAGCGCTTGTTTTTTTAGTAACATCCTGTAAAACAAAGGAAAGGACAAGCGAACTGAACTATATGCAAACATTGGAGCAGACGGCAACGGCAGCATCTATAAACTCTGCATCCTCCACCATACAGCCCGGTGATCAACTGGTTATTTTTGTTTCAGCTAAAGACATGGAGGTGGTGAAACCCTTTAATCAAAACTATTATTCGAGCCAGAGCGCAGTAACAAGTACGGCAACCAATTCCAATTCTCTTGAGAAGGGGTATATGGTAGATTCAGTGGGGAATATTGATTTTCCTGTTTTGGGAACGATCAGTACTGCTGGTAAGTCAGTTGAAGAAGTTAAAAGGGAGCTTACAGAGGGTGTCTCAAAATATGTAAAGAGCCCTAATGTGACGGTTCGGTTGGGTAATTTTAAAGTGACAGTCCTGGGGGAAGTTGCTAGACCGGGGCAATATTCATTGCCCGAGGCGAGTCCATCCGTTCTCACAGCCCTTGGAGCCGCGGGGGATTTAACAATGTATGGCAAACGTGATGATTTGTTGCTGGTTCGAAATGAAAACGGGCAGATTACTAAAGCTAAAATTAACCTGATGGCTGGTGATTTCACCAGTAATCCTTATTTTCAGCTCAAGCAAAATGACGTGATTTATGTATCATCTAACAATAATAAAGATAAAATTGCAAGACAGGATCCCAATAACGGGCTTTACATTGCTGTGGCAGGAATGGTTATTGGTTTAGCAGGTATTTTCATTACCATTTTCAAGAAGTAAAACATTTTTGTTAAAATAGAATATCAATGAGTAGTACAAACACTACAGAAGCGCCTGTTCCTCAGGGAGTTAATATTAACGAGATTATCAAGCCCTATTTGAGCAGATGGCTATGGTTTGTTTTATCTGTTCTTACCATGCTTATTTTAGCGGTATTTTATATTAAGTCGGCGACATCAGTATATAACATCAAGTCCACTGCACTCATTAAAGATACCAAAAAAACCCCGTCATCAGAGATGGGAATGCTCTCTGAATTGGGTGGATTTGGCAGCATGGGAACCAACAGCATTGAAAATGAAATTGAAGTACTGAAGTCCAAAAAACTGATGCGAGAGGTTGTGACTGAATTGGGGATACAGACGGCTGTTTTTTGTAAAGATGGTTTGAAGAAAATTGAGTTGTATGGCGAAACTTCACCCATTATGGTGCAGGTCATTAATGAAAAAAAATTCTCGAAGTCAATTAAGCCATTACATCTGAAAATTAAAGGGGACCAATTGGAATTGTCCTCCGATAGTTTTAAAAAATCTTTTATAACAACCTACAACAAAACCATAAGTTTGCCATATGCAAATTTGATGATTGTGAAGAATCCCAAGTTTATTAAGGATAAAGATCTTGATACGAATGAACTTGATCTTCAGTATCTTACTAAGGATGGTGCAGTTACTGCTTTCCAAAAATTGATGAAAGTGGAGTTGGCAGATAAGGACGGTACCGTTTTGGAGTTGGCTATTGATTATGAGAATACCCAAAAGGGTAAAGATCTTATCAATCGATTGGTGGCGGCCTATAATAATGATGCGATAATGGATAAGAATTCTGAATCCAAAAAAACCAAAGATTTTATTGATCAACGGGTTCAGATTATCGCCAATGAATTGGGTGAAGTTGAAGATCAAAAGGAACAATTCAAAGTGGCGAATAAGATCACAGATATTCCGACGGAGGCCTCACTGAATTTGGGAGGTTCGGCAGCAGCCAGAAATCGGTTGCTTGATGTGGAATCCCAGTTACAATTGACCAATGATCTGGTGGGGTATATGAACCATTTGCCAGCGAATCAGACGTTGCCATCCAGTGTGGGGCTAAGCAATCCCACAGCTTCTGCCAATATTACTGCATATAATCAATTGGTGCTAGAAAGAAATCGTTTGTTGGAAAGTGCAACACCTCAAAACCCAGTGATCACTGATCTTAATAAGCAGATAGCAGTCCTTCATTCTTCTGTACTGGACGGATTATCGAAAAATAGAGTCGCTTTGCAATCGGTAAAAGATCAGATATTGGGTGAGCAAAGCAACATTAGTGCAAAAATTAATAAGATACCTGCGCAAGAAAAACTTTTCCGCAGCATTGAAAGGCAGCAGCAAATTAAAGAGAGCTTATATTTATTACTATTGCAGAAGCGTGAAGAAGCGGCAATTTCGCTTGCTATCACCGCTCCCAAAGCTCGAATTATTGATTATGCTTATGCATCAGACAAGCCGGTTTCGCCCAAGAAAATGGTTATCCTCGCAGGGTCTTTGCTTTTGGGTCTGTTGTTCCCTTTTACATTCATTTATATACGTGAGCTGTTGAATGATAAGATCAGGTCCAAACACGATATCGAAAAACTGTCGCCAATTCCGGTGATTGGCGAATTGCCAACGGTTTCAAGGGGAGAATCCGAAACGATTGCTACAAATGATTTGTCGCCTATGGCAGAAGCATTCCGCATTCTAATTACCAATATGAAGTTTATGCTTCCAAAGAAAGAAAATGGAAAGGTGGTGTTTGTGACTTCTACAGTAAAAGGAGAAGGGAAGACATTTGTTTCGGTCAACTTAGCGCTTACCCTTGCTTCTCCAAAGAACAAAGTAGTGATTATAGGTGCCGATATTCGAAACCCACAATTGCAACGTTATGATCCGAGTAAAAAGGGAGTAGAAGGTCTTACGGAGTTTCTTTATGATCCCGATAAAGCTGTAAATTCACTTATCCATTATTCCAAAATTAATCCATCCTTAGCTATGATTTTTTCGGGAAGCATCCCGCCGAATCCCACCGAGTTGCTCAGCAATGGTCGCTACCAGGAACTCATTGCATCATTGAAAGAGGATTACGACTATATTATTGTTGATACGGCACCACTCATGCTGGTGACTGATACGTTCCTTACTGCTGAAGTGGCAGATGCTACTTTGTATGTGATGCGCAGTGATGTAACAGAAAAACCACTGGTCGATTTTGCCAATAAGAGCGTGTTAGCCGGAAAGATTAAAAATGTAGGTTGTGTACTGAATGATGTGAGCAAAGATCATTTTGGGTACGGTAATAAATACGGTTATGGTTATGCCGCCACAGAAAAAGGTTGGTGGAAGCGATTAAAGGATAGGTTTTAATTTTATAAATACAATTTCAATGGAACATGATGTAAGACCTTGGGGAGAGTATTGGGTATTGGAAGATGCACCTACGCATAAAGTAAAAAGAATACAGGTGAATCCTGGGGGAAGACTTTCTTTGCAATACCATTTTAAACGTGGCGAGGTTTGGACGATTGTTTCAGGTGTTGGTACAATCACGATTGATGCTGAAGTTAAAGACTATACATCAGGTGATGTAGCGTATATTCCACAAGGAGCTCATCATCGAATAGAAAATAAAACCAGCGAGCCGGTTGTATTTATTGAAGTACAATATGGTACGTATTTCGGGGAAGATGATATTGTAAGAATTGAAGATGATTATAATCGTTCGTAATGGTTGCTAATGTAGTTCTTACAGGAGGTGTAGGCAGCCGGTTATGGCCGCTTTCGAGAAAGAATAAGCCCAAGCAATATCTAGATTTGTTTGACGGGAAGTCGCTTTTTCAGCAAACCGTTTTACGCAACAAAGCCTTTTGTGACCATTTGGTCATTGTCGGAAATACTGATAATTCTGATTTATCCAGAAAATCATTAACCGATTTGGGAATCAGTGATTATATCGAGATTATAGAATCGACACCTAGAAATACAGCTGCGGCAATTGCTTTTGCTGCTTTTTCCGTTAGTTCTGATACTGTTTTACTGGTTACACCTTCGGATCATTTAATTGAAGATGCTGCGGAGTATGCAAAATCTCTTCATGAAGCGGTTCAGCTCGCAAATGATGGTTTTATTGTAACTTTTGGATTGAAACCTACGAAGCCAGAAACCGGTTTTGGATATATTCAAATTCGAAACAATGAGGTTTTGAGTTTTAGAGAAAAGCCGGACTTACAAACCGCTAAAGAATTTATTGAATCGGGCGAATTTTATTGGAATTCCGGAATGTTTTGCTTTAAAGCGGGCGTTTTCTTAAATGAACTGAAAAATTTGCAGCCAGATGTTTATAATGCTTCCTTGAGTGCTTTTGAGAAAAGTAGCAAGGGAATTCTTCCGTTGGAAGAAAGTCTTTTAATCCCTTCTATATCGGTAGATTATGCCGTGATGGAAAAAACGGATAAAATTAAAGCGGTTGAAGCCGACTTTATTTGGTCGGATATGGGATCTTTCGAATCGGTGTATGAATATTTAGTAAAAAAAGGGCATCATGTGGATGAACATGGAAATATGGTGATTGGAACTAATATTTGTACCAACTTCCTAGGAATTAAAAACACGATTTTAGTTGTTACAGATGATGCAATCTTAGTGTTAAATAAAGAGAATGCACAAGATGTAAAATCGGTCTATGAACAACTCGAATTCAATAATCAAAGTATATTACAATAAAAACATAGAATGAGCAAAGTAGCATTAATCACAGGAATTACCGGGCAAGATGGTTCGTATTTAGCTGAATTGTTATTAGAAAAAGGATATATGGTGCATGGTATCAAAAGAAGAGCATCTTCTTTTAATACCCAAAGAATTGATCATTTATATGTTGATCAGCATGAAAATCATGTGAATTTTAAGCTTCATTATGGTGATCTTACTGATTCTACCAATATTATCAGGATCATCCAAGAAGTGCAGCCGGATGAAATTTACAATTTGGGAGCCATGTCTCACGTTAAAGTATCTTTTGATTCACCTGAATATGTTGCTAATGTAGATGGAATTGGAACTTTGAGAATTCTCGAAGCGGTGAGGATTTTAGGTTTAGAAAAGAAAACAAGAATTTACCAAGCTTCTACATCAGAATTATATGGAGGCCTAGCTGAAAACAAAAATGCAAGAGGTTTCTATGATGAAAATTCACCTTTTTACCCAAGATCTCCTTATGGTGCTGCAAAAATTTATGGTTTTTGGATCACTAAAAACTATAGAGAAGCTTATCATATGTTTGCCTGCAATGGTATTTTGTTCAATCACGAATCCCCAAGAAGAGGCGAAACGTTTGTTACTCGAAAGATAACAATGGCTACCGCGGCAATTGCCCTTGGAAAGCAGGAATGTTTGTATTTAGGAAATCTAAATTCTCAAAGAGACTGGGGGCATGCAAAAGATTATGTAGAAGCCATGTGGAGAATTTTGCAGCAAGACAAACCAGAAGATTTTGTTATAGCAACTGGTGTTACAACATACATTAGAGATTTTGTTAAAATGTCTTTTGCGGAAGTTGGAATCGAATTAGAATTCAAAGGAAGCGAAGAAAGCGAAATTGCAGTTGTAAAATCTTGCAGCAATCCAGATTATCAATTAGAAATTGGTAAAGTAGTAGTACGGGTAGATCCACAATATTATAGGCCCACTGAGGTTGACCTTCTTATTGGTGACCCAACTAAATCCAAAGAACAACTTGGTTGGAGACCACAATATGATTTGCAAGCATTAGTGAAAGATATGGTGAGTTCAGATTTGAAACAGGTTAAAAAATAGATTTCGTAGGTATGGAATTGAATAGCAAAATCTATATTGCGGGTCACAGAGGATTAGTGGGGTCTGCAATTTGGAAAAATTTAAGCGAAAAGGGATACACCAACATTATTGGTAAAACATCTAAAGAGCTAGATTTACTGGATCCTATTGCAACAGCACAATTCTTTGAAGAAGAAAAACCAGACTATGTATTTCTAGCAGCTGCTTATGTGGGTGGTATTATGGCGAATAATACCTATAGAGCCGATTTTATCTATAAAAACCTTCAAATTCAGCAAAATGTGATCTATAATTCGTACAAGCAAAATGTGAAGAAACTTTTGTTTTTGGGAAGCACTTGTATTTATCCGAAAGATGCCCATCAACCAATTAGCGAGAATGAATTGCTTACCGATACATTAGAATACACCAATGAACCGTATGCCATTGCGAAAATTGCGGGTATAAAAATGTGCGAGAGCTTTAACATACAATACGGAACCAATTTTATTTCGGTAATGCCCACCAATTTGTATGGCCCCAATGATAATTTCGATTTAGAAAAAAGTCATGTTTTGCCGGCAATGATTAGAAAAACGTATCTTGCAAAAGCATTGTTAACCGATGATTGGTTAACCATTAGAAAAGATTTGGATAAAAGACCTGTCGAAGGAATCAATGGCACATCTACTAACGAAGAAATCGCCCGAATACTCAATCAATACGGCATTTTCGAAGATCGATTAGAACTCTGGGGAACGGGAAGGCCCATGCGAGAATTCCTGTGGAGTGAGGAAATGGCAGATGCTTGTGTCTTTATCATGAACCATGTTGATTTCAAAGATATTGTCGGTCATTCTAAAGAAATTCGGAATACCCAAATCAATATAGGAACAGGTAAAGATATTTCCATTGCGGATTTGTCGGCACTAATTGCGAAGGAAATAGGTTACGAAGGAAAAATACTGTTTGATTTTTCCAAACCCGATGGCACCATAAAAAAACTTACGGATGTTTCCAAGCTAAATGCACTGGGTTGGAAGTACTCTATTGAAATAGAGGATGGAGTGAGCAAAATCCGGCAATGGTACACGAAAGAACAAGAATGATGAAAATAAGGTCGTTGACTGGATTTGGAAAAGTAGTGGAGAGTTTTTTTTCTTTATCCTTAATGTATGGTATTGACCTTATCCTTCCATTGATCACCATGCCTTACCTAATGAGAATTATTGGGATAGAAAAAGTGGGGCTTCTGAGTTTTGTAGCAGCGACCAATGCGTATTTTTCCATTATTATTAATTATGGATTTACCCTTACCGCCACCAAGGAAGTTGCGATCCATAGCCAGAACCCCAGAGAACTACAACAAATTTTCAATAAGGTAACAACATCCAAATTTTATTTAGCACTTTTTTCATTTCTATTGTTGCTAATAATTGTATTAGCATTTAGCGACTTTAGAGCACATTATGGGCTGTATGGTATTGTTTTTTGTGGGATATTTTTTCAGAGTTTTTTACCAATTTGGTTTTTTCAGGGGTTACAAAATTTAAAAAGGATTACCCTACAAAATGGCTTGATCAAGATTATTTTTACCGCTCTCATATTTGTTTTTGTAAAAAAAGAAAGCGATTATTGGAAGGTTCCTACTTTCAATACAGCAGCATTTTTTTTCTGTGCAGTTTTGGCGTACTATTATCTTTTTACCCATTATCGCCTTCGGTTTTTATGGTCCGAGTTTCAGGATGTGAAATATCAACTAAAGGAAGGGCTATACGTTTTTCTGTCGCAGGTGAAGATTTCATTTTTCAGTAGTTTTAATGTTTTGATGTTGGGACTACTCGTGGGGAACGTAGCAGTAGGATATTTTACGGCGGCAGACAAAATTGTTCGTGCATTGGCGGTGATCCAAATTCCGATAACCGCATCATTGTATCCTCATTTTTCGCAATTACTGCGTACTGATAAATACATGGCATACCGCCAGATTAACAAAATAGGCTATGGTGCCATTGCATTTTATATTCCAATACTATTGCTAACGTTTGTTTTTTCACATTTGATAGCAGAAGTTGTTTTTGGTGTTGGGGCTGATGAAATTTCACTATTGATCCGAATTATGGTACCTTTGCCGCTACTGATTATTTTAAATAACTTGGCAGGTACGCAAATGCTACTCAATATGGGAAAAGATAAATGGTTTTTTAATATATTGCTGTCCACCGCAGTACTGAATGTATGCATGGTGATACCTCTCACAAAAATATGGGGCTTTGAAGGAACCTCCTATTCGGTACTCATCTCCGAAATTTATTTATGTGCAGCAATGTATATGGGGTTTTTGAAGGTAAAAAAAATATATTAATAATTTTAAAAAAGAATGGACTTATACTATATTTTTGTATTGGTAGTATTGTTTATCGCTTTCTTTTTTTCAAAGTTTAAAAAAGTTGCTTGCATTATTCTTGTTATGATACTATCGCTTTTTGCGGGTACACGACTGAATATTGATAGGGATTATATCATGTATTTCTATGATTTTAAAAATTCTGCGAATAATTGGGAACTCAATAAATCGTACGAATTTTCTATGTATTTAATACCTGAAATAGGGAAGCTCTTCTTTTTACGAACCAATGATATTATCAATTTCTCATTTCTGTCTTTTGCCTTTCTTGGGGTATATACTAAAATAGTGAGCATTGCAAAATATTCAACCAATTTTTTTCTAAGTGTATTCATTTATATTACTTACCTGTTTTTTATGCAGGAAATGACAACCATTAGAGCTGGTGTTGCATCAGGTATTTTTTTGATGTTGATTCATTACCTTGTAGAAAAAAAATACACAAAATTTTATTTATGGATACTTACCTCTCTATTGTTTCATTATTCTGCTATCCTTTTTATAGTGGTAGCACTGTTGATTCAGCTGAATATCAAAATTAAGTATTTCTATTTTGCACTTGCTTGCTCGTTTCTTATTATTATTTTTAACATTAATGTGCTGCAGGTTTTATTTTTGGATAAGATTTTCCCGCAGGTTAATATTTATATTCAAATGATGGAATGGGTGAAAGAAGAAAAACTTAATATTTTTAATTTCAAAATACTATTTTCGCTATTCTTTTTCGTTCTTTTCGCACTGTTCTATAACCGACTGAAAAGTGATCCTTGGTTTGATGTTCTTTTTAAAATTCACGTCATCTCTCTGATTTTGTTTTTTGCACTTGGAAACACAGTCATGGTATTCTCAGCTAGGAGTTTCGACCTGATCTCTGTTATCCAGATTTTGTTGTTGCCTATGATTATAAGAATTTTCCCGACAAATCTGAAATTTTTGGGGTGGTTACTGATTATTTTTTTATGTGCCGTGCAGGTCTATTACCTAATTAATGTTGCCGAACTTTTAGATCCCTACGAATCATGGTTGCAGTAGATAGTCCGTTCTTGTTATTCGGCATCGTCGTGTACAGAGAGAAATTTTGGGAATCTGTAAGTTTTAAAACGCTGCTTCAAAGTTTTCAGTCGGATGCGCACCGCGTTCAGAATCTGTCGATTTTTATCTTTGATAATACTGATATAGATGGCTGGAACGTACAGCATGAAATGCCCATTTTTCATGGGGTCGACCTGTACTATTTCCATGATCAGTCAAATCCAGGTCTTGCGAAAGCATATAACAAAATCGCCGAGTATGCCTATCAAAATCATATAGCTTGGATGATATTGCTTGACCAAGATACTACTTTGCCAAAGCAGATATATAACCTATATAGTGAAGCAGCAGAAAATACTTCAATTAAAATCAAAGTTCCACAGGTTTTTTCGGCAGATCAACTTATTTCGCCATCGGCATACAAGGCATATCGTTCTTTTCAGTTACAAAAAGTAGATCCGATAATGAAGCTGCATAATCTCAGTTGTATAAATTCAGGGATGATGATCGATGTGACTTTTTTTCGGCAGATTGGTGGTTACAACTCATTCTTTAAGTTGGATTTTTGTGATCATGATTTTATTGAAAAAGTGAAGAAATATACCCCCAGTATTGGCATACTGCCCGCACGATTACAGCAGAATTTTTCTTCCGAAGTACATACCAAAGAACAAGCCCTCACCAGATACAAAATGTACGTTCGGGATCTAAAGATTTACTATCAAAACAGAAATCCCTTTCTCGTATTTTTCATGGTCGATGCGCCACATTTACTGAAACTTATCTTAACCTATAAAAGCTTAACCTTTTTTGCAATTCGCTTTTGATGATTTTTTTTGTCTGATCAGTAGTTGGTGTGCTACAGCAATAATAATGATAAACAAAATTGAAATGAAAATAGGGATGCCGTAAACCATCAGTTTTTTTTTTGATAGGTACAATTTTTAAACTGATATTTTTTGGAGGTTGAAGTGGAACAATAGTCCTTGTCCGACACATAATTGAGAAACTTACACGACCGAAATAAAATGTTACTTCCCTCGTTTAAGCAGTCGGTATATCCTGGTAATTGCGCATTGCGGTAGGTGACGTTTTCAGTGAGGACGTTACTGGCTTTTCGGGCAACGAACAACGATTTGTAATTGCTGACATTGGAGTTTCTAAACACCACATCATAACTGTTCTGCTTGGCGAGCTGCTGGAAATCATCAGCACCAAAAACGGCAAGTGCGACCCGAACATTATTGAATGAACAGTTTTCAATCAAAAATCCAGTGCTTGAATCGAGGTTAGAAGATATTTTCTTTTGTTTGTTGATGATGATTGCACCGATTCCTCCAATGTTATCAAAGGTACAATTTCGAATGATACCATTTCTGGATATCTGGTAATCGGCATTAGGTTCAATATCTAACGCTCCCGGCATATCTTCCCTTGTGGTATTTTTAAACGAACAATTTTCAATCAGGAAGCCATCAGCATAATAAATAGAAATGCCTTGTCGGTTATCTTTATTAATCCCATCAAAATGGCAGTTGGTAATAGTGATATCCTTGTTGTAGGCATCTCGATTGATGCTGTAGTCGGTGGCCGCATTTATGGCGATGCCATCACCTAAAAAACCAATGAAATTGCAGTTTTCTACATTGAAATTAGATACACCATGTGCGGAAATCTGATGCGAAAGTTCATCAAAACCTACTTTTTCCACATGCGAATTAAAAGTTAATCCCTTGATGGTGATATTCTTGATGCTGTTGCTATCATCTTTTTGACCAGAAACTCGTGCGTCGAATACAAATACACCATCGGCACCTTTTCTTTCGGCAAAAGTCATCCATCGTCCATTTTCTACCGAAACCCTTCTGGAAGGAACTATTTGGTGAATGGTTGCATCTTCGCCAATAATAGTGATGTTGCTATATTGTTTGCCAAAAAATTTAACATGTTTAATGTAGTAATTACCTTTAGGGATAATTATTTCTCCGCCTCCTGCTTTTATCAAGGCCTCTACACATGCCTGAAACGAAGAAGTGTCCTCCAATTGGTCTGCACCGTTTGCACCAAAATCAATTACATTTAATCTTGTATTGGCGGCGGCCACTATGGTGAAAAAAAGGAAATGTAGCAATATAATTTTTTTCATTTTTTTTTGAATTGGTAACCCAAATTTATAATTATATTTGCATATTTCAAATATTGAGATACTAATTTTGGTTCAATAATGACAAAAAGTGTTTGTATTGCAACATACAATGGAAGCCGTTTTATTGCCAAACAAATAGATTCTGTTTTGGCACAGCTTTCAGTTGATGATGAATTGATCATCGTTGATGATGGATCTACTGATCAAGTGGTGAAAATTATTGAGAATTATGACGATTCCAGAATCCGCATTTTTGTAAATCCGCGCAATATGAGGCATGTAAAAACCTTTGAAAGGGCGGTTCGTATGGCTGAAAATGAAATGGTCATTCTTTGTGATCAGGATGATATTTGGACAGATAACCGAGTTGCGGTTCTCGAAAATTATTTTGCAAAAAATCCCGGAGTTGTACTGATCACAAGCAATTGTGTCTGTATTGATGATCATGACCGTGAAATTGCCCATACGATCCGAACCGTAAATGAAAAAGATTCATTTGCTTATAAAAAAAACATTCTCTCCATTTTGAGGGGAAAAATAGGATACTACGGCTGTTTAATGGCTTTTCGCCAATCACTCAAAAAGATAATTTTGCCCATTCCCTCTTATGTGGAAGCACATGATTTATGGATTGCAATGGCCGCGAATTTGCTACACCAAAACCTCCACATTAATGAAATAACCCTCAAGCATAGATTGCATGCTAGTAATGCAAGTGACCTAAGTCGTGGTTTTTGGAAGAAAGTGAGTGCTAGGAAGAATCTGATGCGTTCAATTGTTGAACTGAATAAACGCATTGCAAATCTTACTGATGAAAGCCAATAATCACTATTTTAAATTGCTAAAATGCTGCACATAGGTATTTTATGCAAAAATTTTTCACAAAGCTGTATATTCAAGAGGAAATGCAGTGTGTGATTTCCCAACAAAAATAATTAGTATTTTGAAAAACATTCTTATCATTTCGGCTGTTTTCCCACCGGAACCTGTTGTTTCAGCTCAATTATCATTAGATATTGCAACAGAACTCTCCAAACATAACGAGGTCACCGTTCTTTCTCCGCAACCAACTCGACCGGAGCATTTTGTCTTTGAAGAAAAGCATATTGATCATCCGTTTCGGCACATTGTAGTGGATTCCTTTACTCACCCCAAATCACAAATTTATGGAAGGATGAAGGAAAGCTATAGCTTCGGCAAAAAATGTGCAGCTTATATTGAAAAAAATAGAGAACATATTGATCTTGTATATGTGAATTCTTGGCCAATGTTCTCGCAATATTTTATTATGAAAGCGGCGAAACGAAATCATATAAAGACTATTATTCATATTCAGGACATATACCCCGAATCTATTGTGAATAAATTACCTTTTGCCAGATTACTTTTTTTAAAAATTTTGTTACCCATGGATCGGTATATTCTTTCCAATGCTACGCATGTGTTGTGTATCTCGGAGAATATGAAAAATTTACTATCCAGCCAAAGAAACGTATCCAAAGAAAAATTCAGCATTGTGAGCAACTGGCAAAATGAAGAAAATTTCATTAAGTATCATGCGGAGAAAAATACGGAGAAAGAGATGAAAAAGCACAGCGAAAGACCATTTACCTTTATGTATTTGGGAAATAATGGTCCCGTTGCTGGAATTGAGTATTTAATTGAAGCATTCTTCAGTGCAAAAATCCCCAACTCCCGACTTGTTATCGCAGGAAGTGGATCCAAGACAGAAGATTGTAAGAATTTGGCAAATCGACTACATGCAGAAAATATTGAATTTATGGCAGTTCCTGATGGAAAAGTTCCTGAAGTACAAAGTATAGCAGATGTTCTCCTGCTACCTGTAAAGACGGGAGCTGCGATGAGTTCAATACCTTCAAAATTACCTGCCTATATGTTTTCAAAAAAACCTATTATAGGTAGTTTAGATTTGGAAAGTGATACCGCAAATGCGATCCGGAAAGCAGAATGTGGTATTGTAGTACGACCAGAAAATAAAGACGAATTTTCTGCAGCACTTAAAGAGATTTCCCGTTGGCAAGTACCACAGCTTATAAGTGCCGGTGAAAAAGGATTTAATTATGCAATACAACACTTCTCCAAACAATCAAATTTGAAAAAAGTTGTGGATCTTATACAGGCATAAGGTCTTTTCATTATAAGGTTATAGTTCTATTGATAACTTATTGTAACATCTTCAAACCTGTTTTTAATCTCTCTGCCAGAATCTTTATTCAAGATTGTTTTGCTGTTTTCAAAATAACTTTCAGAATCACGAAACAAATCCACATTTTTAAGATGAATCTGTAAGGGTGTTTCATAAGGGCTTGATGAAGGTGGTAGCATTTTAGTTTTGATGGAAAAACTGCGTTTTACCTTAGGATCAGGATATAAATTGATCTGATTAAAATAAAGATTGCCAGACGGGGTTTCCCCAATGTAAATTCCATTGGAAGCTCCTGATAGTACAATGTTATCAAAAGTTAAACCCGCAACGAAATTCGATTTTCCTATTCTAATGGAGGTACTTACAACTCCGGCTTGGTTTTTTATTTCGGAAGTAAGTTGTTCAATCCGTATATTCTCAAATTTACTGTTAAGAAAAGTTGTCCATTCGTTGCTGTCTTCAGAGTAGAAGCCATACAAATCTTGGTTCCAACTCTGATGATTGAAGTGTAGGTTTTGAGACTTTACTGCTTCTTGTTGTTTGATATATATATATATTTGCTATGCCGTATAAACCACAAACATTAATATACTCATCAGCATATACAATATCTGTGTATTTAGAAAACACGATACCTACATCCGCCAAAGTAAAGACATTTCTTAGGTGCGTGAGTTCTGAATCTCCATTAAAATCAATTCCTATATTGGCATCATTTAATTTGTTTCCATTCTTTACAAATTGCTCCAAATCCGTTTGTGTAAACCGTTGATAAGATTCGGATTGCTGAACTTTCACATTCTCAATATACGGTTTGTGGACTGCACCTATTATAATCCCCTTATTACCCCGAAGTTTATTCGCGCCGGTCTTACTTGTAATAAACAAGGTGAGATCCTTTATATAATTGTATGTGTAGCTTCGATCCTTAAGCGTACCGCCTATTTTTCCCATAAAAAAAAGAAAAGTGTTCGACTTTTCTGTTTCCATAATTATCCGTGATGTTGCCATCGATGTTCCCGCAATCCCTTTTACACTATATTCTCCTTTTTTTGTAAAGTAATCACCAGGACCGATCGATATGTCAAAAAAGACATCATCCAACTTTTCTAGCCCATCCACTATATCCAAAGTGTTGTTATAGGGAAAAATACCATACCACTCTGGATATGCAAAACCAGTAGTTGAATGAAAGCTTCCTGTTAGATTAATGTTTTCGAAGATTTTTATTCTATCTGCCTTTATTCTTGTACGGTTTCCTCTTATGTTGCCATTAACAAGGATTCCACCTTCAAATTGCAACACAATACCAACGGTTCTTTTTGAAATCCACAGTTTTATTCGCCAAATTAAATGAATAATTAGCTGGTATAATTAAAGTTTTGCTAAGCGTATTATCAACAAAGGCAATGGCTTTCTCGAATGCTTCAGAATCATCATTATTGCCGTTGCCTTTGGCGCCAAAATCAGTGAGTTTAAAAGAGTTTTCAATCGATCCCATTGTTGTTTTTTTCTCCGGTGGATTGTTTTTCCCAATGGCAAAATATATATTAAAAAAGATCAGAAAAAACACAATTAAAAACCTGTCCATTTATTTGAAATGCATGATAAACTCGAAGTATAAATCCTAATTAGCTCTGTAAATATAGACAGTATTTTTAATGCTGTTGGTTAATTTCCGAAATAAAATATAGGTTTTCAAAATCAGTTTTTAAAAATTACCCACATTGCAGGGTAAATTGTACTTTATTACACAAAGATGATTAAATTTGTAAGATGAAAAAAAATTGTGCAATACTTTTGTACTTAGTGTTGACTTTGTAAAAATAAAAACTTTTATGACGATTAGAAAAGCAACAAAAAGAGATATTGCCACTATTGTCGATATTCACATACAACGATTTTCGACTTTTTTTCTATCTTCTCTCGGTAAACCTTTCCTCAAAACCTTTTATACAGCATTTTTGAAGTATCCGGCTCTACTTATCGTCGTGGAAGATGAAGGTACCGTAAAAGGTTTTGCGGCGGGCAGTCGCGATAATCGCTCTTTTTTTAAAAAATTACTAATGAATAATTTTTTATGTTTTACTGTGCAAGGCATTCAAGTTCTTTTTAATAATCCTTCTGCTTTGAGAAGAATGGCATCCAATGCTGGTAAATCCGAAAAAAATAATCTTATTTTTGCAGAATTGCTTAGTATTGCAACTATTAGGAACAAGAAGGGTTATGGAAAAGCTCTTCTGAACGAATTTGAAAGAGAAGTAGCAAAAGAAAATTCCTTAAATTTACCCATTTCGCTGACAACAGATTATGATGACAATGAAAAAGCTATACAGTTTTATAAAGATTGTGGTTACCGAATTCATGAAGTTTTTCATAGTTATCAGGGGCGAAAAATGTACCGTTTTATAAAATAATACAAAGATATGAAAATCCCTTTTTCCCCACCATTTGTGGATCAAGATGTTATTAATGAAGTTGTAGATACTTTGGAGTCTGGATGGATCACTACTGGTCCTAAAGTAAAATCCTTGGAAGAAGAAGTTTGTAAGCTAACACATGCACCGAGAGCATTAGCGGTTAATTCTTGGACATCAGGTGCTATTCTTATCCTTAAATGGTTTGGTATTAAAGAAGGTGATGAAGTTATAGTACCAGCATACACCTATAGCGCAACTGCGCTAGCCGTTCTACATTGTGGAGCAACTCCAGTGATGGTAGATGTAAAAGATGATTTTACTATTGATCCTGAGAAAATAAGTGCGGCGATCAGCAATAAGACTAAGGTTATTATGCCTGTAGATATTGCAGGTTTACCATGTGATTACGATGCAGTAAACCAGATTGTAAATGATCCATCAGTTAAAAATCTATTTGAAGCCAGTTCAGAAAATCAGCAGAAGCTTGGGCGTATATTAGTACTTTCTGATGCTGCACATTCTGTTGGCGCACTGTATAAAGGAAAACAAACAGGTGTTTGGGCAGATATAACGATTTTCTCTTTCCATGCTGTAAAAAATATTACAACTTCTGAAGGTGGCGCAATTTGTATTAACTTACCAGTCCCTTTTAGTAATGATGCAGAGTATGCAACAATGCGTCTTTGGACTCTTAATGGTCAAACAAAAGACGCTTTTACAAAGTCACAAGGTGGCGGAAGCAGCTGGAAATATGATATTATTTTCCAAGGATTAAAGGTTAATATGCCTGATGTTTGTGCAGCGATTGGATTGGCGCAAATTAGGAAATATACTTCTCAATTAATGGAAGAAAGAAAACGTGTTGCGGAACGTTATCACAATTTCTTTTCACAAAAAAAGTGGGCGCAGCTTCCAGTAATAAAAGATAAAGACAGAACTTCTTGCTACCATCTTTACGCACTTCGTATTAATGATATTATAGAAGAGCAACGAGATAAAATGATGGAGTTTTTAGCAGAGAGTGGTGTTTCAGTAAATGTACATTTTATTCCAATGCCGATGTTGACTTTATTCAAAGATTTAGGATATAATATTGATAACTATCCAGTAGCATATGATAATTATTCGAGAGAAATATCATTGCCAATTTATCCTCAATTAACAGATGAAGAAGTAGATTATATATGCAATTCAATTGAAGAAGCTTATCAAAAAGTAATTTAATGAAAAGATTTTTTGATATAGTATTTTCACTTACTGGGATAATTATACTTATTCCAGTGTATCTGTTAATTGCCTTCGCAATTAGTATAGATAGTAAAGGTGGTGTTATCTACAAACAGAAAAGGACAGGTAAAGCCAATATTCCTTTCGATGTTCTGAAATTTCGTACAATGAGGCCAGACTCATTTGCAAAAGGAGCATTAACAGTGGGCAGCCGTGATCCTAGAATTACTGGTGTGGGATATTATTTAAGGAAATATAAACTTGATGAACTCCCTCAGCTTTTTAACGTATTATTCGGTGAAATGTCATTTGTAGGACCAAGACCTGAAGTAAAAAAATATACTGACCTCTATAATGCAAAGCAACTAGAAGTGCTTTCCGTTCGTCCTGGGATTACTGATTATGCATCCATAAAATTTCGTAATGAAAATGATTTGCTCTCGGCAAGTGATGATCCTGAAAAATTATATATTGATGAGATAATGCCAGAAAAACTTAAACTGAACCTTAATTATATTCACGATAATAACGTGTTCAAAGATATCAAAATTATTTTTGACACATTTGTCGCCATCATTAAAGATTAATATGAAAATTGTAGAAACCCCACTCAAAGATTGCTACATCATCGAGCCCACTGTTTTTGAAGATGACCGTGGTTATTTTTATGAAAAATTCAACGAAAAAAAATTTGAAGAACTGACCGGAATGAATGGGCACTTTGTTCAGGATAATGTTTCCAAATCTTCCTATGGCGTTCTTCGGGGGTTGCATTTGCAAAAAGGTGAGCATGCGCAAGCCAAATTGGTCTCTTGCCTTGAAGGCAAAGTTTTCGATGTGGCAGTGGACCTTCGTGAAGATTCTCCCACTTTCGGAAAATGGTTTGGAGTGGAACTTTCTCCCGAAAATAAAATTCAGTTTTATGTGCCTCGGGGTTTTGGTCACGGCTTTTCTGTTTTAAGTGAAACGGCTGTTTTTGCTTACAAATGCGACAACTTCTACAATAAAGAATCTGAAGGATGTGTTAAGTTTAATGATCCAGATCTAAACATCGATTGGAAAATTTCGGAAGCCGATATGATCCTATCAGAAAAAGACCGGAACGCTTCCAGTTTTAAAGACCATAATTTCTAAAAATAGTCCATGAAAAATATCATCATCACCGGAGGAGCCGGATTTATTGGTTCACACGTTGTGCGTGAATTTGTAAAAAATTTGCCCGATACCCGCATCATTAATCTCGATGCGTTAACGTATGCAGGAAATCTTGAAAATCTGACCGATATTGAAAATGAACCTAATTATGTTTTCGAAAAGGCCGACATTACCAAACCGGAAGAGATTAGAGCCATTTTTGACAAATACCATCCCGATGCTGTTGTTCATTTAGCGGCAGAAAGCCACGTGGATAGAAGTATTACTGATCCCAATGCATTCATCAATACCAATGTTAATGGCACAGCCAATCTGCTTAATGCTGCACGGGAATACTGGACGCTGAATCCTGATCACCAACACGGCAACTTCCCCGATGAAGCCAGAACTAATTTGTTCTACCATGTCTCCACCGATGAAGTATATGGCGCGTTGGGTGAAGTAGGATTTTTTACTGAAGAAACTTCCTATGATCCGAAATCACCGTACTCTGCATCCAAAGCCGCTTCTGATCATTTGGTGAGAGCGTACGGCAACACATACGGAATGCCATTTGTTATCTCCAACTGCTCCAATAATTACGGACCCAATCATTTTCCTGAAAAACTGATTCCTCTTTGTATCCATAATATTCTGAACGAAAAGCCGCTCCCCATTTATGGCGACGGAAAATATACCCGAGACTGGCTTTATGTGATTGATCATGCTAAAGCTATTTTCCAGATTTTTCATGAAGCTAAAACAGGTGAAACCTATAATATTGGCGGGTGGAACGAATGGACGAACATCGACTTGGTAAAAGAACTCATTAAACAAGTCGACGAAAAAACCGGAAAACCGGCAGGATATTCCGAAAAACTCATCACATTTGTGAAAGACAGACCCGGTCACGATAAGCGATATGCAATAGATGCCACAAAACTCAGTAAAGACCTGGGCTGGAAACCCAGCGTAACTTTCGAAGAAGGCCTGGGGAAAACAATTGACTGGTTTCTCGATAATAAAGAATGGCTCGAGCATGTAACATCAGGTACTTATCAGGAATACTATAACAGCCAGTATTCTTAAGATGAAAGGTTACGCCTACTTGTTTTCGCTTTTCATCTCAGTAATTACCTATGCTCAAGCACCACCTCCGGCTGCATTGCCAAATGATAAACAGGTGGTTCTGATAGAGAAATTTGTTGAAGTTTCTCATTATGAAAAATCTTTAAAACAGTTTGGGATGAATTATATGCATTCCAAAATGTTTAGATACGCCAATGGAGAGAATTGTCGCGTTTTATCCAAAGCACAGGCAGAGGAAATTTTGAAGAAATTCGATTTTGATTCATTTAAAAAAAGCAGTATTTACAATGCTTTTGCTTTTGTATCTGAAGATAATCTGAAAAAATTAATAGATTTTTTTTCTAGCGTTGACGGTAAGGTCGATCCGTTTGGTGAGTTATTTATCAGTAGCAATATTGTTACAGGTAACTTTACAGGGTATCTTAATAAGGAGATAGAGAAAATACAAAATAATACAAAATGAAAGGAATCATATTAGCCGGTGGCTCCGGTACAAGATTATATCCGTTGACCATCGCAGTAAGTAAGCAGCTGATGCCGGTTTACGATAAACCCATGATCTATTTTCCCCTGTCAACGCTTTTGTTGGCCGGAATTCGGGAAATTTTGATCATTACCACACCTCACGATCAGGATGCATTTAAGAAATTGTTGGGCGATGGTTCGCAAATCGGTTGCCAGTTCGAGTATATCGTGCAGCCCAGTCCGGACGGTTTAGCGCAGGCATTTATTTTAGGTGAAGAATTTATTGGTGACGATGCTGTGGCTTTGGTTTTGGGCGATAACATTTTTTATGGTGCAGGTTTGCCCAAGCTGCTCGAAAGCAAAACGTCTGTAAAAGGAGGTTGTGTTTTCGCTTATCAGGTTTCGGATCCCGAAAGATATGGCGTGGTGGAATTTGACGAAAATCTTAAAGCCATTTCTATCGAAGAAAAACCAGAGCATCCTAAATCAAACTTTGCGGTGCCGGGCTTGTACTTCTATGACAATTCTGTTGTTGAAATTGCTAAAAATTTGAAACCTTCACCACGAGGCGAACTGGAAATTACCGACGTCAACAGGATTTATTTAGAAAAAGGCGAACTTGAGGTGGGCGTGATGTCGCGCGGAACGGCGTGGCTAGATACCGGAACATTCGACTCGCTGCACGAGGCATCAGAATTTGTAAAAGTATTGGAGAAAAGACAGGGTTTCAAAATTTCCTGCATCGAAGAAATTGCCTATAAGAAAGGATTTATCAACAAAGAGCAACTGTTGGAATCTGCCAAGAAATATGGGAAAAGCGGCTACGGCGATTACCTGAAAAGTATGCTTTAACCTGATTTTTAGAATCAATGAAAAACCCTTTGCTGTAATTGGTGGCAAAGGGTTTTTGTATTTTAAATGAAACTGCTTTTTAAAACCAACCTCTTCTGAAATAGTTGGTTACTGCCGAGAAATTAAGCACCAGGGTAAATCGGATCCTGCTTGCATAATCTTTAAAGGAAGGTTCAAAACCCAGCGAACTCTGCACCGGAAAATACACTTCCAGAAAATCGGGAATCACTTTTAACTTCACTCCAGAATCCCAAATGAATTTTGCTGGTGCACTATTGCTCTTGTAGATGCCTGCATCCGCATATACATTGAACCAGCGCCATACATGCGAGTCCACGTTTAAAGCCGTAATCCACTGGTTAGCTGTTGTGCCCAAGTACGATTTAAAACCTCCATCCACAATCACCATTTGCTGTGCCAAAATACCCGTTGTAGCGCTCTGTCCCAATAATCCATAAGAAAAACTGTAATTCGAGGTGCGAGAGATGCCATAGTCGAAAAGATTATTTTTTGTCTTATTATTGAGAAAATAACCAGCAAAGAACCGGAAACTTATTTTCTTGTGCTGTTCAAATTCCCAACGGTAAAATGCTTCTGCAGAAATTTTCTGAAAATCTTCCATCACCTGCAGATTGGTGCTGAGGTATTTTTCGTGAATTAAGCTGCGGTCGGCAAAACCATAGCTTGCACTCCACAAATTATATCGGCCATATTCGTTCTGTAAAACCATGGCGGGAGTAAGATCTTTGTCGAAGTAGTTATACGAAATTCCGATGCTTTCACCCACATCCCGACGCGGATTTTTCACAAAATTGAGATTCACAAAAGCTGTCAATTTGCGGTAAGTAAGATCGTAGTCATAATGGAAGTAAGACCCCGAAATCCCAAAGTCTAAGCTGCGGTAGAAACTCTCAGCTGGCAGGAAAGAGTAGGTAAGGGCGCCACTTCCCGTCAGTTTTCCGGTCCCACTGCTGTAGTAGGGCGTGAGGGAATAATTAAATTTTCTGTCAAAAAAAGAAGAGTTTCGGAAGTTGAGCCCTGCAAGCACCCTATCGTACACATTGAAATTCACCCGCGGATTAATGTATATTTCATTGTACTCCGGGTTGGGAATATCCTTGAAAATTTTAAAGCGAATTTTTTTCTGGTTGGCAAAAAATCCTTTTGTGTATCTATAGTTGTCCCTAAAGTTGGTTTCGGGAAAAATGTATTCGCCGTTGAGGACAATTTTTTCGGCATCAGATTGTGGAATGCCATAAACCTGCGCTTGTTCGGACGCATCGGTATCAAACCAAAAAAACTTTTTCTCATCTTTTGAGTTCAGTGTTTCTATTTTAAAAGGAATGGCAAGTGGTGTATTTTTGATGACTTTAAACTGAAATTCGTTCCCTCTTTTTTGGTAGGGTTTCAAACTGAAATTCGTTCGGTTTTTCTGTTGGATAAATGGAGAAAGAAACGCCGAAGAACCCTTAGAAATCAGGTTGAGCTGACTGTTGAAGTCATCTGTATTAATCCTTTCTGCTGCATTTTTTCGAAGATATTGGGTGATAAAATCATCAAATTTTTCGGTGCCGATTTTTTCTGCAATAAATGATAAAACACTGCCGGTTTCGAAATGACTGATCGTCACCGCATTGAAATTGCTGAGTGCTGCAAATGGCGTGGCTATTTTCTGATCCAGGTTCTGGGTCATGATGTACTGATAGGTCAGTCCGTACCGTTCGCCGAGTTTTAGTTTCGCTGCATGAAACAGTTTCAGTGGTTTTAATCCAAATATCTTAGCATTTTCAGGCAGTTCACCAAGCAGTTTGGTTTGGCGATAATAGCGGTCGATATATTGTATTTCCATGTACGTTTTCAGCCCGTTCAGCAACCAGTGATCCTGGTTTTTTTCGAAGACGGCAGAAAGTTCCATTATTTTTTTGCTTAGGATACTGAAGTAATTCAGGTCGGTTCTTTGTGCATCACTAAAAAGTTCCCACCTCAGTTTCCAGAATTTTATATCGTCCGTACCTGTGAAGTTTTCGGTGTTTTTTGATTTCTCGGTCACAAGAATTTTCGACGGCAGCACACCGATTTTATTTTTGATGAAATGCAGCTGCAGTGGAAGGTAAAACTCCATGTCGCGCTTCTCCTGCGGTAAAAGTGGATAGCCAAAAACAACCTTCATTTTTTCATTATCGATCGTGATGGGCATCGATTCGAAGGTGTTTTGAGCGATGACAAATTCAGGATCTGTGGTTATTTTTCCGGAAAAATAGTTGGGGTAAATTTCGTTCAGGTTACTTTCGGAATGCCAGTTGGCGGGAATATTGAGGTTGACTTTCCAGTAGATTTCCGGCGACTGGTTTTCTTCAATATCAAGGTAGTATTTGGGCAACTGTTCATCGGTTTCGAAACCATCCGGAACTAAGAAAAAATATTTCAGATTGAGCTTTTTACCGTTTTTTCCATAACCGGTAAATTTTGAAGCGGGCAAATTAAGTGTATATCTTAATGATAGTTTTACCTTTTCGCCTGGTTTCAAATTTTGGTTTAAAGGAACAAAGATATTCTCATCGGAGGTGTTCAGCCATACCGTCGCCGAATCTTCGGTTTGTATTTTTAAATTCTCCAAACTTCCCCACTCATCGGGTTTAGAAAAGTACAAATCACTTTTCCGGTCTTCTAATTTTCGCTGCAGTAATGGCGTATCTCTGTTTTGGTAAGCAGCCACCCAATTCAGTAGTTTAATGCGGTTCAGCGGTTTTGTGGTGGTGTTGAAATGGATCATTTCCTGCGTTACTTCCACTTGTCTGCTGTTTTCGATAATGCGTGCATTGAGGTAAATACTGTCTTTCTGACCGAAGACAACAAGAATTCCCAAAACCCAAAAAAAGCCGCTCAGAAGTCGTTTCATACAAATCAATAATCAAATATAAAGATGTTATTTCGAAATAATAGTTAAATTTGGTTTAAACTTCTACCGTTGACAAAAATTATATTCTTCCTATTATTCGTCTTGTTGGGTGTTCCAAGAAGTTTTGCTCAGGTGATTGAAACCACGGTGCCACTGGTCATTGATCAAAGTAAATCAACAGTGAAGACAAGATTTGTACCGCCCAAAGGTTTTTTGTGGATCAAGGAAGAACCGGGAAGTTTTAGTGAATTTATGGTTAATTTCCCTCTGCATCCGCCCAATTTGCCGGTGCGCGATTTTAAAATGGTGCCCATCACCAAGCAACAAAATCATGCAGCGATCTTAAATATCGATGTGGGAGACAAGGATCTTCAGCAGTGCGCTGATGCATGGATGCGTCTCTATGCCGAGTATTTATGGGCACAAAACAGAAAGGATGAAGTCGGCTTTCACTTCACCAGTGGCCAATTTTTTTCGTGGAACGACTATAGAAATGGTTTAAGGACTAAAGAACTTAAAAATAAAGTGCGCTTCGTTCAAACCGATCAGAAGGATGATTCTTACGAAACCTTCCGCGATTATCTGAATATTATTTTTCGATATGCAGGAACCATTTCATTAGACAAAGAATCGGTGCCGGTGCAGCGGAATTATGATATTAAACCCGGTGATATCATCATTAAACCCGGAAGTCCAGGCCACTCGGTTTTTGTAATGGCTCGCGTAAGAAATAATGTCGGGAAATATCTTTATCTGCTTGCCGAGAGTTTTATGCCGGCGCAGGATATTCATATTCTCAGGAATAATGCAAGTCTGCAGTTATCGCCTTGGTATGAGCTTGATATTCATTCGCCGCAAACTACTACGGCGAAGTATGTTTTTAAACCTACCTCAATCAAGCGTTTTCATGCCATTAAATAAAAGAAACGGAAGCAAGTTGGCCTTACTTCCGTTTTTTAAATCGATGGTTGCGAGATTACTCAGCAGTCAATTCGAAATTTCCTTTAATTTTGATTTCATCACTGATCATGGCAGCAGGAAATTTACTGCCAACACCGAAATCTGATCTTTTTAATTGACCTGAAACTTGATAACCGTAAGTGGTTTTTTTATTCATTGCATTAACGGTAGAACCTTTGTAAACTAAAGATAAAGTTACAGGTTTAGTCACACCGTGCATGGTCAGTTTTCCATTGAGGGTGTATTTGTTGGTAGCATCTTTCTTCAATGATGTACTTACAAACTCCATGGCTGGGTATTGTGCAGCATCAAAAAATTCAGCGCTTTTCAAATGGTTATCTCTGGCTTCTACATGGGTATCGATAGAGTTGACGTCCACATTAAAAGTAAGTTTCGATTTTGCGAAGTCTTTTTCGTTGGCATCAATGGTGAGGTTCGATTTGTTGAAGCTTCCGGAGATATCGTTAATCCCGAGGTGAACGGCCTCAAATTGAATAAGTGAATGCGCTGCATCGCTCTTCAAAACAAGTTGCCCATAAGCAGAAACCGATACCACTAAAGCGGTTAGAAGGGTAAGTAATTTTTTCATAATATTTTAGATTTTAAAATTAGTATTGCAAAATTAAAGATGTATGCACCGATCGACGTTGACCTATGTCAATAAAATACATTTTATTAATGGCAATTGCCGTTGCAATCGCAATGATCTCCTTGGCTTAGAATTTTAAGGCCATCGTCGCCTTTTGCAAATTCTTCATAGGCCTTTTGCAGTACTTCCAGAAAAAGCTCCGGCTGTTGCGCTCCAGATACACCATATTTGTCATTCAATACAAAAAAAGGAACCGCATTGATGCCCAATTGCTGTGCCATCTGCTGATCTTCGTTCACACGATATTTAAAGTCGTCCGAAACCAGCGCATCTTGGATTTCATTTTCATCCAAACCTACCGATTTTCCGATTTGAATTAAGGTGGGAACATCGTCGATGTTTTTGGCATCGATGAATTGAGCATGAAACAATGCCTCTTCAATTTCGTTGCCCAGATTTTTTGTTTTTGCTAACTGGATGAGCAAATGTCCGCGGAATGAGTTGGCTACTTTTTGATGCTCGAAATTAAAGTCAATTCCCGCTTCTTTACCTGCTTTTTTAGCGTGTTCGTGCATTTGTTCGGCCTGTGCCAACGAGATGTTTTTTGCTTCGGTAAAAAAATCCATCGCATCACGATTGGGCTGGGTTTTTAATGTGGGATCAAGTTGGAAGCTGTGCCAAGTGATGCTGATATTCTCGGCATGTGGAAACTGCTGCAAAGCTTTCTCAAATTTTCGTTTACCCACGAAACAAAACGGACAGCGAACATCGCTCCATATATCTACTTTCATTTTCATATTATAATTATTTAAGAGGATGAATTTATTGATTAATTCACCCCAAAGTTCGCCAAAACTTTTGTTAGAAATCTTGACCTAAGATAATTAATGACTCATCGGTTTAAAGGGCATCGAGGTACGCGTTCCAACCTGCTATTTTGTAGCGAAGTGCTGCTTTTTCAATGTCTTCGGATTTGTAGATGCCTCGACCTACAATGATAAAGTCGGTTTCTATTTTTTTAAAAACATGTTCAGGTGTGTTGTATTGCTGTCCTTTTCCATCGCCAGAATCGGCAAGATTAACACCCGGTGTAAACTGTAATAATTCTTTTGAAATTTTATTCTGCGACACGCCACCAAAAACATTGGGATGAGAGACGGCAATGGAAGCGGCTTGTTCGCGATACTGCAAATCGGTAAGTGTTCCGGTGGATGACATGCTGATAATGGCCACCACACCCACATTGCGAAAACAGTTGAGCGAATCGTAGCCGGCGATTACTTGTGCCGTTACAAAATCGGCCCAGTTTGAAATTTTAAAAACACCCATCGAAAACTGCAGTTCCTGTGTGTTACCAATATCGGCAAACTTTCGGTCTTCCATCAGCAGAAAATTGTACTTGGAGGCCAAATCTTTTAGTGGCAGAATGGTAGAATCAGGATCAAAATCAGAAATAATATCCATATGGGTTTTTAAAGCAACGATGTGCGGACCAACCTGTTCGACAAGTTCCAACAGCTCCTTCGTTGTAGTTACGTCAGCTGAAACGATGAGGTTCGATTTTTTTTCTAATGCGATTTTCAGTAATTTTTGTGCAACAGTATGCTCGCAGAGATCAAGTTTCTCTTCATAGGAAATACGTTTTACGACTTCAAATTTTACAGGGTTTCCATTGAGAAAATCATGTATACGGGTCAGTTCTTCATCGGTGAGGTGACCTGCGTCCTGAAGCATTTGGCACACCTCGGAAATGGTGAACAGCGCATGCACTTTGTATCCTTTGCTTTCAAGAAGTTCTTTCCCGCCTTGCTGCCGGTCGAGTACCACCACAATATCCGACACCAGGATGCCTTCATTTTCCACTTCTTCAATGGTTTCTACAAGCGATTTCCCCGAAGTGATAACGTCTTCTACCAATAGACAGTTTTGTCCTTTTTTGAAAATTCCTTCAATCAATTGTTTGGTTCCGTACGCTTTGGCTTCTTTTCTTTTAATAATTAGCGGAATATAACTTTCCAGCGACATCGCCGTTGCCATCGGAAGCGCTGCATAAGGAACACCACAAATCAGGTCAAAATTGTCCAGCGGAAGCATGTCCAGCAGATAGTTTGCGAGTGACTTCAGGATTTTGGGGTCTGAGGCAAGCGGTCGTAAATCTACATAAAACGGACTTTCGATACCGCTTTTCAGCGTAAATCTGCCAAATTTAATGATGCCGAGTTGATAACATTCCAGAAGAAATTCTTTTTTTGTTTCCATTCACTTTTACTTTTTCACAAAGCTACGGAAATCATTACCTTTGAAAAAATCAAAATTTCGCAATGAAACGTAATTTATCTTTATTTTTTGTGCTGTTTTCCTTGTTCGCATTTTCTCAGGTTGAAGAAAAGAAACTGGACGAACTTATTCGTAAAACCATCGCCACTTTTGACGTTCCGGGCATGTCAGTGGGTATTATTAAAGATGGCCAAATGGTGTACAGTAAGGGTTTCGGAATTCGATCAATGAACACCCAGCAACCGATGGATGATAAAACACTTGTCGGTATCGCGTCCAATTCAAAAGGTTTTACGGCCACTGCATTGGCGATTTTGGCAGATGAGGGTAAGCTGAATTGGGACGATAAAGTAACCCGGTTTATTCCCGAGTTTCAGATGTACGATCCTTACGCGTCAAAGGAAGTAACAGTGAAAGATCTTGTTACCCATCGTGCAGGGTTAGGCCTTGGCCAGGGAGATTTGATGTTTTTTCCGGAAGGTGGACCGCTTACAGTGAATGATGTTGTACATAATGTTCGTTATCTGAAACCAAAAAATTCATTTAGAAATACCCTGGATTACAACAATGTCATGTTCATTGTTGCCGGCGAAATCATTCATCGCATTTCGGGATTGAGCTGGGCAGAATTTATCGAGCAGCGAATTATGAAACCTGTCGGGATGAATTCAAGTTTCGGAAGTTACAGCCGGGCAAAAGCTGCAGGTGTTACCAATATTATCGATGCTCATGCACCGGTGAACGGGAAAGCAGTGGCCGTACCACACGACTGGAACGAAACTGGAAATGCCGCAGGCGGAATCCTCAGCAATATTACTGATATGACTACTTGGGCCAATTTTCTCATGAATGGTTTCACCACCAAAGACGGAAAAAAGTTAGTTTCTGACAAGCAAATTCAGCAGCTTTGGAACGTACAGATTTCCACACCCGTTGCGCTAAAAAATGCATACGATTCCAAGTTTGGCGGTTATGGCTTAGGATGGTTTCTCACCGATGTGAAGGGGCATCAACAGGTCTATCATACAGGTGGTTTAATAGGAACTGTTACCCAGTTCATCCTAATTCCCGATATGAAATTAGGCATCGTTGTACTCACTAACCAGCAAAGTGGCGTGGCATTCAATACCATTTCCAACACCGTGAAAGATTCTTATCTGGGAATTGCCGACAGAAATTGGCTAGATACCTTCAAAACAAGGACTGATCAGCAAAACCAGAAGTATGAGAAGGAAAAAGCCGATGCATTTGCAAGATCAGAATCATTTCGAAAGGAAAAAAATAATCAGATACAGCCCTCGCAAATTGTGGGCACTTATGCTGACGACTGGTTTGGTGAAGTGACGGTTTCCGGCGATGGGAAATCGTACCGGCTTACCTGCAAAAATTCGCCGCGGTTGAAGGGCGACCTTTTGCCTTATTCGCCCAATGTAATGCTGATAAAATGGGACGACAGGAGTTATGATGCCGACGCATTCGTGAACTTCAATTTCGATGAAAACGGTAAAGCGCAAACGGCTACAATAAAACCTATTTCCGGTGTTACCGATTTTTCTTTTGATTTCGAGGATTTGAATCTGAAACGGAAGTAACTACAAAGAATTAAATTTTCTTCGGTTCGTAGAAAAAAAGTAACTTCTTCTTAGCATTGTCAAAATCCGACCATGAATCAGTATCAATCTGGAAACCGGCAACACCGCAAGTTGGGAACATCAGAATATTGTCCGACATGGAGTTGGCGAAATTTGAAATTCCGTTATTGTGCGAAAACATGGCAACGGCGTCAAGGTGGTCATCAAGATCTTGCACAACGACAGAAAAGTTGCTTTCCAGCGGATTATATAGTTTTTGGTCCGTGCTGATTTCAGTTTCGTATTGCTGATTAAAAATCTTGCATGTATTGAGGGCACGAACGGCCGGACTCGATATCATTGTATCGATATTGATGTGATGATCTTTTAAAAATTTCGACATTTTCACCGCATCTTCTAATCCTTTGTCAGAAAGTGGCCGGTCAAAATCATCAGTGTTTTCGGGCCAGTCGCTCTTTGCGTGGCGCACAAGAATTAATGTTTTCATTGCCCTTTTTTTTCAGAAAATAAAATTAGGAATATTTCTGCAGACTTGATTAAAAAAAAACCTTTAAACAAAGAATTTTATAAAATTTAGTAAATTTGCACGCTATGGGAAAGATAATGGCGGTGGATTTCGGAACAAAACGTTGCGGAATTGCCGTTACCGATGATCTGCAGATCATTGCAAGCGGTCTGGAGACAGTGGATACTGAACATATTTTTCAATTTATGAAAAAGTATTTCAGCGATCATCAGGTGGAGGCGATCGTCATTGGGCTTCCTGTTGATTTGAAGGGGAATCTCTCGGAAGTGGAGGTTCATATTCAGGCGTTTATCCGCACCTTCGAAGAAAAATTCCCGGAGGTAAAAGTGCATCGGTTTGATGAGCGGTTTACCTCCAAAATGGCTTCTTTCTACATATCGCAAAGTGGGAAGAATAAAAAGAAAAAAGAAAATAAAGCATTGATAGACATGGTAAGCGCAACGCTGATCCTGCAAAATTTTTTAGAGCAACAACAAAGATGATATTACCCATCCGCGCGTTTGGAGACGCAGTTTTAAGAAAACATTGTCACGAAATTGACCAAGATTTTCCGCAACTTAATGAACTCATCACAAATATGTTCGAAACCATGCAATCGGCCAACGGAATTGGTCTTGCGGCACCGCAGGTTGGGCTCGACATTCGCCTTTTTGTGGCAGATCTTACCCCTTTGGCAGATGATGAAGACTATGCTGATATTGCCGACGAACTGCGACAGTTCAAGAAGGTTTTCATCAACGCACGTATATTGGAAGAAACAGGAGAAGAATGGAAGTTCAATGAAGGTTGTCTTTCAATTCCCGATGTGCGCGAAGATGTGAAAAGAAAGGAAACTGTGACAATAGAATATTATGACGAAAATTTCGTTCAGCATATTGATACTTTTTCAGATATGAGAGCGAGGGTTATTCAACATGAATATGACCATATCGAAGGAATCCTGTTCACCGATCATCTAAGCTCGCTGAAGAAAAAACTGGTGAAAGGGAAATTGATGAAAATTTCGCATGGCGATGTTGCCGTGAATTATAAGATGCGATTCCCAAAATAACGCTCAAATTGAACCTTTTTATTTAGAAAGTTAAAAATCCATAATGGCCAAGCGCCGAATTCAAAAAAAAATAATTATGCAGTTAGAAAAAATCATTTCCATCTCCGGAAAGCCGGGTCTTTATAAGCTGATTTCGCAGTTGAAAAACGGCTTCATTATTGAGGATGTTTTGACCAAAAAGAAAACCAATATCTCGAATTCATCACAAGTGAGTTTGCTTGATAATATTGCCATGTTTACTTTTGATAAAGAAGTTCCGTTGTTTGAAGTGTTCGAAAATGTGGCAAAGTCAAAAGACTATAAGGAAACCATTTCCCACAAAGCGTCCGATGCTGAACTTAAAGCGTTTATGAGCGAGGTTTTGCCCGATTATGATACCGAAAGAGTGTATGCATCCGATATCAAAAAACTGGCACAGTGGTACAACACATTACAGAAAGCAGGGTACATTACTCCAGAAAGTTTTGTAAAAGTGGAAGAGGCCTCTGCCGAAGACGCCACAACTGAGCATAAGAAAGCAGAAACTGCGGCTAAACCTGCTGCTAAAAAAGCAGCGCCAAAAGCGGAGAAACCTGCAGCGCCGAGAGCAAAAGCAAGTTCTTCTGCTGCAAAATCGGCACCCAAAAGTACCCACCGAAAACAAGGGTAGAATAAGAATAATATCCACAAAACCTTCCACAGATTTTACTGTTCAGCAAATTGTTCCATTGTGTTGAGCAGTGAAATTGGTGGTTTTTTTAATAGTGTTATGAATACCAAGGAAGAAAAGTTAGCCGCTTTCGGTGAGTTACTCAATATCATGGATGACTTGCGCGAGAAATGTCCGTGGGATCGCAAGCAGACGCTTGAATCTTTGCGCCATCTTACATTGGAGGAAGTGTATGAACTCTCGGACGCTTTGCTGGCTGAAGATCTTCAGGAAATTAAAAAAGAACTGGGAGATGTGCTGCTGCACTTGGTTTTTTACGCTAAAATAGGATCCGAAAAAGGAAGTTTCGATATCGGTGATGTCATCAGGTCTCTCAATGAAAAACTGATTTTCCGGCACCCTCATATTTACGGCGATGTAAAGGTGCAGGATGAAGATGAAGTGAAAAGAAACTGGGAAAAACTGAAACTTAAAGAAGGGAACAAATCCGTGCTATCGGGCGTTTCGAAAGGAACACCCAGTATTGTAAAGGCCTTCCGTATTCAGGAAAAAGTGAAAGGTATTGGCTTTGAGTTTGACAGTGCCCATGATGCTTGGAAAAAAGTGGAGGAGGAGTTGCGTGAATTTCATGCGGAGACCAATCGGGATAGAAAAGAGCAGGAATTGGGTGATGTTTTCTTTTCACTTATCAATTATGCCCGGATTTCCGGTCTGAATCCCGATACAGCACTGGAAAAAACCAATCATAAATTTGTTGCTCGTTTTCAACAGATGGAGCAGCTGGCACATCAGCGAAATCTTAATTTGTCGGAAATGAAACTGTCGGAAATGGATTTGCTGTGGGAAGAAGCCAAGAAAGGAGAGCAGTGAAATCGAACTGAATATCGTGATTCGTAAACGAAATTTTTTCTGTTTAATCATAAAAGCACCTCTTGTGAAGTGCTTTTTTTATTGTGGTTTTTCTTTTTCCTGAATCATGTACTGATGGTAGGGGATGGTGTGTTCGAGATTGGCTAATTCGTCCTGAGTGAAGATGCGGTAATTGATTTTAAAGGTTTTGTTCTTCGGCGTTTCCAGTGAAAAACCACCAGCTCCAAATCCGTCCAGCACATCCAGTTCGAAGTGGCTGTATTTCCAGTATTCGAACAAATCATGGTCAATCCAAAACTGAAAACCGTTGATTGTGCCAATGCTCACATCTCTTGTTCTGGGGTAAAAATGTCCTTTCCTGAAACACTGTGGCTGTGTGCCTTCACAGCATCCACCGGCTTGGTAAAACATGAGTTCGCCATATTCGTTGGCAAGTTGTTGCACTAATGCTAATGCTTGTGGTGTGGCAGAGAGCCGTTTCGTTTTTTCCATAGCGGTACAAGATGTGTTGTGGAAAAAGAGCGCCGCAAACGGCGCTCCATCTCAATTGTTATAGATAATGACGCTTCTGTTTTTTAGAAGAATCCCAATTTCTTTTTGTCATAAGAAATCAACATATTTTTTACGTTACGGTAATGGTTAAGCATCATTTTATGATTCTCTCTACCGATTCCCGATTGCTTGTATCCACCAAAAGGTGCACCTGCTGGATAATTGTGATATTGGTTTACCCACACTCTGCCTGCTTCAATGGCTCTTGGAACCTGATACAGCTGATGCGCATCTCTGGTCCATACACCAGCGCCAAGTCCGTAAATGGTATCGTTAGCAATTTCTAAAGCTTCAGCTTCGTCCTTGAAAGTGGTAACCGCCAATACAGGCCCGAAGATTTCTTCCTGAAATACTCTCATTTTATTATTGCCTTTAAAAAGAGTTGGCTGAATGTAGAATCCGTGATCCAAATCGCCACCCAGTTTGTTGGCATCACCACCGGTCAATACCTCGCAACCCTCTTCTTTGCCTAATTTGAGGTAACTCATGACTTTTTTCGAACTGAACTTTGGAAGCTTGTGCGCCCATCATTACTGAAGTGTCTAATGGGTTTCCAACCTTAATGGCGTTCACTCGTTCTACCACTTTCGCGATGAATTTATCATAAATGCTTTCCTGAATTAAAAGCCGAGACGGACAAGTACAGATTTCGCCTTGGTTAAAGGCAAAGAGCACTGCACCTTCCACTGCTTTGTCCAGATAATCATCATCTTCATCCATTACACTTTCAAAGAAAACGTTAGGAGATTTACCGCCAAGTTCCAGGGTTACCGGTATAATGTTTTCGGTGGCATATTGCATCACCAATCGTCCTGTTGCAGTAGAACCCGTGAATGCTGCTTTTTGAACTCTTGGGTTGGTGACCAATGCATGCCCGAGTTCAGCACCGAATCCATTGACGATATTTACAACACCTGGAGGTAGCAAGTCGCCGATAATTTCCATTAAGTACATGATGGAAACAGGTGTGCTTTCCGCTGGTTTCAGGATCACACAGTTTCCTGCAGCCAGTGCCGGTGCCAATTTCCATACCGCCATTAGGATGGGGAAGTTCCAAGGAATAATTTGTGCCACTACGCCAATAGGTTCGTTCACGATAAGCGAAACTGTGTTGCTGTCAAGCTCCATGGCAGAACCTTCTTCGGCCCGAATTACCCCTGCGAAATATCGGAAATGGTCGATGGCTAAAGGAATATCGGCGTTTAGGGTTTCTCGCACTGCTTTACCATTATCCATTGTTTCTACTACGGCGATGTCTTCTAAATGCTGCTCGATGCGGTCTGCAATTTTGTAGAGGATGTTGCTTCGCTCAGTAACAGAGGTTTTGCCCCATGTTTTAAATGCTTCATGGGCTGCATCTACTGCTTTTTCTAAATCGGCCTCGTTGGAGTGAGCAACTGTTGAAATGTGAGAGCCGTCAATAGGCGTTATTACATCAAGATATTCGCCGCTGGATGGTGGTGTCCATTGTCCGTTAATGTAATTGTCATACTTTTCTTTTAGCTGTACCTTGTCATAGATTTTTGAACTCATATTCTGTTTTGTATTTAATTTGTTTGGAAATTATCAATTTTATTGAACAGGAAAAAGCTAAAATTTGTTAATTATTATATTATTTCATAATTAGAGTTGATGAAGGTTTTTGATATTATAGTAAAGTGCTGCAAATTAGTGTTTTACTTGTTTGTTTTCGTTCTAAACAGAGTGGTGAAAAGTGTCACGTTTTGTGGTGCCAGAATGTAAAATGATTGCTTTAAACTTTATGATATTTAATTAAAGTTCTGATTAATAACTTGTTGTGATCTTATGGCAATTAAGACTTAGCTGTAATAATTTTTACCAAAATGGATGATCACTTCATGGATTTTGAATTTCTCTTCTTTTTTTTCTTTTAAAATACCATTTAATTAATCCATTGGTTAATCAATGAGGAAAGTACCTGATTTGTTATGTGGTTTTCCTGTAATTCCAGATTGCAAAACCGTTCAGTGCGATTCCGAAAAGTGAGATGTAAAGAAGTTCTGTTCCCAAATCTGCCAATCCGGCTCCTTTCAAAACAATGAGCCGCACTACCTTGATAAAATGGGTAACTGGGGTGAAATCAGACATGGTTTTCGCCCAATCCGGCATGCTGTCGATGCTGGTAAAGAAACCGCTCATCAGCATAAAGATCATCATAAAAAAATAAGCGATAAACATGGCCTGCAACTGGGTATCGGCAAAGGTGGAAATCAGCAGACCCAACCCTAATAAAGCGATTAAATAAACGGCAGCAAAAAGATAAAGCGCCCAAAGACTGCCTTGTGGAAATATCCCATACACCACATACATCACCGTAAGTCCAAGCGTAAATACAATTAAACCAATAATCCAGAAAGGGATAAGTTTTCCTAGGATAAACTGCCATTTTTTAATCGGTGTCACGTTGATTTGCTCAATGGTTCCGATTTCTTTTTCTTTCACAATATTTAATGCGGTGATGAATCCGCCAATCATTGTCAGCAATAAAACCAAAATTCCGGGCACCATGTAATATTTGTATTCGGCCCTTGGATTGTACCAATTGGTACTTTCTACCGTTATTTTCGCATTTTGCGCGATTTGTCCGTTGGGTAATTTGATATTGACGTCCAGGTTTTTATTAAAATCATTCATCACCTGAACCAAATATACGCCACCCAAAGAAGATTTTGTCCCATTGATCGCATCCACCGAAAGGTTCACTTCCTGCGCTCCCTCGCGAATAAGATTCTTTTCGAAACCTGAAGGAATTTCCAGCACCAGATCTGCCTTGCCAAATTCAATGAGTTCCATTCCTTCTTTAAAAGAAGACGGAGCGGCTACAATTTTAAAGTATCCCGACGATGCAATTTTGTTTTCCAACTGCTCCGAATAGCTGCTGTGATCGTGATCAACATAAGCAATATTCACATTTTTTACTTCAAAATTAGCCGCCATTGGTAAAATAATGAGCTGCATAACCGGTGCAAAAAACATCATGGATAAGATGGTTCTGTCCCGCAAGATCTGGCGGAATTCCTTTTGCAATATAAAAAGTAGTGTTTTCATTTCTTAACTGGTTTCTACCACAGATGCGTCTATTTTTCTCTGATGTTTTTCTCTTTCACAGTTGTTGTTTATCTGTGCATCTGGGGCAATCTTACAATCGGATTTTAAAATTTTTCAGCGCCACAAACAATAAGCCGGCAGCCATTCCCGCAAGAATTAGGGTTTCCTTCCAAATGTAACTGAAACCAAGCCCTTTCAGCATAACCGCTTTGATGATGGCATAATAATATTTTGACGGTAGAATGTTTGAAATCCATTGAAATATTTTGGGCATATTTTCCAGCGGAAACATAAAACCAGTCAGCAGAAGCGTAGGTAGCATCATTCCCATCATCGAAATTAGCATCGCCGTTTGTTGGGAAGCCGTAACGTTCGAAATTAGCAAGCCCAATGATAAACAGGTGATGATGAATAAGATACTTTCGGCAAAAATGAGGAGAAGACTTCCTTTGATTTCCACATCCAATAAAAACACCGAAAGCACCAGGATAATGATAAAATCAATGAGCGAAAGCACCAAATAAGGAACGGCTTTCGCAATGAGTACCATAATTGGCTTGAATGGCGATACCAGAAGGATTTCCATTGTTCCGAGTTCTTTTTCACGAACCACCGCAACGGAAGTAAGCGCCGTGCTTACAATCATAAAAATCAAGGAAATAACTCCGGGAATAAAATTAAGAGAACCATTTTGTTCTTCATTGTATAATTGCCTGACTTGGGGAATAATCTGATAGTTCATTTTTGCAGCGGGATTTAGCTCCTGCTGGTAATTCCCGATAATGTTGTTGAGATAATTGGTGACAATTGTTGCGGTATTGGGATCGGAAGCATCCACAATGAGCTGGATTTTTGAACCTTCGGGTTTGTAAAGATCCGAACCAAAATGAGAGGGAAAAATAAGTGCGCATTTTATTTCGCCTTGTTTAAAGCGGTTTTCAATGTCTTTGTAATTAATTACCTGCTTTTTGAGCTGAAAATAAGAGCTGGACTGTATTTTATTAATAATCTGTTCAGACGGTACATCTTGCGCATTATCCATTACTGCAATTCCAATATTTTTCACTTCACTGCTAAGCGCAAAACCGAACAGGACGATTTGCACAATTGGCAATCCGAAAAGGATGAGCAACGTTCTTCTATCTCGGAAAACGTGATAGAATTCCTTGCGTATGAAAGCAAGAAGTTGAAAAGTGTACTTTGAAAATTGAAAGCTATTTTTCATCTTGAAATATTCGCTTTGGTGTTTTCTGCATTGCTTGTAAGCATTACTAAAGGTTTTGAAAGAAAGAATTTCATATAATTTCTCATGTTATTAAGTTTGATGAGTTAAAAATGAAAGTTGAAAGTGCGTTGTCGCTTTCCACTTTCTTTGGCTAATCTCCCGCTCTTTTCGCTCCTCTTGCCAACTGGTAGAAAACGTCATCCATCGTATCGGCATTTAGTTGCTTCTTCAGGTTTTCCGGGCTGTCAAGTGCTTCTATACGGCCGTCCACCATTACGCTGATTCGGTTGCAGTATTCTGCTTCGTCCATGTAATGGGTGGTAACAAACACTGTAATTCCGTTGGCGGCTGCGTCATAAATCATATCCCAAAACTGTCTTCGGGTGATGGGATCGACACCGCCAGTAGGTTCGTCCAAAAAAACAATTTTAGGTCGATGGAAAATCGCTACCGAAAAGGCCAGTTTCTGTTTCCATCCCAATGGCAATTCACCGACTAATTTTTTTGCTTCTTTTTCCAAACCCAATGTAGCAATAAGTTCGCTGCTTCGCGTTCTTATCTCCGGTCTTGAAACGCCGTAGACGCCACCATAGAATTCAATGTTCTCCAGTAGGGTCAGGTTATCGTATAATGAAAATTTCTGGCTCATGTAGCCAATATTTTTTTTGATATTTTCCTGCTGTTTATAAACATCAAACCCTGCCACGGTTGCCTCTCCGGAGGTGGGATATGAAAGCCCGCAAAGAATACGCATTGCTGTTGTTTTCCCGGCACCGTTGGCTCCGAGAAATCCAAATATTTCACCTTGATCAACGTCAAAGGAAATGCTGTCCACTGCCTTGAAATCGCCAAACTGCTTTGTGAGGTTTTTACAGATGATTGCTTTGTTTTCCATACTTTTTTCTGCCACAGATGCGTAAATTTTATTTCTAATGCTTTATCAGTCTTATTTTATTTTTCCATTAATCTGATAAAACAGTCTTCAATGGTTGGTTTTACTTCTTTAATTTCCAAGTTTTGATGACCTTTTTCAGTCAGTCGTTTTTCTAAATTTTCAACTTCCGACGCTTCATCTTTCATGGTAAAATGTAGATATTCGCCGAAGGCGAAACAACTTTCCACCTCTTGATCTGTTCGTAAATCCTGCAAAAGTCTGTAGATATTATCGGCTTTCGCGGCGAATAAGGTTTTAGGAAAACTTTTCACAATATTTTCCGGCGTGTCGATGGACATGATGCTGCCATTCTGCATGAGAGCAATTCTGTCGCAAAGTGTGGCTTCATCCATATACGGTGTAGAAACCACAATGGTAATACCCTGTTTTTTTAGATGGTTGAGCATGTCCCAAAATTCTTTCCGCGAAACGACATCAACACCTGTTGTGGGCTCATCCAGAAATAATATTTTTGGTTTGTGGATTAATGCGCAGCACAACGCCAATTTTTGTTTCATTCCACCCGAAAGCTTTCCTGCCCGTCGGTTGCTGAATGGTTTTATTTGCTCGTAAATATCTTTAATCAGCGCATAGTTTTCTTCAATTGTGGTTTCAAAGATCGTCGCGAAGAAAGTCAGGTTTTCCTCCACGGTCAAGTCTTGATATAGCGAGAATTTTCCTGGCATATAACCCACAATATTTCGGATTTCTCTGTAATCTTTAATCACATCAAAACCCTCTACCGTTGCGGTTCCGCTATCTGCAAGCAACAAAGTGGTCAGCATACGGAAAAGTGATGTTTTTCCAGCGCCGTCAGGACCAATCAGGCCAAATAGTTCTCCATCATGAACTTCAAAAGAAACATCGTTGACGGCTTTTACCGAACCTTTGTCGTAGGTTTTGATGATATTTTTAACTTCTACTGCTGCCATATTGTTTATTTTACCACAGATATACTAATCATTTTTTCAGGATAAGGTTTTTCATTGATCATCCGGAGATATGTTCCCGTTTATGGTTTAAAGATCACTTCTCCGTACATCCCGATCTTTAAAAATCCATCGTTTTTCACGCCTATTTTTATGGCATAAACCAGATTGGCTCTTTCGTCTTTGGTCTGGATGGTTTTGGGGGTAAATTCAGATTTTGAAGAAATCCAGTTAATTGTTCCGGAATAGTCTTTATAGCTTTCTTTGCCATTATCAATGCGTACTTTTACTTTTTGTCCGAGTTTTACTTGCGGCAGTTGTGCACCGGTAATGTATGCTTTCAGATTGAGCGTGCTGATATCAGCAATTTTGTAGAGTGGTTTCCCGATCGTCTGCATTTCGCCTTGTAACGCAAAATTGGTAAGTACAGTTCCGTTTATAGGGTTAATAATTTGTCCCTTATTCATCTGTTCCTGAAACTGCGCCGCCACTTTTTCCATGGGCGCTTTTTCGCTAAGGATGTTACGGTTTTGAACATCGGTATTGTAGGTGTTGAGCTTGAGCTGCTGCTCGGTAACTGCAATTTGCTTTTTCAACTGATCGATTCCGGCATTGATGTCGTCCAATTGTTTGCGTGTTGCAGCGTCGGCTTTCACCAGGTTTTGCGTACGGGTTCGTTCCCGAAGTTGCTGCGCCAATTGAGCTTTTTGTACTTCCAGCTGTCGGCGTACCAATTCAATTTGATCAGATGGTGCAACTGTTTTTTCACTCAATGCCTCAATGCTGGCTTCCGCTTGCTGTTTTTGAAGTTTTAGCAGGGAAACATCAATTTGACCAACATTTTCTCCTGTTTTTAATGCTTCACCTTCTTTTACGTGATAGGAAAGCAATACGCCATTTTGCTGGGCGGAAACGATGACTTCATCGGCCTCGAAATTTCCCGAAGCATCATAATCCATTTTTTGCGTGCAAGCGCTCAGCAATAGAGCTGCGGAGATACATACGATATATTTTTTCATTTGGATTGATTTAATTGACATGGATGTATAGATTTTTGTGCAAATAAGAGCTGTTGTTTCTGTTGAAAAGGATATTTGTGCGAATTATATTGTAAAGGAATCATCCGTCATCTCATTAATGCATTGGTGAAAGATTCTTAATTTCCTGATTTGAAGTTTACATTATACTGCGCCTGCAACAACTGAATTTGATGAAGAATAAGGTTTTGCTTCGCCGCATTTTCATTGTTGACTTTCTGAATATACTCATGGATGGTAATGACACCGTTTGCCAATTGTGCCGAAGCAGATTGGGTCACCGATTCCCGCAAAGAAATTGTGGTATGGTCTCGAGCAATCATATCATTGTATTTTTTCACATTTTCATTTTGCTGTGTAAGATCCATTGCCACATTTCGCATAAAAGTTTCCTTGTCTGTATCGGCAATCTGGCTGTTGATGGTGTTTATTTCGCGTTGATTTTTTATGGTATAAAAACTTCCCAAATTCCAATTGAGCCGAATTCCTGTAATATACCAAGCCCCAAAATTATTGGAAATTGGATTAAGCGTTGGTCTGCCGTATGCACCCTGGAAAAACGCTTTAAAAGTCGGTAAATAGGTCGATTTCAACTGCTGTGTTTGCGCGTTATACATTTCTTTTTGAAAATCGTATAGTTTCATTTCCGGCCGATTGATTTCGGAGGAGGCGAGAATCGGTTCTGGTTTTAGAAGTTCGGATGAAGATTTAATTTCTTTACCAATGAAAATAGAAAGCATCTTGAGAAAAGCAGTGCGGTTTCCTTCGTAATCGATCGTGGTGGATTTTGAAGTTTCAATTTCAGCTTTCAGTTCGTTGACGTCGCTTGCGTAAGCAGTTCCGTATTTGTAGGCGGCCTGCGTTTTATCCAGTTGGGTTTCCAAATTGGAAATTTTGAGCTGATTTAAATCCAGCTGAGCATCGATTAAAAAAATAGAGAAAAAAATTGTATTAATGCGTTCTTTTATGGCATACAATTCCACTTCTACATTCTGTTTCTGCAAATTCGCATTGGCTTTTGTCAGGTCATTTTGGTATTTGGTGTTTCCTCCGTCGAACAATAGTTGCTCCACTTCTCCCGAAATTTTGTACTGGTCTTTACTGAATTCTGGCGGCGTAAAACCTAAACCCGAAGCTCTGCTCCCAAGCAAATCACCATAATTCACCACCTGAGATTGATAAGTTGCCTGTCCTGCAATATTCAGTTGGGGAAGGAATTTTTTGTTGGTATTTTTAATGGTATAATCCGACGATTTTGCTAACAGATCCATTTTCTTAACAGCCGGATAATTATCTTTCGCCAGCTGGTAACACTCATCCAGCGTGAGCATTCCGGTCTGCGCTTTTCCCAAACCGAAGGCCAAAAACCAGATTCCGAACGTCAAAAGTATTTTGTTAATCATTGTATTTATTATTTAGTTTTAATCATTTGATTAATGTATGGTCAAAAAAAATCAGCCGGCACTCATCATTGCTTTTACCCAAATCGGAATTTGTTTTTTCCTTTGCTGCATTAACTGATTGAACTGTGCGCTGTCAATTTTTGCCAAATGGCTGAGCATGGGTTGCGCAATGAATGGAAAAACAACCAGCCCCAAAACATTCATCAAGAATTGTATAGGGTTGGGCTCTGTAGCATTGCCTTTTTGAACTTCGGTTTGATATTGCTTGATAAATTCCGAATGGAGAACGACTTCCTGAATCGGTATTTTTTCAATGAAAAAAGTGGCATTATTGCGGATTTCACTCAATATAAAAAGCGGGATTCCCGGTTCTTTGGTGAGGAAATCAATATAGTTTTGAGCAATCAATTCAATCTTTGTCTCTAAAGAAGTTTCCGTATTATTTAAAACGGATGATAATTGCTGAAAGAATCCGGCCAGAGCTTCAACCATAATCATCGTGAAGAGTTTTTCTTTGCTGCGGAAATAGTAATTGAGCAGTGCCAAATTAATGTTCGCTTCTTCTGCTATATCACGGGTTCTTGTCGCCGCATATCCTTTTTTATGAAACACCAGTTTTGCTGCCTCTTTAATTTTTTCTTCGGTGGAAATATCTTTTTCCTTTAATTCTTTCTTCGCCATTTTATCTGAAAACTCATTTCTTGGGCAAAGGTAATAAATAAAAATATATTTAAACAAACTATTTAATCATTTGATTAAAATTGAATTTGAAAAAAAGCATGATGAAATTCAAACATGCTTTTTGTGGACAATCGTTTTAGTTATCGTGACCGTACATTTTATTGTATAATTGAATATACTTTTCCTTTACAATTTTTCTTTTCAGCTTTAGCGTGGGCGTAAGTTCACCGGTTTCGATGGACCAGATTTGCGGCGTTAGTTCAAATTTTTTAACCTGTTCCCAACTTCCCAATTTGGTGTTCAAGTAATCGATTTCTTTGCCTATTCTTGCAATCAGCTGAGGGTTTGCTGCAATTTCCTGCGGTGTACTTCCGATGTTGATTCCTTTTCGTTCTGCCCAATTCTGCGCAAAATTGAAGTCGGGCTGGATGAGTGCGCACGGCATTTTTTCGCCATCACCCACAATCATGATCTGCTCAATAAATTTAGATGCTTTTGCCATGTTTTCCAGTGCCTGTGGCGCAATGTATTTGCCTCCCGATGTCTTGAACATTTCCTTTTTGCGGTCGGTAATATGGAGATAACCTTCATCATCAATGTGGCCAATATCTCCAGTTCGGAAAAATCCTTCTTCGGTAAATACGTCCTTGGTCATTTCATCATTTTTAAAATATCCTTTAAAAACCGAAGGACCTTTCACTGTGATTTCACCATCTTCCTGAATTTTCACTTCAAGGTTTTCGAGCACGTGGCCAACAGTTCCTATTTTTATTTTACCAAAACTGTTCACCGAGATTACGGGTGAAGTTTCTGTGAGTCCATACCCTTCCAGAATGGGAATTCCCGCATTTTGAAACATTTTATTTAGCCGTGGAGAAAGTGCAGCAGATCCTGAAACAAGCGTGATGATGTTGCCTCCTAATCCTTCGCGCCACTTTGAAAAAACCAGCTTGTCTGCAATTATTTCTTTCAATCCGCTTGGTTTTCCGATGTCTTTTTTTGCTTTATTGACGCCCAGTGCCCAGAGGAAAATTTTAGATTTCAATCCGCCGGCAGAAGTTCCTTTATCATAAATTTTGTCATACACTTTTTCGATGAGACGAGGCACAACCGACATCAGGTGAGGTTGCACTTCTTTAATGTTTTCGCCCATTTTATCAATGCTTTCGGCAAAATTTACCGAGTATCCGTTGTATTGGTAGAGGTAAAAGAGCATTCGCTCGAAGATATGGCAAATGGGCAAGAAACTCAGTACTTTAATCTCTTTATAGTCTAAACCTTTCACCCGAGGAATTCGCGGATTGGACGCCAAAACATTAGACACAATATTTTCATGGGAAAGCATAACGCCTTTTGGTTTGCCGGTAGTTCCGGAAGTATAAATAATGGTGACTAAATCTTCGGTATTGATGCTTCTGGCAAGATCGTCCACTTCAATTTGGGTGGCATTGTCCTGGCCCATATCCAGTACTTCATTCCAGTTGGCGGCTCCTTCAATGGAGTCAAAAGTAAAAATCCCCTGCATGGACGGTACACGGTCTTTAATTTTCATCACTTTTTCCAGCAATCCACTGTCGGAAACGAAACAGTATTTTACCTCGGCATTATTAAAGATGAATTCATAATCGTCTGGCGAAATAGTGGGGTATACCGGAACCGATATAGCGCCTATTTGAGAGATTCCCAAATCCATTACAGCCCATTCGGTGCGTGTTGCCGTGGTAATAAGTGCTATTTTATCGCCGGGTTTAATTCCTAATTTTAGCAACCCGCGCGAAATTTTATTTCCGAGGTTTACAAACTCCTGTGTTGATGTTTTTTGCCATTCACCTTTATATTTGGTGATAAACATATCTTCCCGTGCATATTGTTCTAGCGCATTCTGGGCAAAGTCGAAAGTTCTTTTTATTATCATAATTCAGGGATTATCGGTAAATTTTTGTTGTATTATTTTTAATATAATTCAATTTTTGTAAATATATCATTTATTTTTAATCCAACAAAAGCAGTGTTGACCGGATAATAATTTCATTTTTTCATTTTTAGAAATATTGTACATTTACCTGCAAACAATCAATAAAAATTATGAACTTTAATTTATCAGAAGAGCAACTGATGATTCAGCAGGCGGCGAGAGATTTTGCAAATGCTGAACTGTTACCGGGCGTCATCGAAAGAGATAATGCACAAAAATTTCCTTATGAGCAAGTAAAGAAAATGGGCGAGCTTGGTTTTTTGGGGATGATGGTTGACCCACAATACGGAGGTGCTGGTATGGACAGCGTTTCCTATGTTTTGGCAATGGAAGAAATTGCAAAAGTGGACGCCTCTGCAGCTGTGGTGATGTCGGTCAACAATTCGTTGGTTTGTGCGGGTTTAGAAAAATTCTGCAATGAAGAGCAAAAAATGAAGTACCTTAAACCACTGGCAAGCGGAGAAGTGATAGGAGCTTTCGCCCTTTCGGAGCCGGAAGCGGGTTCGGATGCTACTTCGCAGAAAACCACAGCCGAAGACAAAGGTGATTATTATTTACTGAACGGTATTAAAAACTGGATCACCAATGGTGGTAATGCAACCTACTATGTCGTGATTGCACAAACCGATGTGGAGAAAAAGCACAAGGGAATTAATGCATTCATTGTAGAAAAGGGTTGGGAAGGTTTTGAAATTGGTCCCAAAGAAGATAAACTCGGAATTAGGGGAAGCGACACGCATTCATTAATTTTCAATAATGTAAAAGTGCCAAAGGAAAACAGAATAGGAGCCGATGGTTTTGGGTTCAATTTTGCAATGGCGGTGCTGAACGGGGGAAGAATTGGCATTGCATCCCAAGCGTTGGGTATTGCGTCCGGTGCATACGAACTTGCTCTAAAATATGCCAAAACGAGAAAGGCATTTAAAACAGAAATCATTAATCATCAAGCTATCGCATTTAAATTAGCGGATATGGCAACGCAAATTACAGCAGCCAGAATGCTATGCTACAAAGCGGCCGTGGAGAAAGATGAAGGTAAAGATATTTCCGAAAGTGGAGCTATGGCCAAACTTTATGCTTCGCAGGTTGCAATGGATACCACGATTGAAGCGGTACAAATCCACGGTGGATATGGCTATGTGAAAGAGTATCATGTGGAAAGGATGATGCGCGATGCCAAAATTACCCAGATTTATGAAGGAACCTCCGAAATTCAAAAAATTGTTATTTCAAGAAGCATTGCCAAAAACTAATCCTATATTTGTGCTAAATTACAAGTTATGAAATATTTTTGGATCACTATTTGTGCGCTCGTTCTTTTCCTTGGCGGATTTGTTTGGTATAAATATTTTTTTGTCTTTGGCGAAGGTGTAAAATCGGGCGTGCTGAATTACGCCGTAAGAAAAGGAAATGTCTTTAAAACGTACGAAGGAAAACTTATTCAGGAAGGTTTTGGAAGAGGGAAAACCGGCGGTCTCACCAGTTACGAGTTTGAATTTTCAATAGAAAATGAAGAGGTTTTCAAACAGTTGGAACTCAATAGTGGTAAAACTTTCGATTTGCACTATAAAGAATATCATGGTGCATTGCCGTGGCGCGGAAACACAACTTATGTGGTGGATCAAGTGCTGAATATGAAGTAAATTTTATTTTTCATAAAAAGCCATCTCAACAAATATTGAGATGGCTTTTTATCGATTGTAGAGAAGAGATCAGGTGTAATAATTGAGCCGAGTAAAATTACATCAGGTAGTTAGGTTCCGTTTCCGAGTGATTTTCTTACTTATTTTTTAGATCAATCATTTTGGAATATACGGTGCCGTCTTGTTCATATATTTCGAACTGTGTAGTGGCATCCTTCCAAATTGCCTTTTTTTGAATGATCATCGGCTTACCCAGCCATTTTTTGTAATCATTAACCTCAGATGGAAAATTGGTTTCATTGCTATATTTAAAGATAATAGAACTGATTTTTCCATCCGGATTGGGAATAATTTCGATGCTGTCGGCACCTCCAAAAAAGGACTTTTTTAGAAAAATGCGATTGTTCAGAACTTCGGTCAGAGGTTCAATTTTATTTAGAGAATCCCCCAGTTCAAATCTTCCATGGCTATAAAGATTAACATGGCGAAAGAGGGTGGGTGACTGCTCGGGCTTTGCAGTATGGCAGGAGCATACAATCCATAATAAGAAAGAATACAAAATCAATTTCATCGCGTGAATCGTAATCTTATAAAGTTTTTTAAAGATACCGTTTTTTTATTCTGTACGTTCCTGTTTTATTTTCTCTTTTTGGTGAAGTGTATTTAATTAAATGGGCTTGAAAGGTTAAATATGTGCATATTTGATAATTTTTGCCATGTTTTTAAAGTTTTTATTTAAGTTTTTTACAATATGTTTAAAAATTTCAAATTAATTATTTAATTTTATATCACTAAATTTTAATCATATGAATAAAAAACTATCTTTTAGCTTACTGCAAGATACCGTTGGTGATTTTTGCAGTTTATTGAAAAACAGTGTTCGCTCTTCGGTCTCACTGTTCGTTATGTGTTTTTCAGCCGGTTCGTTTTCGGTTGTTCATGCGCAAAGTTCTGTTACGGTACCATCGGGCAGTGTGTCAGGTTCGTTTTTAGGGGCATTTTCTAGTGTTTCCAGATCGTATCAGATGATTATTGACGATACGCTGCTCAGCAGTTTGGTGGGGAAGAAACTTACATCTGTATCATTTCGTCAGTTGCCAGGTAGCACTGCAGCATGGCCTACTACAGAAGTTACCTATTCCAGTTATGATATTCTGCTAAGTGATGGTGTCGATCCTGCCAATCGGCAACTCAATTTTGCACTAAATGTAGTGGGTCCACAAACGACTGTTAAAACTGGCAGTTTGGTTATTCCAGCAGGAGCAATTGTTGCGGGAAATGAAGCTGATCCATTCAGTTTTAAAATAGTTTTTGATACGCCCTATTTGTATAACGGCGGCAACTTGGTCATTCAGATTCAGCACGGAAGCAGTGCAGGTAACGGTCTTTCGAACCATGCTGTAAGTACCAGCACATCAGGTTACGGTACGCTTTTCACCGCTTGTTGGCAAGGAACGGGAAATGTGGTGCAGGCCAATTTTTCTTATGTAAAAATTGATGCGCAAGACCAGCTCGGTGTTAATTCCGTGGAAATAGGCAGTGCGCAATTGGTGTATCCTAATCCAGCGAAAGATGTTCTGAATGTAAATGCAGATGTCAAATTGGCTCAAATTTATGTATATAATGCCAGTGGTCAAAGAGTTTATGAACAGAAAGCGGCATCAAAGTCGTCACAAATTGATGTTTCTAAATGGGCAAATGGCGTTTATGTCATCCAGATTATCGATGATAAAGGGAATGTTAGAACATCGAAACTCATCAAGGAATAATTAAAAATGGCTGCAATGTCTTTTTTGGAGCGATGCAGCCATTAAAGTTATCAAGTAAAATGTGACCAGATTTGAGTGGTACAAAATCGGCACTTTCCATAAAAAAAAGAGAATGTTCAATAGTGACATTCTCTTCTTTTTTGTTAAATATTGGGTTGTGGAGTTGTACGCAAATACGGTTTTACTTCGGTGTATCCTTTCGGGAATTTCCCCGGAATATCTTCCGTTTTAATGGCAGGCACCACAATAACATCTTCACCATATTTCCAGTCGGCGGGCGTTGCGACCTGATAATTGGCGGTTAATTGTAATGAATCGATAACGCGCAAGATCTCGTCGAAATTCCGACCGGTCGATGCAGGATAGGTCAGGGTTAGCTTCACTTTTTTATCAGGCCCGATGATGAATACTGAACGCACAGTTGCCGTTGCATTCGCATTGGGATGAATCATGTCGTAAAGTTCAGCAATTTTGTGATCGGTATCGGCAATGATTGGGAAATTAACCGATGTATTTTGGGTTTCATTGATGTCATTGATCCACTCCAGATGCTCTTCCAGCGGATCAACACTTAGTGCCATAGCTTTAACACCTCTTTTTTCAAAATCTCCTTTTAATTTAGCAGTTCGTCCCAATTCAGTGGTACAAACCGGTGTAAAATCTGAAGGGTGCGAAAAAAACACTACCCATTGGTCGCCGATAAAATCGTGAAAATCAATTTCTCCTACTGTCGTTTGCGCCTTAAAGTTGGGCGCTTCATCTCCTAATCTTAAACTCATTTTATTAAATTTTTTGTTGTTAAAATAAACGTTTTACCAAACAAATTTAGCAGTTTTTATTTCGAACAGCATTTATTTTGCAGAAAATTATTGTTTTTTTAACGTAATACAGAGCAGTTCAGCTTTTACTTTGGGAAAATTCTTGTTGCTGTTTTGTCGTTTATTTCGTGGTTACTTTGGAGGTTGTGGCACATTCAATCAAAAAAGAGAGAGGAGCAACATCTGTTGAAGCTCTTTTGAAATGAACAAAAAGTATAAACTGGATGTAAGAAACTTACTTATTGCAAATGATTGAGCGTCCAGATCAGGGCTTTTTCTTTGGTTGCTCTGAAAATGGTTTTATGGGTCTCCTTACTTTCATCAGCATACTTCCAATGGATGGAAGGGGAGTTTTTTTGCTGAAGAATTTGGGAGAGCTCGCGCACAGTGCCTGAAATATCTGTCGCATCGGAACCGGCAAACCAAAATGTTTTCAATGCAGGGGGAAATTTGTCCAGATAGCTATTTGCATTTTTCACCAGATACTGATTATTCCACCAAACAGAAGGATCGAAAGCAATATAGAAATCGAATAATTCGGGTGTTAGCAAGAAGGTTTCGGTCACGAAAAGACCGGCCAGCGATTCACCGATGATTCCTTTTTTTGCAGAAGTTCTGTAGCGCTTATTGATTTCGGGTATCAGTTCATTTTGAATAAAATTTCGAAATGCTTCAGATTCGCCCACAACAGGGGCAATTTTTTTATCTCGTTTTACCGTTGTGGGTCCGGTTAAATCTCGTCTTCTTTGGGTGTTTTCGATGCCGACCAATAGGGTGGCCGGAATTTTTTTAGATTTAATCAGCGTATCTAGTGTATTGGCAACATGCGGGAAATCCTCTTCAACGCCGCCATCGGGCATGTATAAAACCATGAGTGAATCCTTACCCACGTTATATTCAGGTGGCGTCCACACGTTGATGGTTCGTAGTTCTCCCAATGGTTTCGATTGGATGGTAAATGTTTGGTGCTCTGGCACAGGATCAAGCGATTGACAAGAAAAGAGAAGACTCGTGAAAAGCAAAGTACCTGTCAATAAAAGGAAACGAAGAGATTTCATGGCATTTATCTTATTTTGAATTTGATGTTTTATTTTCAAAACTTTGCTAAGATACTGTTTTTGATGCATGCGGTGATGATTTAGTATTAATAAAATGCGGGATATTTCTACCCCGCATATTCAAAATTGGCCTTTGTAATTGCCGAATTAATGTTAAAAACTTAATTCCAGAATGTCCATTGTGTCCCATTGTACACCACCAATTGTTGCGCTTTGGTATCAAAAACAATTGTTCCCGGCTCCGGGTTAAGAATATTCAGGTGTGGCGAATCGACTTTGGGCAATACCATTGCCTTATTGTTGTCTTCCAAAACCAGAATTCCAGGAGTGCTGGTGGGTGCTCCAATGGATACTTTCGCATTTGAACGCTCGGTTAAGGGAGTTTGCAATGCGAGATTTACGGCTCCGGCATTGATACTTAGGTCTTGCCAACTGCCTGTTGGAATTAGTTTTACTTTTACCTTTTTAGCGTTAGCATCATAAATGAGAGTGCCCGCGACATGATTTGCCGTGGAAGTAACCCAGGGCAGAATTAATCCACGGTTGCCCGATTCAAAATCTAAAGAAGCAGAAACACTTGATACAGATGGTTTGCCAATGGCGACCTGAGCGTTTGCATTATTGCTCAAAAGTGTGCCCAGAATAGTGGCTAAAATTATTTTTTTCATAATGTTTTTTTTAGTTGATTAAACGATCCGGGCATGCCTGATAGGTGATACATTTCCAATAGCCACCTGCTGCGGGATTGGCTGCTTCATTATACACATACATTTTCAAACAGTTGGCTTCAACGTCAAATACCAGCATTCCCTGTTGCGGATTTACCAGTGCATCCACCTCTGCTGATGTGGCGATTCGGTTAATTACAAAACCCTTGGTCTTGGATTCCAAGGCCAGCCATCCTCCTTTGCGAACCATTGGCCATTGTGCAGCATCTGCAGCACCCGCTCTTCCCAATGAAGTAATTCCCATATTGGTACTTAGCGCAGCACCGGTAACTCCTGGTTTATTGCAGGCACAGCCAGCAGTAGTCGAAGCAATTTTTGATTGACCGATTCCCTGACCAATTTTTCCGTCCACATCGGCAATACCACCTGGGTTCACAATGACAGGCACACCGGATGAATTTACCGCTGACGTAATTTTACCTGCAGAATTGATTTGTGATGCAATCACGTTATCTGCACCTTCTATCGAGTCGGGGCAACCATCGCCATCAGAATCCAGATCTAAATAATCTGGTATTCCGTCACCATCAGTATCTAGCAATGCAGGGAAATCTGAACAGAGATCAGTAAATTTAATACGTTGATCATTATTTGCAGCACCTGTGGATGCGGTGTAACCATAGTAAACTTGCAAAGTACCGCCGAAGTAATTATTTTTTAAATCGTTTAGAGACGTGAAGGTGAAAGAACCTGCAGGTGTTACAACTACAGGATTTCCCGTTTCAACCGTATAAGAAAGCGTGAGGGTAGCGAGATTCCATCTGATTACCACATTATGCCACTTTCCATCTTCCAACTCGCCCAAGCTTATAGGAGAGCTCATCATTCCTGCGCCTGAACCTAATGCAGTTTTCCAAATGGTTCCATGGTCATCTGTAATATCATTAAAGTTTTCATTATACCAAGTGTCCAGTTCCATCGCAATACCGTTCTGAATTCCCATGGCACCTAATCCCTGTCCATCTGCACCAAAAGCCGAGGTTCCGTTGGGATCATTATGAAAAACAGCTGCAATACCATCAGCTCCGTTCGTTGTTTTTGTTCCTAAATAGGCCTGGTAAGTTAATGTGAAACTTTTAGAAAAATCAATTTTACCTAGGGACCAAATCTGCCCATGCTGATTGTTGAGCGCTTTGGTGAGCTGTACCTGGTAGGGAAGTGAAGATTCTACACCGGTAGGGTCATCATATACCTGCACTGCATCGGAGTTAATGGAGAAAAGATCGGTCATATCTCCTGTGATACCGTTTTCGATGCAGTCTAAAATTCCGTCGTTGTCATTATCGGCGTCATCAATATTACGGATTCCGTCGTTGTCAATATCGCCGTAAGGGTCTGTAACGCGTATCGACTGTGCATTAACTTGAACAATACCAAGCAATGCAATAATTGAAAAATAGTTGAATATCTTTTTCATTAAATGTTTTTTTGAGGTTTTTACGTTTTTTTAAGTTGGATACAATAATCCCACCCCTTTTCCTTTCTGAAGAAATGGGTTTTTAAGAATAGCTAAGCAGGGGCTGCAGGACTGAATAAATCTGGAAGCCACTACTACAATGAAAGATTAGCAGTGAGGTGGTGGCCGTACTTTGAAAAGGCGAAGATATACTGATAATACAAAAGATGGATCGTAAAAAACAATCTTTTGCTTTTGTGTTTTTACGGTGGAAAAATCGCTGTATGCGATGTGTCTGTATTCCCCTTGTTGTAAATGATTATTAGGTGTTGGCGCAGCTGCAATCCAATATTTCAGCGTAGGGGTAAACTGCGAGTCATCATAGGGATCAGTGATCTTTATTTTGCTGGCTGGCTGTTTCTGGGGTTGAGGGTTCTTCTTCTTGGTAATCACTTTCTCGGCGCTCTGCTCACCTTTCGGTTCAGCATCAATCAGCTTTTCCTGTTCAGATGAGGTGTTGTAGGCAGAAGTGGTAATTGCGACAATGTTAATGTCACTTCCCTTTTTGACGACTGCACCACCCGTAATGTACAGATTGGGCTGATCTTCATTTGCAAAACTAATAATAGCTTCTTCCTTGATTACTAAGAGAGAAGAATCACTAACATAAATTTGTGCAAAATAGGGCGATGGGAAAAAATACAGCAGTAGTAAAAAGACAATCAGGGACAGTCTTTTCTTCGAGGTACTACAGTACTTCCGAAAGAATATTTTCTTCGTCAATTTGTGTTTTTTGTGTTTCCACAAATATAGTACAAATCCCCATATGTGCAAATTAATTGTATATTAATTTTTTGAAAATGAATATTTTGCAGAAAAATTACCTTGTTGTTTGCATGGCAAAGCTGGAAGAAATGTTGGTGAATTAAGGTATTTGTTGTGTCAAATGTACGAGTTGAAGGAGATAAGTAACGTCGAAAAAAGGATCGTTTTTATGGTGTTTAATTGGTGTAAATATTGATTTTCGATAACATAAACCGTATATCAAAGTACCTTTTTTACTACATCACATTATAAAAACAGAAGATCCGCCTCAATAAAGAGACGGATCCTTCCTTAAAAATCCCTAATACAAAATTTATTTTAATGAGAAAATCTTGTCGAAACTATTGCCTTCCATCTTTACACTGATGATGTAATTTTTGGAGGTTTCAGGGTTCAGGTCAAATACCATATTCACGCTTCCGTCTGCATTCATTTGATCCTGATAGTACCTGTTGTACTGAAGGTCATACACCGAAATATTGACCGCACCGGTGATATTCGGGATGTACATTTTAACTTTGTTTCCGTCCATGGTAAACTGTGGCTTCACCACGGTTGAAACAGGAACGTCATCTACCACTACTTTTTTGTTGTTGATATTGATTTTATAACGCTCCATTTTTCCGTTAGATTCTGCTACCAGAAAATAATTTCCTGCCGGCATTTCTGCAAGGTCATATGCTTTCACAATATGATCTTCACTGGTCACTTTTTCGGAATATATCTCGCTTTGTGCATCATTGTATAAGTAAAGTGCCACATTTTGTGCATTGGTTATTTTGAAGGCAACTTTGGTGTTGGTCACTTTTTCAAAAGAAAGAGAAAAGTCAACATCCTTTGCAAATGCATTTCCGGAAAGAAACAGCGCAGCTGCCAACATTCCTGATTTGATTAAATTTTTCATACTCTTTTATTTTAATTGTTTGGTGAAACAAAGGTAGACGAGGAACAAAAAAGTTTTTACAATACAATTTTCTGATTTATGTATTATTTTAACACTACATTTGTATTGTTGTATTAATTGTTGTTAATATGCAATAATATTTAATGAGATGAAACATTTAAGTCCGAGTTTTGAAGCCATTAAACCCAGTATTTCAAGCAGTTTCAGGTTTTTGAAATTCTTAAACAATGCCAATATAAAATCCCATGTTTGGCATTATCACCCAGAAATTGAGCTGATCTTCGTTGGAGGTGGTTCCGGCAAACGACAGATCGGCAGCAGCATTTCCTATTACACAGACGGTGATTTGATTCTTATAGGCAGCAATCTTCCGCATTGCGGGTTAACCGATGAAACCACCAATAACGAATATGAAGTCGTGATCCAGTTTCTGCCCGAATTCCTGGGTGAAAATTTTTGGGATCATACGGAAATGAGTCGCATTAAAACATTGCTCACCACTGCCCAGGCCGGAATTGTTTTTGGTGAAAAAACTAAAAAGAAAGTGCAGCAAACCATCGAACATATGGCGGAAGCATCGCCATTGCTTAAACTTACCAAACTCTTGGAAGTGCTCGATACACTTGCAACAACCGATGATTTTGAATTGCTCAACGGTGGAAAATACCATTTTCATACCCAGGTGGAAGATAATGACCGGATCAACCTGATTTTTAACTTTGTGAAAGATCATTTCCGCGAACAGATTAGCGTGGACGAAGTGGCAGCGCTTACCAACCTTACCGTCCCTTCTTTTTGCAGATATTTTAAGAAGGTAACCAACAAAACATTCACTCATTTTGTAAACGAATACCGCATTACCCACTCCCTCAAACTGTTGGCTGAGCAACCGTTAAGTATTACCGATATTTGCTATGAAAGCGGTTTTAATAATTTCAGCTATTTCAACAGGACTTTTAAATCTTTTACCGGAAAAAGCCCGATGGAGTACCGAAAAGAATTCAGAAATATAGTGGATTAAAATTAATCTATTCAAGAAAAAAACCAGTTCTCATATTGAGAACTGGTTTTTTTGGTCAATAATGTTGATATTACATTGGTCCCTGCTGGTCGTCGTCACCAGAGGCATTGCTGTTGATGTCTTTTTTCTTTTTCGGCAGATCAATTTTTTCGCCTTGTTTAAAGCGATAGGTCAGCGAAATGCTGAATTGTCGTGGTTGCCATTGCATTTCCAAATCTCTTGTAAACTGAGCATTATCCGAGTAAATTTGCATTCTTCGGGTGTTGAAAACATCGCGAACATTGAAAGCAATGGTTCCGTTCCCTTTCCAGATGGTTTGCGATGCGCCCAAATCGAAACCGTACATCGCTTTTCGTTCGTTCATCGCGGTTTTCTCCGGAGCTCTGTAAAACGACTGAATTTGTACGCTCAAATTCTTTGTCGGTCTAAAGGTATTGTTGAAACGAATTCTATACGAAAACCCACTTCCAGAAAAATCATTCAACGTGAGGGGGTTGTTTGGGAAAAGGTTGTAGGAACCTTCGTTTTTATAGCCATAAAGATCAGCCGAAAGCATCATTTTCCACCATCGGAAAGGGTCGTAAGATCCATTCAAATCTAAACCATAATTGGTGTCGCTACCCACATTAAACGGGATCGTATTAATTGCTCCCGATTCATCCGCGTATTGGTAGCGATTTTCTTCGTCTTGAGATTTTTTGAAGTATAAAGTCGGATTAAAAGTAATTTTACTTTTTGACAAACTATAGCCCAACTCGAAGGAGTTTTCGTAAGAAGGGTTGAGGTCTGGGTTTCCTCGGAAATAATTTCGGTTGTCGTCAAAAGACATAAAAGGAATCATCGAAAAAGCCCGTGGCCGATTTATTCTTCTGGCATAATTCAACAACAGTTGATTGTTCTTGCTCAACTCATAACTTAAGAATACAGACGGAAAAAACTGGGTGTAATTCTTTCGAACTTCTGGTTCTGCAATTGGTGATGCAGTGGAAGGATCATACTTGGTGAAATCGATATTGATGGAGGAAGTCTCACTTCTTAAACCCAATTGATAGCCCATTTTTTCTGCAATCTTACCTTTGTACTGTGCATAGATTCCCAAAATATTCTCGGAGTAGATCGTATTACTCGTAAAATCGTAGCGTGTGTAAAAAGGTGCACCGTCATTGCTTTGATTCACGAAATAATCGTAGGTATTTTTGTTGTAATCGTAGCGCGCTCCTGCCTCCAGTTTGGACGAGGTTCCTATGGGTAGCTCATAATCTAATTTCCCAATGAACGTTTTTGTGGTGGATGCCGTCGTCACATTATTAACCGAGTTTCCAGAGGGTTGAAGGATGTTTTCTACAAATGTATTTTGCACAATCTGGTTGTTGCCGTCGCTCTTGTTGGTTTGGAAACTACCAGAAAGATTCAGTAGCTGTCCATTGTTTCCGATTTTTTGATCTAACCCAAAGTCAATCTGTGTAGCAAAGTTCTTGCTGTCGCCTAAACTGTTGCGCTCTCTCGTAAGATTACTGAAAACGGAAGGTGTACTGTAGAGTCTTTCCTCATAGGTGTTAAGCGCATCTACCGTATTATTGAAACTCCTGATCATTCCCGAAAGATTAACCGAGGTTTTATCACTGATGTCGTGCACCAATCCGGCTGTCAAGTTATAGTTTTCGCCGGTTCTCTTGTTATTGCCGTCCTGGTTTGAAGTTTGGGTAAATGGAAACGCCGTAGACTTCAATAAGTTAAGATCATCCTTTCTGGTCATGTAGTTTTTGCTGGTACTTTCGTTTTTGTTGTATCCGCCGCCACCGTTCATGTACCATGTCCAACTTCCTTTACGCCAGTTTAGGTTAGTGTTCAGGTTAGTTCTTGGCAGGTAACCGAGTGTTCCGGTAACCGATCCGTTGAAGCCCATTTTTTTATCTTTTTTAAGGATAATGTTGAGGATTCCCGCTGTACCACTGGCTTCAAATTTTGAAGATGGGTTGGTAATAACCTCAATTCGCTCGATCTGATCAGCCGGAATCGATTGCAATGCATTGGCGCCATCATCAATCCCAAGAAGGGAAGACGGTTTGCCGTTGATCAGGAATTTCACATTGCTGTTTCCACGCATCGAAACGGTTCCGTCGGTGTCCACCGAAACGGAGGGAACATTTGATAAAATGTCTTGCAGATTGCCGCCTTTGCTCACAATATCGAGTGACGGGTCATATACTTTTTTGTCGATTTCCACACGGTAGGGTTTCACGGCTTGTGCGACAATGGTGACGCCTTCAATGTTTTTGGTCGGGGTCAACGTGGCAGAACTTTCGGGCTCCACCTTGAAGCTGCCCAGATTTCCGGAGGTGGCAATCTGCTTGTTGAGTGTCGATTTTTTGAAGTCGATGGCTTCAATCGTAATATCATAATTCCCCGGAACCAGTTCCAGTTGGTATTCGCCTTTTTCGTTGGTCAGCGTGGCATCGCTGAAAAGTTTGTTCGCTTTGTTGCTGAAGGAAACCGATGCATAAGGAACAACTTGGTTCTGCTGATCGGTAATTTTGCCGGATACATTCACTTTTTGCTGGGCAAAAGCCAATGAAGCAGCACCCAGAACAAATGTTAATCCTAATGTTCGTTTAATGATAACTGATGAAATCTCAATTCTATTTGTCATACTTTTATTTTATACCCTTACAGATGGTTTTTTTACACTTTTGTTAAATGGGCGTGGCTAATTTCCATTAATGGATGAACGATTTTTTTGAATCAGTCAACGATGCTCAAAATGCAGCCGTTGGTTTTATTTAATGTTCTTTGAGTTGAGCCAGTCTTGGTATGCTTTTGCATTGATGGCGTGTTCTGCCGCACTTGCCGTAAATTTATGGAAACCGAAACGGGACGGATCGGCGCACATATAAATGTAGTCATTATGCTCCGCATTCAGCACGGCATCCACGGCGTTTTTATCGACCACACAAATCGGTCCCGGCGGAATTCCTGCGTTGGCGTAGGTGTTGTACGGTGAGCTCTCGCGCAGGTGCTTGTACAACACGCGGCGAATAGGCGCATCTTTAAAATCATTGGCTTTTGCCACGGCATAAATAACAGTGGGGTCGCTCTGCAGCTTCATTCCTTTTTTGAATCGATTGAGATACAAGCCGGCTACGGTTTTCATTTCATCTGGTTTGCCGCCTGTTTCTTTATAAACCAGCGACGCGAGTGCATAAATCTGATTTCTGCTTAATCCCGACTGCTGCTCTTTTTGATTTCTTTCAGCTGTCCAAAACTGGTTATATTCATTTTCAAACTTTTTGAAAAACTCTTTGGGTGTCACCGTCCAAAAGAAATTATAACTATCAATGAAAAAGTATTTTTTCAGGTCTTCTGCATTCTCATATCCTTTATCAGTAGCTATTTTATTAAAGTCGGTGGCAAAACGCAGCGAATCGAGTTCTGTTTTCTTCGACACTTTTCCCAGCATTTGATAAACCGTGTAGAAATCGCCGATCCGGAAGGTGTTCTCGGTTTGGTTTCCGGCTTTAATCATGTTCACGAGATCGGTATTGCCGGTTCCGCTTTTGATGTGGTACCGACCGGCATTAAAGAACCGGTCAAGACTTTTGCTTCTCGCTACTTCGCTAAACTGCTCCTTGTTTTTGATGTAGGGCGCAATGGAATCGAGAATCGAGTTGAAATTGGCGGTGTGCGGAATAAGAATATACCCTTCTTTTGCCACATTGTTGCCGAAATACTTTTGATAATAACGGTACGCAAAAAAACCGCCGGTAAGCAGAAGAAGTGCCGCGATAATCGACGTTACTAAACATCCTTTTTTCATAATCATAAATAGATTGAGAAGTTTTTTTTAATGTAAAACTGTGCGTTGAGCTTATTGGTTTACAAATCAATTTTTCCTTTGAAAACCTGCTTTGCAGGACCCTCCAGCCAAATGTTGCGATAACCTTTACCGTCTTTTTCGGCATACACTTTCAGCTTTCCGCCTAAAACTTTTACGTTAATGGACTCTTGTTTTTTATTGGCCATTGCAACCAACGCGGCAGCTGTTGCCCCTGTTCCGCAACTGTACGTTTCGTCTTCTACACCTCGTTCGTAAGTTCTTACAAATATTTCGTCATCAGCCATAAACTCCACAAAATTAACATTGATACCTTCCTTTTGGTAAGTCGGCGAATTTCTTATGTTGTTACCATTTTCGAAAACGCGGAAATTTTCCACATCCTCAACAAATTGTACAAAATGAGGCGAACCAGTGTTGAGTTCAAAGTTGCCGTTTTTTTCTTCTACTGCGGTAACATCAATCATTTTCAGTTTTACGATAGCGCCGTCAATTTCTGCTTCATGCACACCGTCAATCGCATTAAATGTGCATTTTTTTTCAAAAATATCAAGAAAATAGGCAAAGGCAACGAGGCATCTTCCTCCATTTCCACACATGGTGCTCTCATTTCCGTCGGAGTTGTAATACACCATTTTGAAATCGTACTTAGCGGTATCTTTGTCGTTTTCCAGCAGAATTAATCCATCGCCACCAATACCGAAGCGGCGGTCACAAAGTTTTTCGATGAGTACTTTGTTCTTAGGAAACTGGAGATCGCGGTTGTCCACCATCACAAAATCGTTTCCTGTTCCCTGATATTTGTAAAATGTGAGTTGGTTTTCCATAACATGATTGAATTGATCCTTGATCTGCGGGCGGCCAAAGATACAAAAAAGCTGGCTTTGGTTCTTTTTGTGCTGAAGAAGATGGTTGGTTGTGGAGCAATAATCGTGCTCTGTTTCAGTACTAATTTGCTATTTCGGAAATAGCGTTCTTTTTTGATGGTGAATAGGAGTGCTTTAAATATTTAAATTAAAATCAGCTAATTGATGCCTTTTTTGCTGGTAAAAATCGTTTCCACTCTTGATAACCCAGCACTGCCATTGCCGTAAACACAAGATATTGAATTGAGGTGATGCCCAATCCTTTGTAAATCATCATAGGGACGCAGATGAGGTCGCCGATAATCCAGAAGATCCAGTTCTCTACTCTTCGTTTTGCCATCAACCACATCCCAACAAGAAAAATCGACGTAGTGAAAACATCCAACCAGTTTGCCCAGTCCAGATGATCGAGCCCGAGTTGGGTATTGCTCATGGAAAAATGGTTATCGATGAATGGTTTATAGTAATAAACAAGGGTGACCAAAAGTAAACTCAGCACCAGTAAAACTCCCGCATATACCCACTCTTTTCTTTTGGCCCACGATACTTCCACATGGATGTGATCTTTCGAACTTTTCGCCCACAAAATCCATCCGTAAATACTCATAATAGTGTAGTAGAAATTAATCATCATATCGCCCAAAAGCCCGAAATTAAAAAGGATATAAACATACAACACCGTTGACACAATGCCGGTGGGGTACACCCAAATATTCTTTTTAATGGAAAAGTAAACGCTTAAAATGCCAAATAGGGTGGCTACGGCTTCCAGAAATATCTGTACGCTGCTATAACTTTCATAGGGTTTTAGGAACAGGTCATGGAAATTCATGGCATAAAGATAAAGATTTTGCAAAGTTAATGCTCAAGAACGGAAGAGCTATTATTCCAGAAAAAAAATGGGCTGCAGGTTCTCCGTTTAAAAAATCATACTCATACAAAGTAGTATTTTTAGACGGTAAAGAACTGCAGCCCGACGTAAAATCGAATGTGCTTTCCGGAGCAGCGATGCCCATAAAAATCGTAGCTACCTTTCCATATCCACTGAAGTAATTAAAATTTATTTTTTGTGATTTTATTGCTGGGGGTATGAAAAGCTTTCCTAAACGTTTACCCTCATAAAATCAAGAATTATTTCTTTTTCCAGTTTAGGATTGGCTCCGGAATGGCTTGCAACCAAAGCACCTACTGCACTGGCCAAATCTAATGCCTCGTGCGGATCCTTATTCGACAGCAACTTGCTGATGAGACTTGCGAGAAAAGAATCGCCGGCACCCACAGTATCGGCCACGGTAACAGCGTAACCTCTGTGTCTGTAAATAGTGCCGTTCCACAGCAATAGGGAACCATGTTTTCCCAATGTTACACAAACCGACGGCGTATTGGTCTTTTCTGAGATAAAAAACATGTTTTCTTCGAGGTCGTCCGATTGTCCACCAAGTTCAGCTGAGACTTCCAGAATTTCTTCATCATTAAATTTAATGAAATCTGCTTTACTCATCAGTTTTTTTAGCAGTTCGATGTTGTAGAAGGGTTTGCGCAGATTGACATCAAACACCTTGAACATTTCAGGATTGGCATTCAACAAGCTGAAAAGTGTTTGCTGAGATACCTCGTTTCTGCAGGCCAAACTGCCATAGAAAAACACATTGGCATTTTTTACGATATTCCGTGTATTTTCATTGGCTTCTATAAAATCCCACGCCGCAGGATATTTAATTTCATAAGTTGCCGATCCACGATCGTTCAGCGTTACCTGAACAACACCGGTATCGTACTCCGATGTGCAAATTATTCCACGTGTATCCAGGTGGTGTTGTGCAACAAAGTCGCATATCACTCTGCCATCCTCATCATTGCCTACTGCACTGATCATCGATACAGGGAATCCAAAGGAAGCTATTCTGAGTGCAAGATTGAGCGGTGCACCTCCTATTTTTTTTTCGTTTCCAAAAACATCGAAGAGCACTTCTCCAAAACTTACTGCATTAATCTTATTATTGAGAAACATAAACTAAGGGTTTTTGATATTAATATTGCTAAAAGAACTTTCTGTAGTACTAAAGATACTCCATTTTTTATTAACCACATCATACACGCGATTGCTGAAGGCAACACGGTCATTAACATAAACTACACATACATCATTGCTAATGTAGGCGGTGATTCTGTAGCTGTTTCCCGAAATTCCAGAAAGCGAAAAAGCATTGGCTATTTCCTCTGTACCATTGGAAATGATGTAGCTAGCTATTCTGTTTGTTCCCGGTTCTATCGCAATTTTGTAGCCATTGCTTCCATCGTTGGCCTGCGCCAGAATTAGACCCGCATTGCCGGAGGAGGAAGTATTAAGGGTAAAACTGATCTGATTAGCTTTTTGCAGCTTAGCAAACATGACACGGGAATTAGCACTTAAGCTAAAGTTAGTTCCGTTTTGGGAAACGCTTCCTGTGGTATGATCAACGGTAACAGGCGCAGTTTGACCAAATACAGTCTGCAGAGCCGGAATAGCTTTGGTGCCAAGTGTTCCATCTGCGTTCTGTACCAACTGGTGGGCAACGAGATTTCCGGCCCATTCTTTTCCACCGGTGTTGCTTTCGGGTACTTTTCTTGCAGTCCAGCCCACAAGATAACGATCAGTATTATCGGACACTGTTTTGGCAGCATAGAAGTAAGAGCCATCCAGTCGGTCATTGGCAGGTGTCGTCCATGGTCCGTTGGGAGAAGTGGCCATTCGGTAGTGCGTACCGCTGTTGCTGCTCCAGTTTTCGGAGAAAACCAAATACCAGTAATTGCCCATTTTGAAGAGATCGGGGCATTCCAGCATGATATAGTTTTCTGCTGCGGTAGTGGTGTAAATTGGGTTTTCTACAACCCAATTGCCCGTTGAGGGATTCGTGGACGTAAATTTAAGGATCACGGCTTTTTTATCTGAAGTTTGTGCTGAAACCAGCATCCAGTATTTCCCGTCTTCGCTATTATAAAGAACATGCGGGTCACGGAATTCGAAATCGAAGTAGCCGGCTGGTGCCGTTATTTTGAAATCCTTTACCTTGGTCCAGTTTTTCATATCGGTACTGGTGGCTAAAAGCACACTTTCTCTTGGGTTGCCGGCAAGGAACGCTGGATTCCCGTTGTGTCCTGTATAGTAGTAGTAATAGGTAGTTCCTACTTTGATCATGCTTCCCGTTCCTACTCCAAAATCTGGTTCAGCTGGCTTTCCGTAAGGGATTAGCTGACCTTGATAAGAAAAGTCTTTAAAGTTAGTGGTTTCGAAGCTGTGGATATCATGAAATCCTTCTCCGGCCGGTTTTGTTTTGGCATCGTGCAGAAAGAAAAGGTGGAATTTTCCGTTTTCATAGTACGGCATTACATCGCCCACGTAACCCGCGGTATATCGTGGATTGCTATCTCCCATCCACTGATTGGGTGGTTGTGGAAAGATATTGGTTTGTTTAAAGATGTCATCCGGATTAACCTCCAGCGAGTCATTGTGCTGACAGGAAAATGTAGTCAGGGCAAGGATGGCTGTTAAATATATTTTTCTGATGGTCATGGGTTAAGATATTAATTCGTTACAAGATAATTGAGACTGTTTTCTGTCAGTTTTTTGATGTTGTCCAGAAAACCGTTGGGCTGACTTGGGTTGCCGTTCACCGTTTCATTGTACCAATCGTAGGCGCCCATCGATATGGTCATGCATTTTTTATTGGCGCTACCTCCCGGAAACTCTGCAATAGCTACGCGGCCATCCAGATTATTATCCCAAGCTTCGCTGGCAAGGTTATTTCCACCGGTTTGGTTCCTCCATCCTGCTCCATTTACGTAGCCGCCCCACTCTGGTAAAAACCACCAAGCGGTATGGTTTAATCTGAATGTGCCTTTCTGTAGAAGATTAGCTTTTCCTGATTCGTAAGTCTGAAGTCCGTCAAAAACATCATGGGTTTCATGACCTTTGAAAGAAATACCCCAATCGTTGTTGGCATCTACAAATCCGTTGGGCAGAAAATCGCCGAAAACATTGTTTGGCCCTTTCCCGGCAGGTACTATTCCTAGCGCGTCCACATATTGCGCTGCAAAGCCGGTCAGTAAAATATTTCCTCCAGCATTAAGATAAGTTTTAATTTTTGAAGTTACATTCGCATTCATCGCATCACCAGGTAAAGCGGTAGCCGAATCAAAATGCCACCAGAGCACATCAATACCGGAAATATTTGCTGCGCCGCTTCCCAAATCATTGATCGAAATATAAACAGCTCCTGAGTATTTCCCGAATAGCCAATCGGATGCTGCAATTTCATCCGGATTTGTCAATCCTGTTCTGGTTGCCGCTGTTCCCAAGAAAGCCACGGATGGTCCGGAAACTGGTGTTGTCACTTTAGCTATATAAACCTCAGTAATATTTTGGTTAGAAACTGTGAAAGAGACGGGGCTTTTAAAATTAATAGTTGCTCCGGAAGCCGGATTGATGGCCACTCCATTTCCCAATTCAATTACGGGTTGCAAAGCAGAAAGGTCTGTTTCTTCCGGCATTGTTAATAATATGCTTTTGCTGGAATGATTGATGGTTGCGGAAAGACCATTGATTTTAAAACTTAGAATAGGGACTTGGGGTTTTACCGTTACCTGATAATCTTTGTAGATGTTTCCGTTTTTTAACCGGTAATTTACAGGTTGTGAGAAATCTACAACCGCTCCCGAAGCAGGGGTAATATTAGCACCTTGCGGAATTTCTATCGTGGGCGACAAAGCACTTACGTTGGTTCCGTAGGGAAGGGTTACCGTGATTTTATCATTCTGATTATCGATTTCTCCCGAAACGCCGCTCACCTTAAAGGAAGTCACATTCACCGGAACATTGGTGGTCAGTCCTTCATCTACCTGATTGTTGCACGACCCAAGCAGCAGTACCGAAAGAACGCACAGCATGAAGAAATGAATTTTTCTATATATTGTTTGCATAATTTTTATTTTTAATAGCCATTATTTTGTTTGTATAAGCCCTGGCTGAAGTTGATTTGAGCCAAAGGTATAGGGCAATATTCTTCGATGCCGTGGTCAAATCCTGCCTGTGAGTAGTAGAATCTTTTTGTTTTTTCTACGGCATAGTAGGTATTCATTGTTCCCGTTGCAACGCCCCATCTTACCAGGTCGAAGAAGCGGCTGCCTTCCATTGCAAATTCCATTCGGCGTTCCCACCTCAGCGCTTTTCTTGCGAATTCCTGATTCCATGTACAGTTAACGCCCGGTTGATACTTGCTGATGAGGTTATTGCTGGTATAGTTTCCGGTAAGCAATGTGCTGTTGGCGGCACGCTGCCTTACCTGGTTAATCAGTGGTAATGCTTCGTTTATTTGGTTCAGTTCTATCAGTGCTTCAGCTTTCATCAGTAAAACGTCAGCATAGCGGATGATGATTCTGTTTTTAGAGTTGCCATAAAAAGGATCCACATTCACGGTACAGCCGCAACTAATGGGTACGTTTTCTTTCAGAGAAGCGTAATAGCCGTAGGTTGCCGGGCTTCTGTTCCAACTTTCCTGATAAATTTTGTTTTCATCATATTTCCACGGCAAGCCCGGTAATGCTACGGTGTGGTAAAGCCGAGGGTCCACTTTGTAATTGTCGCGGTGATTGTAGTTGAGATCAGAATCATTAAACGTATCAAACATGGGCAAACCTTGTGGGGTTGTTTTAAAAGCATTCACCAGGTTCTGGCTGGGTTTATGGAAATCGCAACATCCTAAACCTTGCGGTAGAGAGAGCACATCACCATAGTTCAGTCTGCCAAAGAGTGTTCTGTCATCTTTTGAGAATTGAATGGAGAAAACCGATTCCGGACCGTTTTCATGTGTTCCCGGTAAGAAATTGTACCCAAAATCTGTCGCTAAAGCATAGTTCCCAATAACCTGATTAGCAGCATCAATTGATTTTTGAAGAGTAATCGGGTTGATCTGAGTGACGGTATAATTATCATCCTGCTCATAGGCCTGATAAAGTCTTACCTTCGCAAGATATGCATATGCCGCACTTTTCTTTGGTCTTCCTACTTCGGGTTGTGTGGCAGGTAAATCAGCGGCTGCCTCTTCAAAATTAGTTGCAATGGCATCCCACAATTGTTGGTCCGTCTTAGCACGGTTAGATATTTTAGAATAATCGTCAATCTGCGTGTTTTCGTCCACATAAGGTACATATTTGAACAGTGTTTTAAGGAGGAAAAAAAAATGGCCTCTCACAAATTTCATTTCTGCAATGCGTTTTTTCTTGTTGGGGTAAGTCGCTTCAGAAAGCTTATTAAGCGCAGCAATGGCTTTGTTGCATCTTCCTATACCTACGTAATTAAGATACCAGAGGCGGTCTAACTCGCCAAAATCGGAACGAATGTTGTTCGAGATTTCAAAGAAGTGAAATGCTTGGATGTCGTTGGTTCCGCTTCCGCCTTTATAGGCATCGTCCGAACGTACATTTCCATAAGGCCAAAGACTAAAAGGGGTGTCGTAGTGGTCATTTCCCATCGAGGCATAAGCCGCGGTCACAAAACCATCCACAGTTTGCGGTGTCACCACATCCGTTTCCGAAAGCACACCACGAGGCTCATTATCTAGGAAATCGTTGCAAGATGTAGTTCCCATCAGTAATGCAATGCCTATTGAAAGTATTATATTCTTTTTCATAGTAGATTTTATTTATTATAGATTCTTAATCAACCTCGTGTACTTCTATTTTATTTATTGGGTAGAGTAGCTTCGATTTCATAAGATCAGAGATGAAATTTTATAAGGATATGTTAACTCCAAAGTTAAATGTCATTGGAAGCGGATAACCAAATGCAGGGGTCTCTGGGTCAATACCTGTAAAACTTTTGGATTTGATGGTCAAAAGGTTTTGAGCGCTTACATAGATTCTGAAATTCGTAATCTTGTACTGTTCCAAAGCACTTTGAGGAATGCTGTAGCCCAATTGTACTACTCTTAGTTTCAGATAGCTTCCGTTTTCAACGTAGTAGGAGGAGAATTTGGATTCTCCGTTGCTGTCCACTGTGGTGAGTGCGGGGATATCAGAGTTAGGATTCTGTGGTGACCAAGCACTGAGTAGTCGAGTTCCTTTATTAGAGCCCACATCATCCACACTCCAGAAATCGGTTTGGTATTTTTTTGTATTCACAACATCTACATCGCCGATGCCCTGCCAAAAGGTGGAGAAGTCGAAATTTTTGTAAGAGAAGTTGAGGTTAATACCATACATCAGCTTAGGATTTGGGTTTCCAATCCACGTTCTGTCATCATCATTAATAATACCGTCTCCATTCAAATCGGCATACCGTATTCTACCCAGGCCTTTTCCGGATTGTGTGGCCGAGTTATCCACTTCCGCCTGTGTTCTGAAAAGTCCGTCGGCTACATAGCCATACATTGAGTTAATTGGTCTTCCGAGGATGTTATCCGTTGTTCCGTTTCCACCATAATTATTGATTACAGACTGTGGCAATGCGGTAATCTTATTGTCGTTGATGGAGAGATTGCCGGAAATCTCGTAGCCAAATCCTCCGGATGTTTTGTTTTGGTAACCTAAAGCAACTTCAATCCCTCTGTTTTCCATGGATGCACCGTTGATCCAGCGGTTACCTCCCTCGCCAATTACAGCAAGATAGGGTGGCGACACGAGAATGTCTTTAGTGGCCTTTTTGTAAAGGTCCACACTACCTGTTAGTTTTTGATTAAAGAATCCAAAGTCCAAACCAAGGTTTGTCTGGGTAGTTGTTTCCCATTTCAAATCATCATTTTTTGTCTGCGTAGCGATAAATCCTGAAGGCAGCAAACCGCTTCCCACCCCGTAAAGGTCATAAGCCGTACCAAAAGAGGTTGCCCATTTTGGGTCGCCACCGGCGTAGTTAGCCATATAAAGTGAGTACACTGCTGAGTTGCTTATTTCCTGATTACCGGTTTGTCCCCATCCTGCTCTTACGCGGAGATCAGAGAAAAAGGGGATCACTTTTTCGGCAAAGCTTTCTTTGTTGATTCTCCATCCTAATGAAAATGCAGGAAACGTTCCGTAACGGTTGTTTTTTCCAAACCGGGAAGAGCCGTCATAACGCAGTGTTGCAGAAAACAAATAGCGACTGTCATAATCATAATTGAACTTACCGAAGTAGGAGAGTAAACTGTAAAAAGTTGAGCTGCCACCGTTGAAGGCATCGCCTGTACCGGCTTCAGGGTACATGTAGTCCGATGTTTCTATCAGGAATCCTTCTTTCCTCAGCCAGGTATTGTTGAAGGTGTCTTTATACATCTCCATACCACCTAGCAAATCAAAATGATGATTTCCTGCTTTGGCGATGTATTGAGCCGTGTTGCTCCAGGTCCATTTTTCAGTATCGGACTGGTCGATGTTCACTGCATTGGTTTCGTTTTTAAGACGCCCCGATACATATTTTCTCTGCAGCATTCTCTTGTAGTAATTTGTAATATCTACGCCAAAACTTGATTTAAGTGTTAGGTTCTTTACAGGAGTCAGTTCTGCATACACATTACCAAAGAAGCGTTGATAGCGGTAGCCGTTATCTTTGTTGTATTCCAGTAGTCTCACAGGGTTCTGCCGGTCATTCATTCCTCCCACTGGTCCTCCCCAGCCAATGCCATCCACTGTATGAACGGGTATAATAGGCAAAGCCCTCAAAGCCGGATCCAGAATGCCTGGGTCCATGAGTTCGTTGGTTTTATTGTAGGTGAAGTTTTCGCCAATTTTCAGTTTACCATCAAAGAAATTGTAAGAGGTATTTACACGGGCAGATAATCTTTTAAAGTTGGTCAGCTTCACAATACCATCATTGTTATAATATCCTACTGAGAAGAAATACGAACCTTTATCTGAAGCACTGGACGCCGAAACGTCTAAAGAATTGGCTATACCCGTCTGCGAAACTTCATCGTACCAGTTGGTATTGCTGGCTTTTATGGTTTTGGCTGCATCCAGATATTCAGGCACATAACTGTTGTACAGCGTGGGTACACCGTTCTGCACGCCCCAATCGAAGCTGTACAAGAGGTTGTTGAGGTTTGGGTTCAATCCGTCATTAATGTTAGCTTGCCAAAGGGCTTGTCCGAATTGCTTGGCATTAAGCACCTGTGTTTTCTTTGCATATTGAGAATAGGCGGTGTAGTAATTAAGATCAATCCTCATTTTCCCTTTTTTCCCTTTCTTGGTGGTGATGATGATTACGCCATTGGCTGCCCGGGAACCATAAATACTTGCGGAGGAAGCATCCTTCAGTACCTGCATCGTTTCAATGTCGCCGGGGTTTAGCTCATGCATACCCGCTTTTGTAGGTACCCCGTCAATAACGTACAGAGGATCGGTGTTGTTTAATGTACCAATACCACGGATCAGCACTTTTGTATTTCCACCGGAGGGGGAGCCATCTGCAGAAATGTTAACCCCGGATACCCTTCCTTGCAAAGACTTTATAGGGTTAGCTTCGGCCTGCTTGTTCAGGTCTTTCATGTCAACAATAGATACGGCACCAGTAATATCCGCTTTCTTTTGTTTGGTATACCCAGTAACCACCACTTCGTCAATCGTCTTTTCCTTTTCGGCAGCTAAAACGATGTTGAGCATGGTTTTCTCATCCACTACCACTTGCCGGGTGTTGTAATCGGGGTAGGTAAAAACCAATGTGTATCCTTTTTTTAAGTCATTGATTTGGAAGGTACCGCTCTGGTCGGTTCTTGTGGTAACGCCTGTTTCGGATACAGTCACCGTTACACCACTTAGTGGTTTTTCGTTCGGTGATAGCACTTTTCCTTTCACGATCTCCTGTGCCATCATGTAAGAAAACGGAAGAAGACAAAAGGCCACTGCGATTTTATATTTCTTCATAAGATATGATTTTGATTTTCTCGATTTATTTGTTTTGCTTCCGTAGAAGCGGGGGATTTTTTATTATGTGCAATTCTACTTGGTCAGCAGTTCATGCGCATTCATTTTCAAGGTGCCTGTTTGGGTATCAGTAGCCAAGGTAAGTTCAGAGAAGTTTTCATTAGGGAAGAAAATTTCGGTGAGTACTTTTTCGCCGTCGTTAAAGAAGATTTCTATGGATGTCTTATCGATAAGCAGCTTCATTTTTGCATTGGCAAAGGCCTTATTGAGCGGTGCTTTGGTTATCGGCGTAGCATAATGATTTCCAAAACCTGTTTTCCCGGATTGGCTGCGGTCTATGAAAAGTTCTTTTGCTGTATTATCTATACCGAAAACCAGTTTCTCGCCCAGAGCGTTTTTAAGCATAAAAGTGTATTTGCCGGCTGTCATTTTCTTTAAATCCAGATCTAAAACGGCTTTGGTAAGATCCATGTCCGATTTCGTGAGCAGTTGATTTTCAGATGTAAGTGTAATTGTTTTTTTAATTGATTTGCCTTCATAACTTTTCAGTTGAGAAACCGGAACGTTTTTGAGGATATAACCCTCTTTTGTTCTTTTAAGCGATACTTCCCTTGCCATCGTCATTGCGCTTCTCCATCCTTCTGTAGGTACTTCCTGTGCATATTCCCAATTGCTCATCCAACCGATAATCACCCGCTTGCCCTCTGGCACATTATCAAAGGAAACACTTGCATAGTTGTCTTTTCCCCAATCCAGCCACGCTGCTTTATCTTTCAGAAGCTGCTTGGTGAACAATTCATCCAATTTGAAAGTTTTGCCATCAAAATCTCCAACAAAATACTGACCGGCAGAGCCCATATTGGGGCCCCCGGGATTAATGTTCATAATCAGCACCCATTTTTCCTCGTTGGTACCTTCCACTTTTATGGGGAAAAGGTCTGGGCATTCCCAAACGCCGCCGTGTCCACCTACATCTTTACCAAATTCCGATTGAAAGCTCCAGCTTTTAAGATCTTTGGAGCTATAGAGATGCGCTCTATCCTGTGCTGCCAAAACCATGATCCACTGTTTCCTTTTCACGTCCCAGAATACTTTCGGGTCGCGGAAGTCACGGATGCCGGGGTTGTTAAGCACCGGATTTGCACTGTATTTTGTCCAGGTTTTGCTGTTATCAAGAGAATAAGCGATTCCCTGAGATTCTACGTCTATTTTTCCGTCTTTCTCACGGTTCGGGTTATGGTAGGTATAAACGGCCACAACAGGACTGTTCTTGGCATCTCCGAAGCCCGAAGTATTGTTTTTATCTACCACCGCACTTCCGGAGAAAATGTATCCTAATTCGTCAGGATAAAGCGCAATTTTCTGTTCTTCCCATTTTACCAAATCTTTGCTGGTGGCGTGTCCCCAATGCATTGGTCCCCACTTGTTCCCATCCGGATAATACTGGAAAAACAAGTGATATACGCCATCTTTATAATAAAGTCCGTTGGGGTCATTCATCCATCCTTTCTTAGGGCTAAAGTGGAAATGGGGTCGATAGAGCTGCTCTTCCGTAGGTTTCGCTTCCGTTTGAGCATGAAGTCCGGATTGTAGAGTAGCGGCAATAATAAGGGCTGACATTATTTTTTTCATTATAATTATTTTACTATTTGCATCATGTTGTCCACATGAAGCTGATCTTATTTTTTGTTTACTGTAGCGTTTTAGGGTTGGCTTAAGGTTTTGCTTAGTTTTTCTAATGAGATACCCTTTGTTTCCGGCATCATAAAAATTACAAACAGCAATTGGAAAACCATGGCGATGGTGAAAATCAAAAATACAGTGCCGGCGCCAATGGTAGAAAACAGAGTAGGGATGAGCGACGGAATAATGGCAGCTAAAACCCAGTGGGTAGTGCTTCCAAATGCCTGTCCCGATGCACGAAGATGGTTCGGGAAGATCTCAGAAATGAACACCCAAATAACTGTACCCTGACCAATGGCATGCGATGCAATGAACAGGAATAAGAAAATGGGGATCGCCAAGCCAGACCAATGGAAGTAAAATGCCATAGAAACCAAACTCAAAGAAATGATATAACCGATGGAACCAATAAACATCAATGTTTTTCTACCCACTTTATCAATCAGGTTAACGCCTACAAGGGTAAAAACCATATTCACGATCCCAATCCCTATGCTGCTGAGCAATGCAGTTTTCTCACCCAATCCGGCTTCTCCAAAGATCCTTGGGGCATAGTACAAAAATGCGTTGATACCCGACATCTGGTTGAAAAATGCCACCAAGAAAGCCAGCATCAACGGAAATCGGTATTTCTTCATAAAGATATTTTCTTTGGGCGAATCGGCCTGGTCATCTTCCATCTGTGCAATAAGGGTGTCAGAATCTTGATCCGGGCTTACGACTTTCATCACTTTTTTGGCTTCTTCTATTTTGTTTTTGGAGACAAGCCATCTTGGACTTTCAGGAATGCTGAACACACATAAAGTGTAGATTGTTGCGGGAATGGCCTGTACGCCCAGCATCCATCGCCAGTCGTTATCGCCAATTCCACTAAGGAGGTAATTAGATAAAAAGGCAACCAAAATGCCTAACACAATATTGAATTGGTATAGAGAGACCAGTCTGCCACGGTCTTTGGCCGGAGCAATTTCAGAGATATACGCTGGCGCAGCAATGGTTGATGCACCAACGCCAAGGCCACCCATGAATCGGAAAAAAGCAAACATATAAGGATCCGTAGAAAGTGCGGTGCCTATTGCAGAAAGTGCATATAAAACACCAATGGCCAGTAAAGTTTTTTTACGGCCAAACTTGTTGGTGGGGATACCCCCAAAAATGGCACCAATAACGGTTCCCCACAATGCCATTCCCATAACCACCGCACCGTGGAATGCGTCGGAACTTTGCCATAATGCCTGTAGTTTTTTATCGGCTCCGGAAATCACCACGACATCAAAACCGAAAAGAAATCCTGCTAAAGCTGCTGTGATAGACCACATTACAATTCTATTCATCTGTTGTAAATATTTATTTGTTTGTGGCTAATATATCCCGAGTGCCGCATGCGAGGGTCTAAATATGTAACAAAATATTTCACCAAAGTTAACTGGATGTTAACGGGATATAAAACACTGTGGGTCAATATGATACATTTGTCATGTTTTTGAAATATATAATTATGTTTCAAAAATGTAACATCGTTTTATAGCTATGTTACATTGTTTTTATAACCTTTAAACCAGATGGTGATTTTTTAGAGGTGCCTATGCCGCCAGAAAACCAATGTGAAATTTTAAAAGTAAGGATTTCGGAATTTTATTAGCAAGTTGAGTTACCTACCAGCATTCTTTTCATTTAAAAGGTATTTTCATAAGGGTAAAACAGAACAGCGGGCTTTTTGGAGTAACCTTATCAATAGAGCGCAGTATTTCCGTTAGTTACACGCTTACACTCTTGCTTAATGAAGCTTTATCTACTGATCATCATAGAAAAGAATGCTCTTGTTGATGCGATGCCTGTATTAGTTCTTGGTTCCTCATGCATGCAAAACCTTGCTCTAGAAAAAAGTGAATAGTGTACAGTCACTATTATTTATTCGCCATTCCTTTGTAACAAGGGTATTTTTATAGGCCCATTTTATAAAACAAAGGGTACACTTCCGAACTACAGCCCTTATTGGCCTTAAAGTTGACAAAGATATTTGTGGCAAACCTATCTTTGTGTTCATCTGCAAGATGCCGCGTATTGGTAAGTTTATGGCATAATACTGCGTGTGGTGTAAGGGTGTCATCTTGTGGGTAGGGTGATTGAAATCGCTGTATTAACAAAAAAAATCCACTCTGCGAGTGGACTTTTCTGTTAATTTACTTGGTGTTGCCCAAGGTAGAAACTGGTGGAAGCAGCGGTCTGTTTCTCATTGTTGAGAAAGGCGTAGACTTCTACTGTTTTCCCAAGGCAATACGCCGGGAGTGTGACCTCCGCTATCAGGTCGGAGCGCATCACAACGGCCTCAAAAATCTCCCAGTTGCTCAGCTCCTCACAGTAGCACACGATGCTTACCTGGTCGGTAGCCGCAGCATTGCCCTGCGTACTGTTGTCTTCCCATTCCAGATGCAGCACGCCACCTGGCTGTGTGCTGAGCACCGCATTCTGAAAGCTGGTGACATCCCCTTTGGTAATCAGTACCTTGTTGTAGATCAACGCTGGGATGCCGGCGACCTCTTGTATCGTCTCATTGATGGTGTAAGATACCGCCAGGTTAACCCGGGATTTTGCCCCGCTTTCCAATCCAAAATACCTAGACTGGATGCCTTTGATAGGTTGCAGAAAGCTCACTGCCAATTTGAATTTCATCTGCTGCATCAGTTGCTTCTCGGTTGGATTGTGTTGCTTAATCTTCGGACGGCTTCTGATGATGTCTTTGCCACGCCAGTTGGCGCCTACTACTGTTCCTACTTTTCCTGAGAATCCGCCTAGGATTCCTTTGTTTAATGTTGCCATGAATTTTATTTTTTATGGTTATCGAGACGAAGATATGGCAGAAAAATACAGCTTGTACACCCCTGACTGGTTTTGAATGATTCTGACTGGTTTTGACCGTGTAGCGTTACAGTTTCTTCGATAATGGTTCGGGTATTCCATTGTTTTTCTTCGGAAAAAAATTTTTTTTTCCGAAGAAAAACCGAAGTACAGTCGAAGAATGGTGCTGCTTTAAAAATAGGGCATAAGGTATTATCCCTCACCATTGGATGCTTTATGCCAAAGGTCGTCACCGCTGTTATGGGAGGATAGGGCTCAGCTCGGTATGATGATAAAGAAAGTACTATTCGGAAATCTGTTGCAAAGCGCAACAGTCCTGATGGGGCTAGTGCAGCAGGTCTTCTATGGATTGACGAGAATAGTAAAACCTGCCACCCAGCTTGATGTACTTTATCTTTTCATTTTGCCTTAACCGGTAAATGGAGCTGTCGCTAAGATGATAGCGCTGTTTCAGGTCGGCATTGTCCAGCAGATCAGGGGGCGAGTTCTTTTTGCTTAAATTGTCTAGCAGGTCGATAATTTTGTGCAGTAAAGCAATCGATAGGGGCTCACCCGATTGGGGAGCATTCATTTGGTTTTTCATCATTGTTGGTTTTTAGTTTTTAGTTCTGAATATAAGTGACTTATATTTCAAAGCTAAAGTTATATATATTATTTAGAACCATCAAATAATAAGAGGTAAATAATTTTTCAGGTCTATTATCTTTTGAGGGATCAGTAATAATAAATTTGTACAACTGCGCATCCACCGAGGGTGATGGAGGTCATTAGGAAAGATGCTCCACATGCTTTAGGTTAAGCTAAAACAAAAAGGAATTAGAATAAATGTATTGCTATTTTTGCTCTACTTTACATCGTTTAGCTTTTTCCATTTCCGTATTCTTGCCCGTGCATTGGTGTAAGGAGAGGACGTGTTGAATTGTATCATTCTGCCCAATGTCCATTTGTCGTACCAGCTGACTTCATAAAGTTCCTTGTTGGATTTTCTTTGAACCAATTCTAGCAGCTGATGTACCGTCTCATCCAACAATGTTTTAAGTTCTTCAAAATGGTAACTTTGGTAATCCCGATAGAATTTTTGCGCTAGTTTTCCCAGTTCATTCCATTTATATCCTGTTTCCGGGAAGTCGGGTTCTTCACCTTTGGCTTTTTTCTCGTTCCAGTAAAGCACCAGTTTTCCCCAGCCAATGAGGTAAGAAAGCAGGTTGTTGATGCTCATTGATGTTTCTTTGGCGTGTCCTTCAAGTGTGTGAAGCGTAGCCACATCTGCCGGAATAGTCGCCAGTTCTGTTTTTAGCTTACTGTAATTGGTTTCTATTGCTTTTATTAATTCTTCTTTTGTTGTGGGGACTGCCATTGTTATTATTGATTAAATGACTGATTTTCGGGAAAATTGTGTTGTTCAAAGGTAAAGAACATGTGTGGGAAATAGAAATAATCATTGCTATTCCTTAATTGATATTTGTTAGGGTAGCAGCCGCAATTTCTTCTTTTTCGGCTTCGATTTTTTGGCCTGCACATTAAAATCAAGGCAGAGATTGAGCCAGAATTCAAAGTCTTTTTTAGTTTTGAAGCCCGACGGCTCTACGTAGCAATAGCCCTTCAGTTCCTTACCCTTCATCACCATTGGCAGAAAACCGTGTTTCTCTGCCACTTCATCAATAAGAGCTGGGTCAAAGCGGCACATCAATTTGTCATCGCTCACATTGACGCACATTTTCTCATTCACCAGAAAAGCCAACCCACTAAACATGGTCTTTTCTTCAATCTGCAGTTCGGGAAATGTGATGAGGTATTCCCGAATTCTGTCTGCTAATGAAATGTCATAAGGCATAGGTTTGTTTTTTAGAATGTGCGACTACTTTCAAATATAACAAATTTTCAAAAAAGTAAACGCAATAGCCGTCGCGTGCCGGATGGCAGCGGAAAGCCCGGAAGGCGGCGAATAGACTCACCTGCTTGTTTGGGCTTTGGGGAAACCTCATAGGTTTTAAAAACCTATGAGGTTTAGCCGGGGGAAAACAAAGTCCCATGCCCTAATGAGTCAATCTCGGGATCGATCCCAATTCTTTTAAAACAAAAGCATAGAGAATGTGCTATTCCTCCCCGGTACTCTTTCTGAATGCGTTAGGCGACATCCCAAACTTGTTTTTAAAGACAGTGGAGAAGTAATTGGGAGAGGAGAAGCCCGTTTTGTAGGCCACTTCGGAAATGGTGAGCTCATGGTTTTGAAGCATGGATTTGGCCTGCTCTAAGCGGATGTTGTTGATATAATCGCTTACATTACCTTGAAAAAGGGCTTTAATTTTCCTGTATAGCTGTATCCTGGAGATATTGAGCAGGTCTGCGAGATTCTCCACCGAGAAATCGGGGTTGTCTATATTGCTCTTAATTGCCTGGTTTAGCTTCCTGACGAAGGTTTGTTCTATATTCCTGAAAGACTTGCTGTCGATAATTCTACCAATATTGTTGGTATAATAATAGCGCAGTTTTTCGCGGTTATACAGCAGTGCACGAAGCGATTGTATCAAAATTGGATAGCTGAATGGTTTGGTGAGGTAAAGATCTACACCGGATTTAAGTCCCTGCAGATACGATTCCTTATGGTCCAGAGCTGTTAGCAGGATTACGGGGATGTGAGAAGTTCGCAGGTCATTTTTAAGGATTTCACAGATCTCAAAACCATTTTTGTAAGGAAGATTAACATCGCTTACAATAATATCAGGAATCTCGTTCATGGCTTTTTCTATGGCATCGGTACCATCGGAAACAGTTACATCAAACTCAGCGTTCAGTTTATGGCTTAGGAAAAAGGCAAGGTCAGCATTATCTTCAATCAGCAGCAAAGAATAATGCTCGCCTTGGATGGAAGGATTTTGAGGAAGAATTTCTTCTTCTCCTTCATCAAAAACAGTTTCTTTGGCCAGCGTTTCAGCAGTAATTACACCGGGTTCTTTCACCATTTGGTCTTCATTAAAGTGTTTGTTTCCTTTGTACAAGCTGATGGTAAATTCGGTGCCTTGGAAAGATTGAACTTCGATTTTCCCCAAGTGAAGCTCAATAAACTGACGGCTAAGATGCAGCCCGATTCCGGAACTGTTTTTGCGGTTGTTCGATCCTTTAAAGTAAGCTTCAAATACATTGCCTATTTCCTTTTCTGGGATGCCGATGCCATTATCTTTAAAGGTGATAACCGCCTGGTTGCCTTTCTCCTGAATACTGATTTCGATTTTCCCGTTATCCGGTGTAAATTTAAAAGCGTTGGAGAGCAGGTTGAAATACACTTTATCCATCAGGTTTCTGTCGATATAAAGCTCTAAGTTTTTGTTGGAAGAATGGATGTCGAACCTGATATTGCGTTTTTTGGCTTCATGTTCAAAATCTCTGAAAATGCCATAAGTGAAATCGTATATATTGGTTTTGGAAACCCGAAGGTTAAAGGTTTTATTTTCTATTTTTCTAAAGTCCAGTAAATTATCAACAAGCCGGAGCAATCGGTTCGAATTTTTATTGATAAGTTCCAGTTCATAAGCCGGCTTGGTGCCTTTGCCTTTAAATGAATCTTTCAAGGATTCCAAAGAACTCAGGATAAGCGTTATCGGTGTTTTAAATTCGTGGGACAAGCCGGTAAAAAAGTTGACCCTTGCCTCGTTACTTTCCTTAAGTTCGTTGGCAATGTTTTCAATCTGATTCCGCTGGATGGTGATGCGTTCATTGGTCATCGTCAGCTGTTTGTTTTTAATTTTAATAGCATAAATAAGGTAAATGGCGTACGCCACAAGGCAAAACATGAGGATTAAAAGAACCACAGACCAGCGGAACAATTCTTTTTGAGACGAGTAAAGTTCAGCTTGCTTCTTTACGGTGTTCACCTGGTTTTCAATGATGCTTTGCTGCTCGATGATTTTATCGAACTGATTGCGCATAATCTCTGCATTCAGGCGGTCGATAATGGTGGTGCTCAGTTTGATGCGTTTGGGCGGCATCTGTCCGCTGTGGATTTTAATGGCGGTCTCTATGGCTTCTGCACCTCCTGTCGGGTACAAAAGAGTGGCATTCAGTTTACCGTCCAGCACCATCTGTATTCCACCGTCTTTGGTGTTGAGCCCGTCTACACCAATGAATTTAATTTGATTTTCCAAACCTGCATTTCTTGCCACCTGCCACGCCTGCGAAGCCAACTCGTCATTAAAGGCAAAAACATACAAACTTTGATTGCCCAAAGAATCCAACGTTTTCCTGAAGGATTCTGCAGGAAGTCCTTTGAAGGTTCTCATCAGTTCGGCATTCGGATTATTTTTAATCGTTTCCCGAAAACCAAGACTTCTTTCGGTGGTGGGAGAAGAGTTGTCGTCACCTTTGATCTCAATCACTTTTTTGAATATCTTAGAATCCGACAGGATGTATTGCGCCGCTTCTTTCCCAATCTCTACATTATCTGCGCCGATGTAAGTGGCATACTTGTCAGAATTGATTTTCCGGTCCAGCAGAATCACAGGTATTTTTTGTGCTGCCGCCTTTTCCACGACAGGAATCAGCGAATTGGGATCGATGGGAGAGATGATGATGATATCCTTCTTATCATCAATCATTTTTTGGATATCCTTAATCTGTTGCTGTACAGAACCCTCCGCTTTACTAATGCTCAGGTTAACCTGAGAATGCAAAGAGGCCTGAATTTCCATCGCGTGATTCATCGACTGACGCCACGGGTGGTTGCCAAGCCCTTGTGAAAAACCAATATGAATCTTATCTCCCTGTTCAGAGGGGCCTTTGCAACCCAATATAACAATCAGGATGAAAAAAAGAGACCAGCGGACAAGCCGGTAACTCAAAACATCAAAACTTTTTGGGATGAACATATGAACACAATATTAATAAAGTTGTTTCACATCCACAATTTTTGGCTGTGGAAATTATGAGCTGCTTCTATGTATTTTGCTGCATCACTGGGTGCACTAAGTTACCATTTTATAACTGATGTAACATGAGTATAAAAAAGATGCATAACAGTGGAGGGTCCTATTTCATAAAACATCGATGAATAAAGGGTTTTGACAGTAATTATAAATGTAAAACAATTTTAAATGATTTTGAACAATTAATGAAATCGTTCACAGCACGTTGCCAATACATTTGGAACAAGGCACACGAAATATTAAAAAATATATATCAAAATCCTAACAATCTATTCACTAACCCTAATTAAAAAATTATGAGAAAATTTTATTTAAGCTTGTTGACCGGGCTTTTTATCACCGGAATGAATGCGCAAACAAAGAAAATTGCCTTTATTGGGCAAGCTGATGTGTACAGCAGCAACATTCCCACAGCCAGCGACGGCCTCACTTACGACGACGACAGAGCGGCAGCAGTATGGTTTATGGACACCTTTGTTCCTGCACATTCATCAGAACTGTCGGGTACTTATTTGTCTTTTCAGGATGTGGCAGAAGGTGCCAACCTGAGTGATTTTGACGTGATCTGGATACAAAGCGACGGAGCTACCTATACCGAACGCCTAAACGAGTGGCCCCGTGGAACAACAGAAGGCAACGGCGACAAGCATTGCATACTAAGCGAAGCTGGCTTCCAATGGAACGGCCAATGCTCAGCGTTGGAAGATGACTTTATGTCGAAAATAAAAACATTCTACAAATCCGGAAAGAAAATTCTATTGGGCAATTACGCCGGAAAAGGACTTGAAGTTTTTGGTGTTTTCGATGGACTCAGCAGTCCATGGGAATACAGACCCAATCAATTATTTGGAGATACAACTGCAAACCCAGACAATACTCCCGGAGTTTGGGGTACCAACTGGAGCTCCAACACTGTGCCTGTTCTTACAACAGGAATAGCTACCAACCCTGTAGGTTGCTCCTTTTCTTCCCAAAGCATTGAATTTCTGGGAGCAGGCACAGCCAAGAAAAACCGAGCCCTGCAATATAACCTCAATTGGGGACGAATTTATGATGATGCCGGCGGTGCCACTTCCACAATGGCACAAAGAAGACAGGCGTTCCAGACAACACTTAATGCAGAAATTCTCTTGGAAAACTGTGATGGCAACGAAATTCAGGCCGCCAAATTCAATCCAAGAAATGCAGGAGATGGTACGGTAATTTGGTACGGAGCCGGAGTTTATGATTGGTATGCGCCAGGTGGAAGCAACCAGAATGTGAAGAAAATTACGGAGAATACTTTGCTTTATCTTGCAGGATCTTCTACATTATTCTCCACCCAGGATCTGAGAGAAAAACGGGTGAGTGTATATCCTAATCCCGTCACAAGCACCCTTAACATATCGGTAAAGGAAAACGTGGAAAGTACTATTTTCGATGCTACGGGAAGAAAGATTCTTACCTCTTCGGCCAAAACCATTGATGTTGACAAGTTGACACCCGGAACCTACACCATGCAGATCAGGTCTGGGAAAGAGGCGCAAACAGTGAAGTTTATAAAGAAATAACTTACCGCAAGTTAGCAACAAAAGCTCCTTTTTAGGGGCTTTTGCTGTTTTGGCGGAAGCAGAGTGCGTATTCAGCAATTACCGCTCATTGCATACCGTCCGGAAAGATAGGTACTCTGTAATCCGGTGCTCTTTTTTACAACACCCATAATAGCGGTATAAGAAGTAAAGAATACATACTTATCAGTTTCCATGGTGAGTTTTTTTTCATTTTGATAAGTTCGGCCAAAGTAATTTGTATCAATAGGGCGAGGAATCATAAAGCCGAGTACTTTAGTCTTAATATTTTACATTTTGGTATCAGAATATGTTTGTTATCATTATTTTAAGCATTTTAATGCAAATAAACTTGCCGGAAAATTGTTAATCATTGCTAATTTTTTATACTTTTGAAAATCTTAAAAAACAAACAATGTCTAATCTTTGGAGAACAAAACCTTTGAATCAACTTCTGGCAGAAGCTGAAGAAAGTGAAAAGGGACTTAAAAAAACCCTCTCTTCCGGTGCTCTTGTTGCACTGGGAATTGGAGCTATTATTGGTGCAGGATTATTTTCGATTACGGGAATTGCTGCTGCTAATTATGCAGGCCCTGGAATTATGATTTCATTTATTATTGCTGCATTGGGTTGCGCATTCGCTGGGCTTTGCTATGCTGAATTTGCCTCCATGATTCCTGTGGCAGGCAGTGCATACACTTACTCTTATGCCACCATGGGCGAGTTTATTGCTTGGATCATTGGTTGGGATCTGGTACTGGAGTATGCGGTAGGTGCAGCCACAGTAGCATCCAGCTGGTCGGGTTATCTCGGTAAGCTCTTCCAGTCGTTTGGTGTTAATTTACCGGAGCAATTGCTGATGACACCGTTTGATGTGGGCTCTGCAGGAGCATCAGGAATTATTAATCTCCCTGCGGTTTTTATCGTGATTGTAATGTCGTTGGTACTTATCAAAGGAACCTCCGAATCGGCGTGGGTTAACACTTCAATTGTTATATTGAAAGTGGCGATTGTTTTAATCTTCATCTTCGTCGGATTTAAATATGTAAAAGCAGAAAACCTGACGCCTCTTATTCCTGAGAATACGGGCAAGTTTGGCGAGTATGGCTGGTCCGGAATTATTCGAGCGGCTGCGGTGGTCTTTTTTGCCTATATTGGTTTTGATGCGGTTTCTACCGCCGCGCAGGAGACCAAAAACCCTAAAAAAGCCATGCCTATCGGGATCATGGGTTCGTTGCTCATTTGCACGGTTTTGTATATTGCTTTTGCCTATGTCATGGTAGGGGTGGTTCATTATAAAGAATTTACCGCAGGTGGCGGTTCTGACCATTTGGCACCCGTAGCCATTGCGATAGAAGCCATGGGAACGGTGGTGAACGGAACGGTGGTTCCTGAATATCCTTGGCTTAATACCTCTATCATAGTTGCGATTCTTTTGGGCTATGCTTCGGTAATATTGGTGATGTTGATGGGGCAAAGCCGCGTTTTTTACTCCATGAGTCACGATGGCTTGCTGCCAAAAGTGTTCAGTGAAATTCACGGTAAATTTCGCACCCCTTTTAAGTCTAACATCTTCTTCCTGATTTTTGTGAGTTTATTTGCTGCATTTATTCCCGGAAGGGTAGTAGGTGAAATGACCTCCATAGGAACCTTGTTCGCTTTTATATTGGTTTGTGCGGGTGTTTTGGTGATGAGAAAAACCCAACCTAATGCGCCACGATCATTCAAAACGCCGTTGGTTCCGTTGGTTCCTGTTCTGGGGATTCTTACTTGCTTCGGAATGATGGCATTTTTACCATTCGACACCTGGATTCGTTTGGTGTGCTGGATGATGCTGGGGCTGGATGTGTATTTGTGGCGAGGCATCAAAAACTCATTTCTTGGTAAAGCCAATGGTACCCATACCGACCCTAAGAATTACTCCATTACCGCAATCAGTGGTTTTGTATTGACAGCGATTCTGGCGGTGCTTGCTTACCTGCACCATCACAATGCAGAAGTGGATGACAGTGGATTAATTATTTTCTCAATTATTATGATCATTCTGCACATCGCTTTTTACGGTTATTACTACTTCAAAAACAAAAAGTAAGATAATATTTAAATAGAAATATCCCGTCTTTTTTATGGACGGGTTTTTCTTTATATTTATTTTGATAAAAGGATTTCTGAATGAAAAACATATTGACCTTCACACTCTTATTATTGATGGGTTTCGTCTTGGGGCAGAAGCTTGAGTTTCAAACCTTACTGAAAGACCGCATCAGCATACGCGCTATACAGCTTGTGGATGGAAAGGTTTGGTACGCAGGCACCGATGCTAAGTTTGGGTATGTATCTTTAAAGGATTCCACCGACCAAAAGCAGATCACGGTTTCTGATGATAAGCGGGAGTTCAGAACACTTGCAGCAACAAAAGATGGATTTTATCTGATTAATATTGGCAGCCCTGCGCATTGGTTTTCGGTGAAGAAAGATGATTTTACAATCAAAAAGCTTTCAACTGATACCACTAAAAGTGTATTTTATGATGCTTTGGTATATGATCAAAACAAAGAACGCGGTTTGGCCATTAGCGACCCCGACGGAAAGAAGCCGAAGGTGATGATGCTCTATAAATCGGCATTAAAAGTAATGAATGCCAATCTGCCCACTTACGTCTTGGGTGAAGCACATTTTGCGGCCAGCAACTCCAATATCGCTACGAAAGGAAATTCTGTATGGATTGCTACTGGTGGTGCAAAAGCAAGAGTTTTTAAATTCAACTGGAATAATCCTTTTGTTTGGAAGGTTTATGAAACACCTTTTGTACAAGGTAAATCCTCACAGGGTATTTATTCTATAGATTTTTATGATCAGCGTTTCGGTGTTGCCGTAGGTGGCGATTATACCCAGCAGGCAGAAAACGTGAATAATATTGCGACAACCCATGACGGAGGTGAAACCTGGCAAATTCAGGCATCAGGAAAGAATGGCGGCTACAAAACCTGCGTCAAAATACGCCCGAGATCCAAAGGAAAAGAAATGATTGCGGTGGGCGATCAAAACATTGAATACTCTGCGGATTATGGCGAAACATGGACGAAGATTTCTGATGAAAAAGGACTTTATACTGTGGCTTGGTTGGATGAAAATACGCTGGTTTTTGCAGGGAAAAACAGAATAGTGAAGGCAAATTTCGAGGTTGATTAAAGAACGTATTTCCCTTATTGAAAAAATTGATGCGGCAAAATTCAAGTGTAATACTTAGTTTTGCAGGATGAATTCGCTTGTTGACAAATACAATATTCCGGGCCCCCGCTACACCTCATATCCTACCGTTCCTTTTTGGGATGAAGCTAATTTTACTGCAGTTAAATGGAAGGATTCGGTGATTAGGTCTTTTAATGAAAGCAACAATACGGAAGGTATTTCTCTTTACATTCACCTGCCTTTTTGCGAGCAGCTGTGCACCTTTTGCGCTTGCCATAAACGAATTACCAAGCAGCATTCGGTGGAGGTGCCTTACTTAGAGAGCGTGCTTAAAGAATGGGATCTTTACCTGCAATTGTTTGGTAAGAAGCCCATCATCAAAGAACTTCATCTGGGAGGCGGCACCCCGACTTTTTTTTCTCCCGATAATCTGAGAAAGCTTTTGGAAGGTATTTTTGAAAAATCAGAAATTGCCGAGCATCCTGAATTTTCTTTCGAAGGACATCCGAACAATACAACGAGAGAACATCTGCAGACCTTGTATGATTTGGGTTTCAGAAGATGTAGTTTTGGTGTGCAGGATTATGATCTGGAGGTGCAGAAAGCCATCAACAGAATTCAACCCTTCGAGAATGTCGAAAAAGTGACCCGTTGGGCCAGAGAAATAGGATACAAAAGTATTTCGCACGATTTGGTTTTTGGTTTGCCCCATCATACCTGGGAAAAAATGGAATATACCATTCGCAAAACCATGGAGCTGAAACCCGACCGTTTGGCATTTTACTCGTATGCTCACGTGCCATGGATTAAAGGAGTAGGGCAAAGAGGATTCGACGAAAATGATTTACCCAGCGGTGAAGAAAAACGAAGACTCTACGAAAACGGAAAAAAACTCTTGCAGGAGTTGGGCTATATTGAAGTGGGAATGGATCACTTCTCTTTACCTCATGACGACTTGTATCAATCGATGGTCTCAGGTAATATTCACAGGAATTTTATGGGCTATTCTTCCAGCAAAACCCAACTGATGATTGGTTTGGGAATGAGTGCAATTTCCGATTCATGGTACGCATTTGCCCAAAACGAAAAAACGGTGGAAGACTACCAAAAAAGAGTAGAAGAGGGTATCATTCCCGTTTTCCGCGGACATATTCTGGATGATGAAGATTTAATCATCCGTCGGCATATCCTGAATTTGATGTGCAAACTAGAGACTTCCTGGGATTTGCAAACCGGGTTTCCTGAGCTCGAAAATGCCTTGGAAATACTGAAAGAAATGGAAAAAGATCAGTTGGTGACTTTATCCGAGAACTCCATCCACATTACTCCAAAAGGGCGTGCATTCACCAGAAATGTCGCTATGGCGTTTGATTTAAGAATGATGCGCAACAAGCCCGAAACCCGTATTTTTTCGATGACCATTTAGAAAACAGAATCTGCAGTATTTTGTTTTTTTTCTGATTTTCTTGGAGGTTTTTTAATGAAAAAGGTGACCTCTTATTTTCTTTGTTAAAAATTCATAATTCTGTTGAAAATCATTATATTTGCCGACTATTATTTAAATGTTGTAAACTATTAACAATGCAAGGAAAAGGACTTATTACGCTGGTTGCGATTGTTTTGGGACTTATCTGCCTGAACGAATTGTTGCCAACTTGGTACGCTGGAAAAATTGAAAAACAGGCCATCGCACTTGCCGGAAAAGACCCGGTAAAATATCAGAAAGAAATTGCACGGCTTTCCAAAGATACCCTGAACTTGGGCTTTACCAAACTTTATTATTCTAAAGCAAAAGAAAAAGAAATGAAGCTTGGTTTGGATTTGAAAGGAGGGATTAACGTACTTCTGGAAATCAACCAAAGAGATTTGGTGAACGATTTAACCAACTATTCAACCAACCCGGTTCTCTTAGAAGCGCTTGATAAGACCGATCAGGCACAGAAAAACTCAACCAAAACGTATATTGAGGATTTCTTTACTCAGTTTGATGCTGTAAACAAAGCCAAAGGAACCCACCTGAAACTTGCAGATCCTGAGATCTTTGGAAACACCAACTTGTCCGAAATTAAATTCAACAGCTCTGACGAAGAAGTAAAAAGTATCCTCAGAAGAAAAATTTCTGCTTCGGTAGGTTCTGCCTATGAAGTAATAAGAACACGTATCGATAAAATGGGAGTTACCCAACCGAATGTACAACGTGTGCCAGGAACAGGCAGAATCGCTGTGGAAATGCCGGGAATTAAAGATATTGACCGTGTGAAGAAGATGCTTCAAACGTCGGCTAAACTTCAGTTTTGGGAAGTACAACAAGTGCAGGAGATATATCCTTACCTGGAGCAATTGAATACAGTTATTGCTTTAAAGAGCGATTCTTTGGGTGTTCCAAAAAATACCAACTTCGTTAATTTAATGCAACTGAGCTCACTGAGAGCGAATGGAATTGGAAATGTAAAATTATCGGATACCGCGGTTGTAAATAAAATTCTTAATGCTAAGATTGCAAAAGAAATCCGTCCTGCTAACATTAAATATACCGAATTTATGTGGGGTTACAAACCGGAAGCCAACGATCAGGATCATCTCGTGTTGTATGCAATCCGAAGTAACATTAACCACAAAGCTCCTGTAGATGGTGCTGTGGAATCAGCAAGAGTCAACTACGATGAGCTTGGAAGAGTAGTGGTAGATATGCAGATGGACTCCAAAGGATCTAAAGACTGGAAAACCTTAACGGGGAAAAACGTCAACAAACCAGTGGCCGTTACCCTTGATAACGTGGTGTATACAGCGCCTAATGTAATGAATGAAATCCCTAACGGGCGAACCCAAATCTCCGGAAACTTCTCTCAACAGGAAGCGCAGGATTTGGTGGATGTACTTGGAGCTGGCAAACTTCCTGCAAGTGCCAAAGTGGTGCAGGCAGAGGTAGTAGGTCCTTCGTTGGGTCAGGAATCCATCAATTCGGGGATGATTTCGTTTCTTATTGCTTTCCTAGTTATTATTGTTTATATCATTTTCTATTACGGAGGAGCTGGTGTTTATGCAGTAATCGCTATGGTGATCAACCTTTTCTATATCTTCGGAATTATGGACTCGGTGGATGCTACATTAACGCTGCCGGGAATTGCTGGTATCGTACTCTCCATGGCAATGGCAGTAGATACCAACGTTATTATTTATGAGCGTACCAAGGAAGAGCTTTTCGCCGGTAAAAATATTCTTGAGGCGTATAAAGATGGTTTCAAGCACGCACTTTCTGCAATTATCGATGGTCACTTAACGACGATTCTTACGGCAGTGGTACTTTACTTCTTCGGAACTGGACCAATCAAAGGTTTTGCAGTGACTTTAATTATTGGTATTTTGATGACGTTCTTTACCTCCGTGCTATTGTCGAGGGTAATGATTTTTGCGCGCCTCAACAAAGGCAAACATCTTTCAGTGTGGACACCGCCGACAAAGAATCTTTTCCGAAATGTGTGGATCGATTTTATTGGAAAAAGAAAGTATGCTTACATTATTTCTGCTGTTTTAACCATCGCAAGTATCGTTTCAATATCATGGCAGGGTTTTAAATATGGAATTGATTTTACAGGTGGACGAAATTTTGTTATCAAATTTGATAAGCCGGTAGATGCCAATAAGGTGGAAGAAGGGCTGGTTAAACTTTTTGCTACCGAAGATGGTAAAAACTCTGCTGTAGAAGCCAAAACGTACGGTTTGGGGAATCAGTTGAAAATTTCTACAGATTACCTGATCGATGATGAATCACTGAAAGCTGACCAAATTATTGAAGAAAAACTTTTCCAAGGGTTGAAGCAGGATTTGCCTGCGAATATGACACTGCAAGAATTTAAAACGGCAGATAAGGATCATGCAGGAATTATCTCTTCAGCAAAGGTGGGACCCACCGTAGCCGATGATATCAAAACCCACGGAACATTGGCGGTTATCGCTGCATTGGGTGGTATCTTCCTTTATATCTTGTTGAGATTTAATAAATGGCAGTTCTCTCTAGGAGCAGTAGCAGGGCTTTTCCACGATGCTGTCATTATTCTGGGGACGTACTCGCTTTTGTACAAGTATATGCCTTTCAACATGGAGATTAATCAGGATTTCATTGCCGCGATTCTTACGGTATTGGGATACTCTATTAACGATACGGTTATTATCTTCGACAGAATCCGGGAATACTTGCGCGAGAAAAAGTCGCTCACCTTGGCCGGTTTGTTTGATGATTCGATTTCCAGTACGCTGGGCAGAACTTTCAACACTTCGTTCACCACTATTCTTGTTATTCTAGCTATTTTTATTTTTGGTGGCGATAACCTGAGAGGATTTATGTTTGCTTTATTAATCGGTATCGGTTTTGGTACCTACTCATCCATCTTTATTGCTTCTGCAATTGCCTACGATTTCCTTAAAGGTAAAGGTAAAGAAGAAGCCGTGCACGGCAGAACTTCTGTTGATAAAGAATTGACAGAACTTAAGAAAAGCTAAACTTTTTATTGCATAAAATGAATGTCCTTCTTTAGAAGGACATTTTTTTTGTATGGTAAAAAAAATAGTATCACTTGTTTTACACTCTGCTTACGTTCTCTATTAAAAACGATACAAAAAAACAGCCCCTTAAAAAGTGCTGCTTGTATCTCTTACAACCATCTGACGGAAAACTCATAACACGCAATTGCTTCCAATGGTTCCGTTCAACAAAGTTTTCATTGTTGGCTTTGCTAGCCCAACGAAAGTTTATTTATTTTAGCCGTGGTTTTTTTTAATATTTCGTTATCAAACTCGAATTAATAGAATTCAATGAAATAGTTTTTAATATATAGTTTCCTTTCGGAAATTTTGATATATCTATTATCACTTCTTTCTCTATGTATGAATTATTAAAAACTAATTTTCCTGAAGTATCATAAATAAATACTTTTATTTCGTCATTTGTTTTTCTACTAATATGTATGTTCTTATTTGTTGGATTTGGAAAAATACTATTTTTGTTTATACTATTTTCTACACTTGATAAACTACTCAATTTGTATAATATGTCAATTTCACTTGCAGAGAGTTTTCGATTGTAAAATCTAACATCATCAATTATTCCTTGAAATCCTTTTCCAATTACTAATCCGTTTAAAGATTGGGAAATCACTGAAGTTTTGTTTGTATTGTTTTTAGTAAGAATATTATCTTGATATAAATACCAATTTTTATTATCATAAATAAAAACAACAAAATGCCAATCTGGGTCATTTTCAGGAGGTGCAATTGGAGACCATAAAACTTCTAAACCGCTTCCTCCAGCAAGAACCCTATTACCATCATATAATCCTAAAAAATAATCATATTTTTTGTAAGTAAGTTGCGGGTTTTCTTTTCCAAAAAGAACTTCAAAATCTCCAGAATTTTTTGAACCTCCTTTGTACCACAAACAAATACTAAAACTTTCATTAACACCGATGTTAAAATCTTGAGAGTAATTTATTGAAATATAATTGGATGAATTTCCTGGGAATTGATAAGCAGAATCAGCAATACCAAATCTATCTTCAACAAGATTTACACTTCCAATTATTTGACCATTATTTCCTTGTCCACTTTGATCATTAGAATTACCTTTAAAAGAGTAGAAAGCCTTTAAATCTTTGTTTATTTGTGAATAACTACTTGTAAAAAGTAAAATAGAAATTAAAAATAATGTTTTTTTCATATTGTTGGATGTTGTCATGTTCTGAAATAGGTTGACTCTTTTTTGGTTAGTATTTGAGTTTTGTTTCGCGATTTAAATTTAGGATTTATTTTGTTGTGTCAGAATTAAATATGGAAAATGATCAATTCGTTTTCGAAGGAATTTTGCCACATTTTATTGCCGTATTTATCAACAACATTATGCAGCTTTTTTAGAATACGATTTATAAATATGTTTATTGAATTCATCGTGAGCTTCTTGTGGTGTTTTGAGGTTTAAACTCCAATGCGTTCTTTCATTGTTATAAATTTCTACCGCTTCTTTAATCATCTTCTGAGCAATTTTTAGATTTGGAATGACATTTTTAAAACCAAACTATTCATTAGTTATTTATTTTTTTAATGGAATTCATGAATGCTTCGCATTTCATACTTCAAAATTCCGTTAATTCTCTCTGCAACAGCATTTTGTTCATTAGTATTTATTTTTTAAAAAGAATTCACGAATCTTCGCTACGCTGCGATTTCGTACGGATCATACTTTTGTGTTGTACTCATTTTAAATCCCAATTTTCTGGCAAATTCCGTATAATCCGGACAACAATATTGGATTCCTCTGTCGGAAATCGAAGATTCGACGAAGTCAATGATGAATGACTTCTTTATGATTGAATTGTAGATTTCTATATGCCATTTTTAGGGCTTTTTTCACCATTTCTACCCGCATGTTGTCTTCTAAAGCGTAACCCATTATTTTCTTTGAATAGGGATCGGTTACGAGCTAGAGATACGCATGTCCCTGATCTGTTTTGATGTAAGTAATATCGCACACTACGGCCTGTTCAGCGTGTTTTAACTCGGTTTCTTTCAGTAGGTTTGGAGAGGTATAATAAAAATGCTTTGAATCGGTTGTAATGTGGTAGCATTTGTTCTTTTTAATGAGCATTCCATTGTTTCGAAGCAGTGTGAATAAGGCATCTCGTCCCATTTTACGTTGTCTTTTTCGGGCGTTTTGGACGATTTCAATTACTTTTTGGTTGATAATTTCCTGTTTTTCAGTAGTTTTAATTCGTTTGTAATAAGCTTGTTTAGATACCCCAAACACCTGATACAGAAGCTTTATTTTAGCTTTTTTTTCTTCTTTTGTATCTCGTTTGCTAAATGTTTGGGCAATAACTTTTTTGAAAGTTCCTTTCCTGTCACTTTCTCAAATTCTACGATAACATCTTGCTGGAAATCCTTTATCCATTCCAGTTCTTGGAGTTTTTCTTTTAGTTTTTTGTTTTCATCTTGTAGGCTCATTGCATTGTTTTTTGAGGTGTAATTGGATAGATTTTTTCGCCAATAATCGATTGTACTTCGGGAAATATCATACTTCTTCGAAGCAAAGTTAGTGGATATTTGCCCATTATTAATTTGGTTGATGACGAAAATTTTGAATTCAAAGGAAGTTTTTTTGCCGTTTCTTTTTGGGCAGGGTTGTCCATTTGTTAAGTTCATTATTTATTAAAAGTGCTTAATTTTTGGTCAACCTATTTTAGGACGATGCACCCTGGAAAAGGAAATTGAAACGCTGACAATGTATATTCAGCTGGAAATAGCGAAACTGAACCATTGTTTTGATTACAAAATTACCCTTGATAAAAATATTGATGCTGAACTTTTGAATATTCCGCCCCTTATCATCCAGCCCTTTGTAGAAAACGCCATTTGGCATGGTCTCATCAATAAAAAGGAAAATGGGTTCGTCAAAATTGAAATAACGGAAGTAAAGGACTCTGTGCTGAGTATCAAAATTACAGATAACGGAATTGGCAGAAAAGCGTCTGCTGAACTAAAAAAAGAGCAGGTAAAACACAAATCTTACGGCATAGACATCACGAGAGAAAGAATCAAAATACTGAATATGAATAATGATATTATTATTACTGATTTGTATGATGAAAACGGCAATCCCCAAGAAACATTCGTAGAACTAAAAATTATCCTGTAGGTTCTTATGAATATAAAATTATACATTTATAGATTATAAAGTACTGAATTTCAAATCCATCAACCGAGAACTAAAAACAATCAACTTCTTATGATTAAACCAATCATCATTGATGACGAAAAGCACGGTATCATCACGCTGGAACATCTGATTTCAGAACTTCCGGAGGTAGAACTCGTGGCTTCTGCGCAAGACAGTACGGCAGCAAAAAGCCTCATAGAAAAGCACCGTCCCGATATCGTTTTTCTGGATATAGAAATGCCTGTAATGAATGGTTTTGAAGTATTGAAACAGTTTGATACGCTACCCTTTAAAGTTATTTTCACTACCGCTTATGACCAGTACGCCATCAAAGCATTAAAAATGAATGCCCTGGATTATCTCTTAAAGCCCATTTCTGCTGAAGATTTGGAAGAAAGCATCCTGAAATATAAGTCCAGCGAAATGCAGGTTTCCAGAGAGCAGATTGCACAGGTACATCAGTTCGTTAATGGCAAAATCCCGGATACACTGGCACTTTCTACACAACAGGGACAGATTTTTATTAAAACCGAAAACATCTCCTATCTTGAAGCAGACGGCTCGTACACGCACATCGTAATGAGCGACAAAACCAAGCATTTGGCAAGCAAACCTTTATCTAATTTCGAAGATATTCTTCAGGACAACGCACTGTTTTTCCGTGCGCAGAAATCCTTCATCATCAATCTGAAAAATATCCGCCAATACATCCGTGGCGAAGGCGGCGACATCATGATGGAAGACGGAAAAAACATTGCCCTCAGCCGGAACAAAAAACAGGAATTTCTGGGGTTGTTTTATAGGATTTAATAATCGTAATTAGGTTTTATTCTATAAATTTGAATCATTAACTAATGAAAACAATGGAACTTCCAAAATCAATCCGTTTCTCCTCACATATTTCCGACCCCGAAGTTTATATCAATGAGATGTTCCAGCTGCATCCGGATACAAAACATGACAATGATTCTGGTGCTATTGAAATTAAAAATGAAATTATAGACTCTTCGTTTCGTTACCTTCATTTGGAAGAATATCTTTTTCTTTTTACTTTCCGAAGTTACAGCCCTGTTGATATAGAATATGATTTTATCCCAAATCCTAAATCTGAATATTTAACGTTAGGTTTTTATTTTACAGAGAGCCGTTCAAAAAACCCTTTGTATGTGAAAATTGATGAAAAATTCTATTCCAGCGATCAGATTTCAATGTTTTTTAATGGGAATATGAATGCAGGAGTTTTTATAAAATCCAGGCAAAAAGCATTTGGAATTCGGTTGGAAATTCATAAAAATTGGTTATTAGAAAATATAAAAGAAACCGAAATAAGGAAAATAACATTACTGAAATCAATTATTAACAAAGACCAGAAAGGCATTGTTTATACAGATGCCGCAATGTTTTTGCCATTGGTGAAAAATATAATTGAGGTGATGGAAAATGAAAAAGTTGATTTCCGAAATCTGAAATTAAAAAGCCACTTCTATGAATTGATTCAGCAGTTTTTTGAATGTTATTTAAAAAACGAAATTACACCGGAAAAAAATCAAAATTCCGGCGAATTGAAATCTGCACTGAACTATTTGGAAAAAAGCATCTACAAAGACTTCCCTGGAAATGAATATCTAGCGGAACTATGTAAAATGTCAACAAGCTCTTTTGATAAAAGATTTAAAATAGCATTTCGGATAACTGCAGTACAATATTTCAGGAATTTGAAAATGAAAGAAGCTGTTCGGCTTTTGCAATTGGGAACCAACGTAAAAGAAGTTGCTTACAAAGTTGGCTACAAGGACGTTTCAGCCTTTGGACGTTCTTTCAAAAATATATATGGAACAAGTCCCGCTTCTTATGTGAAAAAGTAGGTTTTCTGCCTATTTTTATGCTGATTCTGCACAGTTATTTGTATTAGATTTACTTTTTATTAAAAATAAACTTATGACTGTAAAAACCTTACTCGTGGCGGCAACATTGCTTGCATTTTCTTCACAAGCAAACGCACAACAAAACAATCCAAAATTGCATCAACTTTTCGATGATTATTTCAAGGAAATCAATGTGATTGACCCAATTAACGCAACTTATAATGGTATTACGGGTTACAACGATTTGCTTCCTGCTGCTGATGAGCAATTTTTGAAAAAGAAGCACGACTTCTATACAAAATATGTGAACCTTTTAAAACCATTTGATACTCAAAACCTGAATAAAGAGGACAAGATATCCTTAGCTATTATGGAAAACGATATTCAGTCTGTTCTGGTTTTAGAAAAATATCATCTGGAATATTTGCCAATTAACCAGTTATTCAGTGTGCACTTGGATATGGCGCTTCTTGGATCAGGAACCTCTGCACAACCTTTCAAAACCGTAAAAGATTACGACAACTGGCTGAAACGTTGCAAAGCGTTCACAAAATGGACGGACGTTGCCATCGGAAATATGCGGAAAGGTATCACGGAAGGTTACGTTTTGCCGAAATCTTTGACCATAAAAATTATTCCGCAGTTGGAAACACTGGCAAAAAATGATGATCATTCTTCTTTGTATCAGCCCATCAAGAACTTTCCGAAAGAGTTTTCTGAGGCGGACAAAAGCCGATTGACAAAGGAATTTAAAGAGCTCATTCCGAAAACTATTTTTGCATCCAACCAAAAACTTGCAGATTTTTTCCAAAAAGAATATCTGCCAAAATCACGCTTAACATCGGGAATCAATGCACTGCCGAACGGAAAAGAAATGTATAAAGATTTCATTTTCGCCAATACCACTACCCACAAAGATCCGGAAGAAGTATATCAATTAGGCCTGTCGGAAGTGGCGAGAATTACGGCAGAAATGGAGAAAATCAAAACCCAAATCGGCTTCAAAGGAACACTTAACGAGTTGTTTGAGTTTATGAAAACCGATAAACAATTTATGCCTTTCAAAACGGATAAAGAAATAATGGATGCTTACCAAACGATTTATGCCACTATAAAACCCAATCTCCCAAAATATTTCGGAATTGCTCCCAAAACGCCTTTTGAAATCCGCAAAACCGAAGATTTTCGAGCTGTTTCATCCCCACCAGCACAGTATGTTCAGGGAGATTTGCCGAGCAACCGTCCCGGAATTTTTTACTTTACCATTCTCGATCCTACGAAAATCAATATGACCAATATGGATATGGAAGTGTTATTTGTTCACGAAGCTATTCCCGGACATCATTACCAAATAAGTTTACAATATGAAAATACTGCTGTTCCCGAATTTCGCCAAAAATCGGGTAACAGTGCTTTTGTAGAAGGTTGGGCTTTATATACAGAATCTTTGGGAAAAGATTTAGGGCTTTATACCAATCCTTATCATCAATTGGGCGCTTTGGGAGCAGAGATGCACCGAGCGATTCGCCTTGTTGTAGATGCCGGTTTACATACCGGAAAAATGACGCGTGAAGAAGCAATAAAATATATGATGGATCACGAACCACTTTCTGAGCAAGTTGCCACTGCCGAAATTGAACGCTATATGGCGATTCCTGGACAAGCGCTTTCCTACAAAATTGGTCAACTGAAAATAATTGAACTTCGGGATAAATATCGCAAACAATTGGGAAACAAATTCAGCATCAGAGATTTCCACGATGCTATTTTGAAAGGTGGTTCAATGCCGCTAACCGTTTTTGAAAATTATATGGACGATTGGGCGAATAATGTGCAGTGATAATTTTAAAACAGGCAAACCTCACAGGTTTTAAAATCTTGTGAGGTTTTAATCAAAAATAAAATTAAAAAAAATGAAAAAAATAACTACGTTCTTTGCTTTTGCAGTTCTTTTTACAGCGAATGCAACTTATGCTCAAGAAAAAACAGAAATAAGCCAAGTAAAACCTATTAATGTAGAAAAACAGATGAAAGGTTTTGACGAATATGCCAACAAACTTATCAAAGACTGGAACTGTCCAGGAATTGGTGTCGGAATTGTGTATAAAGGAAAACTCGTTTTTGCAAAAGGATACGGCTATCGGGATTATGGAAAAAAACTTCCGGTAACACCAAACACCCTTTTTCGGATTGCTTCCAACACCAAATTATTTACAGCAGTTTCTGCGGGATTGCTGGTTGATGAAGGAAAACTGACTTGGGATAAACCTATAAAAAATGATGTTCCTACTTTAAATTTTTACAATGATGAACTGAATAATACCGTGACATTGAGAGATATGCTGGGACACCGAACCGGTATTTCCCGCCACGATATGATTTGGCAAAAATCCGACATCAACAAAAAACAGATCTTTGACAAAATAAAATACCTGGAACCCGCTGCACCTTTTCGGACGAAGTTTCTCTACAATAACCTGCTGTTTTCAACCGTGGGAGAAGTCGTAGAAATAAAATCAGGAAAAACTTGGGAAGACTTTGTTAAAGAAAAAATTCTCACCCCCTTGCAAATGAAAACCTCAACGTTTGAAGAATTGGCTATGCGGAAAACTGGCGATTTTGTGGTGCCTTACAACGAGAAAAGAGACACCGATACTTTATATGAAATCCCTCTTTATTTTGATGGAGAAGGTTTGAATCCTGCAGGTGGCTTGATGTCTAATATCAACGATATTTCCCATTGGTTAACCGCTCTCATGAATGATGGAAAATACAATGGCAAACAAGTTATCCCGTCTGAGATTCTGAAGGCAACTTTAGAACCGGGGTTTTCATTTCCTAATTCATCAAAATATAACGAGCTACTCAACGAAAATTATGGTTTAGCAAGAATGTCTGCAGTTTATCGTGGGCATTTATTGTTATTTCACGGTGGAGATTTGAACGGAATTCATTCGCAGATTTCGATGATGCCAAAGGAAGAAATCGGCGTTGTGGTTTTTGTCATCGGAAACCAAAGTCAACCTTTGTACGATATTATTTCTTATGATGTTTATGAACGTTTGTTGGGACTTTCGCTTACACCTTGGAGCGAGCGAAAACTCAAAGATCATATCGAAGCCAAGAAAATAGATAAAGAAGCAAGAAGTAAAGTCAGCAACAGCCAAATTCCGAATACAAAACCTTCTCATCCGATGGCAGATTACCTCGGAGATTTCACTAATGAACCTTACGGAACAATTACTATTTCCCAAAAAGGAAAAGATTTGCAATTTAAGCTCAACAATCTTGAACTTCCAATTCATCATTACCATTACGACCGTTTTGATACGGATAATGATGAAAATCTGGGGCAATATCCTATAAACTATAGAACCAATCCACAAGGTGATATTGACGGATTTACGATTTCTTTGGATGAAGGTGAAGTATTTTTCAATAAAAAAGCAGATGCCAGTTTAACCAATCCCGAGAAACTAAAAACCTATGAAGGTAAATATGAAGATGCTGGAAGTACTATAACTGTTTCTCTTAGAAATAGCAACCAATTAATGCTATCTATTCCAGGTCAGCCAGATTACGAACTTGTTCCGTACAAAGAAAATGAATTTAAACTGAAAGAATTTTCGGACACCAAAATGGTTTTCAAGCTAGAAAATGGGAAAGTGGTTTCTATAACTCAAGTTTCCGGTAATGGCGAATATGAATCTAAAAAGAAAGATTAAATAATAATCAAGTCCAAAAAAGATTGGTAAAAATTTCCATATTTTTGAGTTCTCACGCTGGGTTTGTAGAAACATTTGTTTTCAGCCCAAACTTTGAACATCAAAATCTGAATTTTATACCCTTTCAGAGCTTCCAAAACCTATGAGGTTTGTATTAAAAAATAACTATTTACAACAATGAAAAAAATAGCTATATCTTATTTATTACTACTTTCCGTAGTTGTTTCGGCACAAATCACACCCAAACAAATCGATTCTTTAATGGAAAAATCGATGAAAGAATTTAATATCGTGGGTGCTTCTATTGCCGTTATTCAGGATGGAAAAATAGTTCTTGAAAAAGGCTACGGCGTAAAATCATTAAAAACCAATGAGCCTGTCAATCAGTTTACAAACTTCCAAATAGCTTCCAACAGCAAAGCGTTTACGACTTCTGCGCTTTCCATTTTGGTAGACGAAGGAAAAATCTCGTGGAGCGACAACGTAACCAAATACATTCCCGAATTTAAAATGTATAACGATTATGTTACCCAAAATTTCACGATAGAAGATTTGCTTTGCCACAGAAGCGGACTCGGAATGGGAGCCGGAGACTTGATGGAATTTCCATCGGGGACGGATTTTGGGATAAATGATGTGCTTACCAATCTTCAATATTTCAAACCTGTCTCGGCTTTCAGAACCAAGTGGGATTATGACAACCAGCTTTATATTGTTGCAGGCGAACTCATCAAAAGAGTTAGCGGAATGTCTTGGGAAGAATTTGTAAAAACAAGAATTTTCCAGCCATTACAGATGACCAATTCTTATCCTGCCAATGCTTATATAAAGGATTTTTCCAATGTTGCAACGCCTCATATTATCAATTTAAAAGAAAAAACCACTATTCCCCTTTACGATTTTGGAAATAAACTGAATGGTGCAGCCGGCGGAATTTTTTCCAATGCAGATGATATGGCAAAGTGGGTTCTGCTTCAGCTGAACGGCGGAAAATATGGGGAAAAACCAGACAAAACATTATTCACAAAAGACCGTCAAAACGAAATGTGGAAAATCCATACCGTGATGGATTCCCATTATGAAGAACGTTATAAAACTCATTTTTCAGGTTATGGCTTAGGGTTCGAGTTATCGGATATGAATGGAAATTTTGTTGTAGAACATACTGGAGGATTAGATGGAATGCTCTCGATTGTGCGGATGATTCCCGATAAAAAATTTGGAATAATTGTTCTTACTAACACACAAGATGGTGGAATCTATCTGGATTATGCCGTTGCAAATATATTGACGGACTATATCCTGAAGGTTCCAAAAGAAGATTGGATTACAAAATATTCTGCAAGATTCAAAAACCGATTGAACGAAGGTGATTCGGTAACGGATAAAGTTTGGAAAAGGGTTGAAGAAAACAAAAAAGTAAAAATCAAAAACGAAGATTATACCGGAATCTATGAAGACAAATGGTTCGGGAAATGCGAAGTTTTTCTGAAAGATGGACAACTATGGTTTAAGTCTTACCGCTCGCCAAAACTCAACGGACCGATGAGGTTTTATAATGCCAATACGTTTGCCATTCCTTGGGAATATCGGGGTTTTGATGCAGATGCTTTTGCGATGTTTACGCTCGATGAAGATGGAAAAGCACAATCCATAAAACTAAAAGGCATCTCTCCGAATATTGATTTCAGTTTTGATTTTCAGGATTTAGATTTGCAGAGGATTCTTGAGAAAAAATAAGAATGTCATGTCCTGAAATAGGTTGACTTTTTTTAGTTAGAATTCGAGTTTTGTTTCACGATTTAAATTTAGGATTTATTTTGTTGTGTCGGAATAAAATATGGAAAAATGATCAATTCGTTTTCGGAGGAATTTTGCCACATTTTATTGCCGTATTTATCAACAACAACATTATGCAGCTTTTTTAGAATACGATTTATAAATATGTTTATTGAATTCATCGTGAGCTTCTTGTGGTGTTTTGAGGTTTAAACTCCAATGCGTTCTTTCATTGTTATAAATTTCTACCGCTTCTTTAATCATCTTCTGAGCAATTTTTAGATTTGGAATGACATTTTTAAAACCAAATTATTCATTAGTTATTTATTTTTTTTAATGGAATTCATGAATGCTTCGCATTTCATACTTCAAAATTCCCTTAATTCTCTCTGCAACAGCGTTCTCATAAGGATCATACTTTTGTGTTGTACTCATTTTGAATCCCAATTTCCTGGTAAATTCCGTATAATCCGGACAGCAATATTGGATTCCTCTGTCGGAAATCGAAGATTCGACGAAGTCAATGATGAATGACTTCTTTTTGATTGAATTGTAGGTTTCTATATGCCATTTTTAGGGCTTTTTTCACCATTTCTACCCGCATGTTGTCTTCTAAAGCGTAGTCCATTACTTCTTGGAATAGGGATCGGTTACGAGCGAGAGATACGCATGTCCTTGATCTGTTTTGATGTAAGTAAGATGGCCTGTTCAGCGTGTTTTAATTCGGTTTCTTTCAGTAGGTTTGGAGAGGTATAATAAAAATGCTTTGAATCGGTTGTAATGTGGTAGCATTTGTTCTTTTTAATGAGCATTCCATTGTTTCGGAGCAGTGTTAATAAGGCATCTCGTCCCATTTTGATGTTGTTTTCTTTGAGTTCGGCTTGGATTTTATCGTAGAGTTTTCTGGTTCCCATTTTACGTTGTCTTTTTCGGGCGTTTTGGACGATTTCAATTACTTTTTGGGTGGTAATTTCCTGTTTTTCAGTAGTTTTAATTCGTTTGTAATAAGCTTGTTTAGATACCCCAAACACTTGATACAGAAACTTTATTTTAGCTTTTTTTTCTTCTTCTGAATTTGGCTACGCCGAACCACTTCGTTAGGTTTCGTTTGCTAAATGTTTGGGCAATAACTTTTTTGAAAGTTCCTTTCCTGTCACTTTCTCAAATTCTACGATAACATCTTGCTGGAAATCCTTTATCCATTCCAGTTCCTGGAGTTTTTCTTTTAGTTTTTTGTTTTCATCTTGTAGGCTCATAGCTTTGTTTTTAGAGGTGTAATTGGATAGATTTTTTCGCCAATAATCGATTGTACTTCGGGAAATATCATACTTCTTCGAAGCAAAGTTAGTGGATATTTGCCCATTATTAATTTGGTTGATGACGAAAATTTTGAATTCAAAGGAAGTTTTTTTGCCGTTTCTTTTTGGGCAGGGTTGTCCATTTGTTAAGTTCATTATTTATTAAAAGTGCTTAATTTTTGGTCAACCTATTTTAGGACGATGCATGTTTTACAATTACAGATAACGGAAAAAGTATTGGCGAAGTGCGGGCTAAAATGAACTGAAAGTTCAATTTCGACCAAACGGAGCCGATGCTTTTTCAGATAAGCTAATTTAATGAAAAAGATTATATGAAAAGCAGCGGCGGATAAATAATTCCACTTTTTCTACTTTATATTTAACCCCGCATTTTGCCAATACTACTTAAGTTTGCATAAAAATAGTATAGATTAAAAATATTAACTAAAATATTCAATTGAAAGAAAAAAGAGAGAGGACAAAGATTACCCAATACACAGAAGCATTAGACTTCGCTAACATTGAAAATCCCCTCTCTCTTTCTATCAAACGGCGTATAGTTCTGTGAGCCCTGGAGCTCGTTTCAAGTTGTTGCCTGGTTGATAGAACCTTTTCTTTCTTGATTCAAGTTGTTATGGACAAAAATAGTAAAATTGCAGGAATTGACATCAGTAAATCAAGCTTTGATGTGTACAGCGAAACAGAAGGTCACCAGAAGTTTGAAAACACAACTTCAGGCTTTAAAAAGCTAGTGAAAGCGTATGGTAAAGACACCCATTACGTGATGGAAAGCACCGGTTGCTATCATGTTCTATTAGCCTTGTATTTGAGTGGTGAAGGTATTTTAGTAAGCATTGAAAACCCTCTAAAAATCAAACGATTTATCCAGATGCAACTGCTGAAAGTAAAGACCGATAAGGCCGATGCCCGCATGATTTGTAAGTACGGAATAAGTCAGGATCTTAAGATTTGGAAATCGCCGGATAGCTTTCAACGACAGAGCGAGAGTTTGTTCAGTTTGCTTCAATTTTATGAGAAGCAGCGCACCTCGATAAAGAATAAACTTCATCGGGAGAAAACGCTAGGAAAGCCGAGTAGTAGTGTTTTAAAATCGTTGAAAGATATTCTATTAACGTTTGATCGTGAGGTATTGCGATTGGAGGTTGAGCTAGAGGAGCTTGTTAAAAAGCTCTACCGTGAAGAATTGGCGCTCCTTCGAAGTATACCGGGGATTGGGATTAAGACGAGTATTTTGCTGGTAATGCTCACGGATGGGATGCGGAGTTTTGAGCGTTCGGGACAATTGTGCAGTTATGCTGGTTTAACGCCTGTTATTCGGGAATCGGGCAGGAGTGTACGTTCCCGTCCTAGGATCAGCAAGATGGGTAATGGATTGCTGAGAAAACACTTGTTTATGTGTGCGTTCAATGCGATTAAGTATAATTCGGTTTGTAAATCGTTATACGAGCGTATTAAAGGCAAAGGCAAGAGTGGAAAAGTAGCAATCATCGCAGTTTGCAATAAGCTGCTGAAACAATCGTTCGGAATCCTGAAATCTGGGAAACCGTATTGTGAAAATTTTTCGCTAATTTCTGCATAGAAAATTTGGTACTTACCATAGTTCTATGTTATCTGCAGTTTTTTTTAAACATATTATATTCTTTAAGAAAATGATTATAATTTCTCCAACTGATAAGATTTTCTTGGTTAATTTTTAAAAAATCACATGAATCAATATGATTCTTAGGTATTTCAATAAAAGGATCTTCAATGTTTTCAAGCCTAATATCTCTTTCATAACTCCAAAAAGATATTGTTTCTAAATTAACTTCGTTATCTTTCACAGCAAACTCCATTTCATCAATAGGAATCTCAGCCCAATCACTTGTATGGTAAATAATAAAATTATTAATATTATTGGTAATAACTATATTTATAAAATCATAATCATAGTAATCATGTATGTTTGTTTTCCAAGATCTTAATGCCTCAAATATGAATTTTTCTAATTCATTGTGTTCAAATGCAATATACAAATATCCATTTTTTATAATATGAGGAACTTTAATCCTATTATATTTCTCATCAAATAAACTTATTAAACCTGTATAGTTTTGTGACATGATTGTTTGTAAAATTGCAGACAACGGAAAAAGTATTGGCGAAGTGCGGGCTAAAATGAACTGAAAGTTCAATTTCGACCAAACGGAGCCGATGCTTTTTCAGATAAGCTAATTTAGTGAAAAAGATTATATGAAAAGCAGCGGCGGAT
>Ga0209930_1000289_pt1 | contig 147790 bp, 134 predicted proteins | sample ThiBiot_500_biof_2_FD_183948 | JGI IMG/M metagenome (GOLD analysis project Ga0209930, IMG submission 183948) | Wastewater bioreactor microbial communities from Cape Town, South Africa - Thiocy_cont_500_biof (SPAdes) | ecosystem: Engineered > Bioreactor > Thiocyanate-remediating >...
AGCGCCTCCGGCGCTGAACCCCGGAGAGGACCTCGCCGCCATTGTAGCGCCTAGTCGTATGCTCAGTCATATGGCTCACTCTTATCTAAGAGCGAGACCCTGTCAGGTCATTTCGGGGGCCAACTCACCCAGCTTTTCGGCCACTGCGCCGGCAACGGCGTGACGCTGGGGATCGTTTCCTCCGGCAACGGCGCCGTCCCCGTTCCGGGCGCTGCGCCGGCCAACGCCGGAAGCGCGGCAACACCGAGCGCGGTTGAACACAACCGGGCGAACCACCTCATGCTGCACCTCCCTGACATCGCCGTTCGAGCGGCGTTGCAGGAATAATGTGCGTCCGACCTAATTCTGTCAATCGACCTAAATCTGGCGAGTGACCTAATTTTGAAAAGCTGTTATAGGCGCCGCGATACCGGGAGATGAATTGTTATGAATCAGGATGATAATCTGTCATTTGTGGTCCCAGACCTGATCGTGCCGGAACGCGACGGGGGCTATTCCAAGGGACATGAGACCCGCGAAATGATCCTTCGCGCGGCGCTGTCGATCCTGATCGACGAGGGATATCGCGCGATGTCGATGCGCCGAGTCGCGGCTGCCTGCGGGATGAAATTCGGCAACCTCACTTATCATTATCGCACCCGCGAGGATCTGGTGCGCGAACTGCTCGACGGGATGATCAGCAGCTATGAGGTCGAATTCGAGGCGATCGTCCACCAGCCCGATCTCAGCCCCGACGAGCGGCTCGAACGTTACTGCCGGCTGGTTCTCGACGATATCACGACCAAGAAGACGACCCGGCTGTTCCCCGAATTATGGGCTTTGTCGAACCACGATCCGTTCGTCTATGAGCGGATGCACGAGCTCTACACCCGCGCGCGCCGCCCGCTGTTTGAGGTGGTGGCGGAAATCCGCCCCGATCTGTCGACCGAGGATCAGGAAACGCTGACCTTGTTCATCTCTTATTCGATGGAGGGATCGACGATCTTCGCGGGCTATGAAAAACCGTTCCGATCGCAGATGAATCGGATCAAACACGTATCGATCGAGGCGTTTCGCGAGTTGGTGCACAACTTCAAGCGGAGTTGAACGCATGGTTACCGAGCCCAGGCCGATGTCCCGCGGCGGCAAGATCGCTTACGCCATCGGGCTGCCGCTCGGTCTTATCATGCTGGTCTTTCTGCCGATCGGCCGGCTCGATTGGGTGCCGGGCTGGGTGTTCATCGGCTTCCTCTTCGTCACCTACGGGATTGCCGCGTCGGTCCTGCTTCGGGTCAATCCCGCGATCTTCCGCGCGCGCAACCGCTTCCAGCCGGGGACGCAGCGCTGGGATCTGATCCTGCTGTCGCTGATGCTCCCGGCGATGGTTATCGAGATTCCGCTCGCGACGCTCGATGCCGGGCGGATGCATTGGTCGGTGGTGTCCCCTGCGATCGTCGTGCTGGGCTATGCCTTGCTCGGCGGCGGGATCGCGTTCGGCGGGTGGGCGCAGGCGGTCAATCGCTTCTTCGAACCCGGCGTCAGGCTCCAGCGCGAGCGCGGGCAGCATGTCATCACCGACGGGCCGTATCGCTTCGTCCGCCACCCCGGCTATGTCAGCGCGCTGATGGTCTTCGTCGGACTGGCGCTAGCGCTGGCGTCGTGGTGGGCGCTGATCCCTGCGGCCTGGGCAAGCGCACTGCTGATCGTGCGGACGCGGTGGGAGGATGCGCTGCTTCACGCCGAGCTGGCCGGCTATGCCGATTACGCCCGGCGGACGCGTTACCGGCTGCTGCCGGGCGTGTGGTGAGCGCTATACCAAGGTCGGGCGCGAGCGGATCGCGTTGAGCACCGGCGGTGCGACGCGATAGACCGCCATCCGCCGCCCGCCGCGGTTGACGTGATCGGTCACCCGTCCGGCATAATAGCGCCGCACCAGCCCGGCGCGGACCAGATCGGAAACTGCGCGGCTGACATTGGCCTTGCCGACCGCCAGCGCTTCCTCGGCCAGCGCCGCCTCCAATTTCTCGGGATCGTCACTGCCGATCCGCGCCGCCACCCTGGCCCGCAGCCCGGCACGGCGTCGGTCGCGCGCCGCGAGCGGGACGAGCTGGCGCGCGAGCCAGTCGCGCAACGACAGCCGCTCCCCTGCCCCGCCGCGCACCCACGGCCCCGCCTCGCCATCGGGGCGCGCCGCCTCGGCGATCAGCCCGAGGACGAGAAAGGCATAGCGCGGGCGGCTGGAAGCATCCGCCAGCGAGGCGAGGATCGAACCCAGATCGGGCCGGGCGGCGCTGTCTTCGGTCATGCCGCAGAATCAAGCACATGCGGAACGAATAGTGAATCCCACTTCTGCGCCCGGCATCAACTTTGTCGTGGGTGACACTTTGCCTGAAGGACGGCCGCACCCCGCCGCATCCCTCGTTACCTCCGGTCTTGGGCCGGGGTCCATCGTACCGCAGACTCCGTGGCAAGAACCTCTTGCTTCGCGCTCGCCTCCCGGTGGATCCCGGCTCAAGACCGGGTGGCAGGGGGCCTTCCCGGCTCCAAACCGCCACGGATGACAGTCTGCCGCGCCGATTCTGGTAAAGTGTCACCCGTGGCGCTCCGGGCACAGTGTCACGCGTCGACGACGCGGAACACCGCCCCCGTTCCGGCATTGCGGACCAGATCGACCGCGCTGCCGTTCCAGTGATAGTCCAGATGCCGCCCCTGCACCGGCGCGGCGGCGCAATCGGGGTAGAACAGCGCGACGCATTCACCCCCCGGATAGCGCACGCTGGGATAGACGATGCCGTCCGCCTCCGACGCGCGCACCTGTGCCGCAAAACGCTGCGCCGGGGCATAATCGTCCGGATCGAGCAAATCGTCCGCTCCCGCCGCGCGCAGATCGACGAGATCTCCCGACACGTTGAGCACGATCTCGCGGAACTGCGAGGTCCAGCCCGGCGGCTCGGCGGTGCGCGCCATGAAGCGCGCATGGTGGTGGATCGTCTCGAACAGCGCAGTCTCGTAGCGATCCCCGACATAGAGCACGCCATAATCGCCCGCCGAAAAGCGGCTCGGCCGGTCGGGGCTGACATGCGTGAACGAGGCCATCAGCCACGACGCCCCCGGCCCGCCCACGCGGCGGTCGGCCGGCACCAGATCGAGGTTGCCGATCGTCGCCATGATGCGCGGATTGGTCTTCTGCTCGGCCGAGAGCAGCAGCGGCCAGTCGGCCGGATCGGCGATATCCTCGAACAGGTCGATCGGCGGAAACAGACTGCGGATGATCCGTACCGCGCCCTTCCATTCGAGATGCGTGGTCGCGGCCTCGGCCGCCGTCACCACCCGCCGCGCTCGGCGTCGAGATAACGCCGCACCCGCATGATATCGGTCAGTTCGCCGCCCAACATCACGTCGAGCGCGCTCGCGCCGGCGAAGGCGCGATTGGCGGCGCGCACCCAGCCATAACCGCGCTGCGGCTCGCTGAAGATGATCCTGAGCGCCTTATGGATGCCGAGCAGGTTGGAGAGCCGCGCGCGACCGTCGCGCGAGATCCGCCCCGGCCCTTCCGCCTTCCAGCGGCGATAGCTGCGCACCGGCATGTCGAGCAAGGTCGCGGCCTGCTCGTCGGTGACGCCCCATTTGCCGAACAGGTTGAGCGTGGCACGGAACATCGCCTCGCCCTCCTCCTGCGTAATCGGGTCGGCGCGGAACGCCTGGGGTGCGGTATCAACCGGCTGCAATGCCAACATGGTCAATCTCCATATGGCATCATATATGGGATGTCAGGCCATATGGCAATGTCACGCGCTTGCGAATAAGATCGTGGACCATGCGCGCGCGCGGCAGGATCAGATAGGCGCCGATCCCCAGCGCCAGCGATGCGATGATCTGCGCAACCCAAAATTCCCCGAATTTGGCGTGCAGGACGGTGTCGGTCACATACATCGGGAAGATGTTGAAGATATAAATATAGAAGCTTGCCGCGGCGATCATGATCATCATTCGCCCGGCGATGTCGGGCAGCGGGATCCGCCGCACGAAGACGATCAGCCCCGCCGCAACGAGCATCGCCGCGACATGCGCATCGTTCCATCCCCATGCCAGCGTGGAAACGGTCGCGAGCATCAGAAACAGCGCGAGACGCAGCGGCCGTCCCGCTTGGGCGATCGCCCAGCCCGTCGCGAAATAGACCAATGTCTGATCGGGGCTGCGGAAAGCGTGCCCGGCCGCATCGCCGACGCGACCGCCAATCAGGTGGATCATCAGCGCGGCCCCGGCAAATGCCATCCCGAAACCGGTCGGACGGAGCGTGGCGAAGCGGCGAACAGCGGGTATGGCGAGCAAGATACAGGTCACCGCCACGCACCAGGTCAGGCTTTCGATAAACCAATAGGGGTTGAGAATTCCGCCCCAATCGCCGTGGAACGTGCTGACGAACAATTGGTGCCGCCACAGGATATGCCGGTCATGGGCAAAGACCACCAGCATGATCGCGAGGTAAATCAGCAAGTAACGCCGCGCGAAATCGAGGAATACCGCCCCCGATCGCCCGGCGAGCAACCGTGTTCGTTGAAATCTCGCCCAGGTAAAGCCGGCCAGCATCATCAGGACGTCGGCACCGCCCTGCATCCCGCCCAGCGCATGCTGGAACAGGATCAGCATGATCGCCAGGCACCGGACGATGATGTCGCTTTCCAGCCAGATCAAATGCCAATGCGCGTGGCGCGGCGCATCGGTCTGCGCCCGAGCACGTAATTGCGCGAGCGACAGTGTCTCCCAGCCTTCGGGCAAGGCGCCGAGCGCATCCTCGATCGCGATCGAACATTGCACATAGCTGAGGGAATCGCCGCCGAGGCTCTCGAAACTGTCGGTCTCGGCAATCGGCATGCCATGCGCCAACCCCCGATAGAGCCGCGCGACCCGTTCGATCGCGCTGCCGTCTGCGAGGAGCAACCGCTCGCGGGCTGCATGCCCCGCACGAAGCACCGCCGCATAATCGATCTTGCCTCGCTGCGTGCGGGGCAGCGCGGCGAATTCGACGAATTCGAACAACGTAGCAGGAAGATCGAGCCCGCCCAGCGCCTGTCGTGCCTTGTCCAGATCCGCGGTCGCCGCGGCGGCGACCACCACCAATGCATCGTCACCGGCAACGCAACAGGTCGCCGCGCCGGCCGCGCGGCATCTTTCCTCCAGATCGTCGAGCCCGACCCGCAACCCGTACGCCTTCACGAAGCGGCTCTTGCGCCCGACGATGCGGAACAGCCCCGGTTCGATCTCGATCGCCAGATCGCCGGTGCGTAGCACGTCGGGACCGGGCGGATCGGCCATGTCGCGCCGCGCGGTGGCATAGCCCATCATCACATTGGGGCCGCGATAGACGAGTTCGCCCGGCTCGCCCGCGGCGACGCGCGCGCCCTGCCCGTTCTCCAACCACAGCTCGCCGCCGGGGATCGCCCGACCGATCGCGCCGGGATGCAGCGTCAATTGCTCGGGCGGAAGATAGGCGATGCGCGCCGTCGCCTCGGTCTGCCCGTACATGATGAACAACCGCGCCTCGCTGTCGCGCACCTGCCCGGCGATGCGCGCGACGAGATCGGGCGCCATCCGCCCCCCGGCCTGGGTCAGCGTGGTCAGGCTAACCGGCAGATCCGCCAACAGGCCGGCGCGGTCCATCAGTTCATAGCTGTGCGGCACCCCCGCGAGCCCGGTGACACCGTGCGTGTGCAGCATATCGCGGAAGGTCGCATCGGCGACGCTCGCCTCGGTCAGCACGATCGATCCCCCCACCGTCAGATGCGAGTTCACCACCGACAGCCCGTAGGAATAGGAAAGCGGCAAACTGGTGACCGCGCGATCGGCGGCGGTGAGGCCGAGATAGGCGGCAATCGACCGCGCATTGGCATCGAGCGCATTGGCGCTGAGCCGCACAAGCTTGGGGCTGCCGGTCGAGCCGGAGGTGGACAGCAACAACGCCAGATCGGGGTGCGGTTCAAGTTCCCACGCGGCTGGCGTCGCCTCCAGCCGCCACGCGCCGCTTGCCTCATCGAGCAGATAGCGCGCGTCGGGCCGATAATGATCGAGAATATGTCCGGCCGCGGCCGCCTCGTGATGCATGATCACCGGGGTGCCCGAGCGGAGCGCTCCGAGATATGCAACCACCGCTTCGACCCGGTTTCGCGCCTCGACCGCCAGCAGCAGGATTTCGTCGGGCAGGGCAGCGGCAAAGTCGTCGGCCAACCCCGCGAGCTGGTCGAACGAAATCGATCGGCCATCCTCGCAGACCAATGCCGGTGCGGCACCCCATTGCTGCAGCGTCGCCGCGAAGAGCGGCGGCGCTCTACCCCTGCCTGCCACTCCCCTGTCACCCCAAATTCGTTATCGATTCGGTGAACAGTTCATTAACATTATTGAACTTTAGGAAGAAGACCCCGCGCAGTGCCGATCGCCGCCTGTCCCGATTGCGGACAGCGGCCGCTCAGTCGGCGCGCCAGCGAAAGGCGATAGCGGTGTCGCCGACCGCGTCGCCGTGCCGGTCGAACCGCCGTTCGACGATCAGCCCGTTATCGCCGGCGTCGACCAGCACGATCGTGCTGCAGCGCGTGCCATAGGCCGTGTCGCGGACGAAGATCGGCGCCGGATCGTCATCGGTCCCGGCCGCCGGGGTCGCGTCGCGCAGCCCGGCGAACAGCGCCTCGCGATCATGTTCCGCGCCGCTGAGCCAGCGGGCGATCACCTCGCTCAGCCGGATCGTCTTGCGCCACGGCGGATCGAGCGGGCCGTTCGACATGGCATGAAGCCCGGGCGCGAGCGCGCGCGCCAGCGGCGTGGGGCGGTTAGACAGGAACAGCGCATCGTCGTCGCCGATCGTCACCGCGTTGAACGGATTGTAATCGCCGAGCCGCTCGGTCGGCGGCACGATCCCCGTCGCGAGCCCGGTAACCAGCGCGCCGCGCGACGCACGCGACGGATCGGGAGCGCCGAACCCGCGCAAATTGGTCACCGCGGCGAACCGCCCAGGCGCGGCGACCGCCAGCCACGTCCCGCCGGCCTGCGCATCGCGCCCGGCGATGATCGTACCGTCGGGCCAGCGCTGTAGCGCCTCGGCCGGGCGATCGTGGAATTCGTCGCGATTGGCGGCGACCACCAGCTTCCAACGCGGATCAGCCCGCCAGGCGATTGCAAGCACACACATAAGCGCGCTTGTTCCAGCACTTCACCGCAATCGCAACAGCGGCGCCGTGGTTAATGCCGAACTTGCCATAAAGCGGCGGAAGCGCGATGCTGCCGCCCACCGCGACGGAACGACTCGCCTCCGCCGGCCCGCCGCGGTCCGGGGTGAAGGGGTGAGTGAGATGGACATTGACCGGCTGAAACCGCGCGCGGGGCTGCCCGCGGCGCGTGTCGTGCGACGCACCACGATCAGTTGCGGCCCGCTCTATATCGTCCGCGAGGAGCATCGCTTCGCGCGCGATATCGCCGGCGATACGTTCGTCCCGGCGGTGCGCCGACGCGCCCGGTTCGCCGGCTGGCGAGTGGTTGGCGCGGCGGTGCTGGGATGCGTAGGGATCGGCGGGATCGCGCTCGCCGCCACCGGCGTGCCCACGCGCGGCGATTATGTCGTCAGCATCCCGATCCCCGATTCGGTGCCGGCGGTTTTCGCGGACGCGGGAAAAGCCGTCGCGCGCCACCGTCCGCGCCGTGCGCCGGCGGCCGCGCAGGCGGTGCCCGCCCCCGTCCCCGCTGACGCGACCGAGATCATATCCGCGCGGTCGCTGGGCGACGCGACGACCGCCGCATTCGCCAGCCGCGCCGCGGCGATCGACGCGGCGTTGCGCAGCGGCGACATGCAGGAATGGCGCGACGCCAGGGCCGGCGAACGCGGGTTCGTCGTCGCCGGCCCGGCCGATCGCGACGGCACGCAGACCTGCCGCAACCTCTCGATCCTCACCCGCGGATCGGGCGACAGCCAGGAACGCGTCGACCAGCAGCGCCAGTGCCGCGCGGGCGGGTAGACTTTCGTTCGTTGCCCAAGAGCGATTACGAAACCCCGTGTGCTCCCGCGAAGGCGGGAGCCCGGACCGGGTCCCCGCCTTCGCGGGGACACAAGGGGACGCCGACACGCGGCGCCGTGAAGTGCGGGCCTTTCTTCCTCGCGAAGACGGACAGCCCTTCGACAGGCGCGGGACGAACGGCTAGCTGAGCCGCTGCAACGCGAACCGCCATAACTTCTGTTATCGAAACATTGACAGCGCGGCCGTCGCTGGGCCAGTCTCTCGCGATGCGCGGCGCCAGACCGTGCCCCATGGAGAGCAGGCATGGTGCTGACAAAAGGGGATGATTTCCCGATCCACCAGACGCCGGAGCCGGTCGCTTACGCCGGCACCGATCGCAATTTCTACGACCGCTATTTCTTCAACGGCTACACCCCCAATGCCGATACCGACGGCTTCTTCGCGGTGGCGATGGGGGTCTATCCGCACCTCAACGTGATCGACGCCGCCTTCTGCTGGCTGATCGGCGGCAAGCAGGTCAACCTCCACGCCAGCCGCGGGCTGGGGATGGAACGGATGGATACCCGCGTCGGCCCGATCGGCATCGAGGTGATCGAGCCGCTCAGGCAATTGCGCGTCACCGTCGCCGCCCCCGAGCACGGCATCGCCGCCGATATCGTCTTCACCGGCCGCGCTTTTCCGCAGGAGGAGCCGCGCTTCATCCGCCGCAACGGCCCGCGCACGCTGATGGATGTGACGCGTCTGACCCAGAACGGGCGCTACCAAGGCTGGATCGAGGTCGACGGCACCCGCACCGACATCAGCGGCTGGGTCGGCACGCGCGACCGTTCCTGGGGCGTGCGGCCGATCGGCGCGCCCGACGCCCAGCCGCACAGCCCCCCGCTCCCGCCGCAATTCTTCTGGCTGTGGAGCCCGTGCGTGATGGAGGGCGGCGAGCTTTATTGCCACACCAACGACGACGCGCATGGCCGCTTCTGGAACCGTCGCGCGACCTGGCGCCCCGAAGGCGGCGGCGCTGACGACGAACATCATTATGATGCCGCCGATTATACGATCGAGTGGCGCAAGGGCACGCGCAATGCCGCGCGCGCCGCGCTCTCGCTCCACGATGCGGCGGGTGAAACGCGTGTCGCCTTCGATATCGGCGCGACCTTCATGATGCTCGGGCTCGGCTACGGCCATCCGCAATGGGCACACGGCCGGCACCACGGCGAGGCGGTGACGGTCGAGCGCGAGGATCTCGTTCCCGCCGAGCTCGATCCGCTGCTGCCGCATCACCTGCATATCCAGGCTTTGGTCGCGGTGACGATGACCGCGCCCGACGGCTCGGTGAAGCGCGGCCGCGGCGTGCTCGAACAGCTCGTCGTCGGGCCGCACGCGCCGTCCGGCTTTCACGCCGCGCTGGATCCGGCATGAGCGATATCGGGCCGGCGATCGAGGCCTATCTCACCCGCTTGTGGGAAACGCCGGTGGTGATCCGCGATCTCGCGCGCATCCCCGGCGGGGCGAGCCGCGAGACCTATCGCTTCGATGCCTTCGTCGATGGCGAGCGGCGGCGGCTGATCCTGCGGCGCGAGCCGGCGTCGGGGTTGATCGATACCGAGAGCGAGACCGAATTCCGCGCCTATCGGAGCGCGGCCGGGGTCGTGCCCGTGCCGCGCGCGATCGCGCTGGAAAAGGGCGGCGCGGAGCTGGAGCGGCCGTTCTTTCTGATGGAGCGGATCGACGACGGCGTGGTAGTCGGCCCGTTCGACCGCGCCGGGTTCGGCAATCATGCCGAGGCGCTGGGCGAGCAATTCTTCGCCGCGCTCGGGCGGCTCGCCGCACATGATGCGAGCGCGTCGCCGCTCGCCGCGCATCTCGACGCGCCGGCGCCCGACCAATGCTGGCGCATCGCGCTCGATTATTGGGAAAAGGTGATCGACACCGATGCGTTCGCGCCGCAGCCGATCGTCCGCGCCGCGATCCGCCGGCTGCGCGCGACGCCGCCGCCGCCCGCCGCCCGCATCGCGCTGGTTCACGGCGATTATCGTTCGGGCAATATGATGCACGACGGCGCCGGGCGGATGCTGGCGATGTTCGATTGGGAAATGGCGCATTTCGGCGATCCGCTCGAAGATCTCGGCTGGGCGCTGAACCCGGTGTGGGACCATTTCCAGCCCGGCCGCGCGTGCGGCATGGTCTCCCCCGAGCGCGCGCTGGCGATCTGGCAGGCGTCGAGCGGGGTCGTCCCCGACCCCGCCGCGCTCGACTGGTGGCGGCTGTTCAATGCGGTCAAGGGCAGCGCGATCTGGACTTCGGCGTTCCGCGAATTTGTGACCGGCGGGCGCACCGATCCGGTGCTCGGCCTCTCGGGCTGGTATGTCCAGCGCCGCCAGGATGCGGTGATCGCTGCGATGCTGTCGGGCACCCCCACCGTCCCGACCGCGCGGGACGAGGCACAGAGCGATCTCGGCCATATCCTCACCGGCACCGGGCTGACGGCTGCCGGCGCCGGCATGGCCGCGAGCGCGCACGATGCGTTCGGCGGCGCGACCTTCACGATCACCGGGGTCCTGTCGCTGCTCGCCGCGGAGGAGGCGGAGAAAGCCGCGGCGTGGCGGCTGGCCGATATCGCCGCGATGCGCGCATTGCTCGGCGACGAAGCGCCGCGCGAGGAGACGCAGGAGATGACGCTTTCCGCGCTCGACGCGCGCTGGGCTCAGCTCGCCGCGGTTTTGATCGCGCATCATGATCGCGTCGCGGCGGAGGGTGGCGACGAAAGCGCGTTGCTCGCTTTCTATCGCGAGAGTGCGGCGCGGCGCGAGCTGGCCTGGCCGGGGTAGGCGTCGCGCGTCAGAGCTGCAGCCCGAACCGCGGCCCGAGCCAGGTCATCGCCGCATAAAGCGCGATCGTCAGCGCGCATCCGGCGACGAGCGCGACCCAGAAGCCGATGCCGTGCCGCAACAGCAGCGGGATGAGCAGGAACATCGGCAGCGACGGGAGGACATACCAGAAGGTCGCCCCGGCATGCGCCGCCATATTCTCGGCATCGGGCCGATCGTGCCACAGCCACATCATCCCGAGCACCGACACCAGCGGCAGCGACGCGGTCAGCGCGCCTAAGCCGGGGTAGCGTTTCGCGAGCGTCGAGGCGATCGCGATCAATATCCCCGAAATGGCGGCCTTGAGGGCGAGGTAAAGCATGGCCCTTGTTAGAGCATCACACGTAAAATGCGATCCACCCCGGCGAAGGGGCATCCCGCAAAGTAATACTTTGCTGGGACCCCGAAGGCCGGGGTCCAGCATCGGGCCGGTCGTAACTGAACCCCGGCCTTCGCTGGGGTGGTGGTCCTCCCCTAGTCCCGATCCGGCGCCCCCAGCGGGAAGAAGGCGCGATAAGGCCGCGCCTCGTCGACCACCCGCGCCACCGAGGGATGCGCCAGCAACCGCGCCCGATAGGCCGAAAGCAACGGAAATTGCGCCCCGATCGGATGGACCCAATCGGCGTAGAACAGCGCGGGCGCGGCGGCGCAATCGGCGATCGTGAACCCGCCGCCGGTCGCCCATTGCCCGGCCTTCAGGCGGTTTTCGAGCCAGGCATAGCAGCGCTCGATCACGCGGTGCGCATCCTCGACCCCGGTCGGATCGCGGTTTTCCTCGGCGCGCAGCGCATTGCCGACGATCCGCTGCATCGGCGCATGGACATAATCGTCGAACACATCGGCCATCATCCGCGCATCGACCGCTTCGGCCCGATCCGCCGGCACCATCGGCGCGCCGCTGCCGTGGTACAGATCGAGATAGTCGATGATCGCATTGCTCTCGACCACTTCGCGCGCACCATCGACCAGCGCGGGAAATTGCCCGGTCGGCGCGAGCTTCGCCAGGCGCGCCAGATTGTCGGGATGATCGGGGTCGATCATGCGGAATTCGAAGCGCACGTCGCGTTCATAGGCCGCGATCAGCGCCTTCCAGGTGAAAGACGAAAAGGGGTGGCCGTAGAGCGCGACGGTCATTGGATGACTCCCAGCGATTGAAGGACGTGCTCGATCATGTCGAATTGGATACCGGTGCCGTGGCGCCGTGCCTCGGTGCCGTCCTCGCCGTCGAGAAAGACGATCTGCTCGGTATAGGAAACGCGCGTCCCGTCACCGTCCGCCTCCAGCTCGAGGCTCGACAAGGTGACCGAATGGAACATCCCCGAATGATAGAGATCATAGGCGTAGACGAGCCGCTGGCCGGGCTCGATCAGGTGGAAGCGCGCGTCGAAGCGCGTCACCAGCCCGCTTTGAGTGAAATGGCCTTCGAGCAGCTCGTGCCCGCCGACGCGAAAGTCCATCGATCGTTTCCCCAGCGTCCATTGCTCCGGCGGCCCGGTGAACCATTGCGCCTTGATCGCCGGATCGGACCACGCCTCGAATATCCTCTCGGGCGAGGCGGCCCATTTGCGCTTCAACGTAAACGTACCGTGGAAAAAGGGCGTCGTGGTCATCGGTGTTCGCCTCCGTCGGCCGTGCCGCCGGCACCGGCCATATTTTGGAATTCATTGTTTTCGAGCAGTTTCCCGAGCCGGTCGAACCGCTGTTCCCAGAGCTGGCGACGCTCGTTGAGCCAATGTTCGACGCGCATGATCGTCTCCGCCGAAATGCGGCATTCGCGGGTGCGGCCGCGTTTCTCGGTCGCGATCAGCCCGCTCGCTTCGAGCACCTGGACATGCTGGTGGATCGCCGCGAGCGACGTCTCGAACGGCTTGGCCAATTCGCTCACCGACGCGGGCCCACGCGACAGGCGTTCGAGGATCGCGCGCCGCGTCCCGTCCGCGAGCGCGTGAAAGGCGAGGTCGAGTTGCGCCGAATACTCAAGCATAGGCTTAAGTAACCGCGGCGCGGCCCGATAGTCAAGCCACTCCTTAAGTATTCGGCGACGCGGTTATGCGGGCGACAGGATCAGCCCGCTGGTCGGCACCCCGGTGCCGGCAGTAACGATGACATTGCTCACCCCCGCGACCTGATTGACCGACGTGCCGCGCACCAGCCGCACGCCTTCCGCGACGCCGTTGAGCCCGTGGATATAGGCCTCGCCCAATTGCCCGCCGTGGGTGTTGATCGGCAGCCGGCCGCCGAGCTCGATATTGCCCTCGCGAATGAAATCCTTCGCCTGCCCCTCGCGCGCGAAGCCGAAAGCTTCGAGCTGGGGCAGCACGAAGGGGGTGAAATGATCGTAGAGGATCGCCGCCTGCACGTCCGCGGGGCCGATCCCGGCCTGCGCGTAAAGCTGTTCGGCGACGATGTTCATCTCCGAGATGCGGCCGATATGCTTGCGGTAATAGCTCGTCATCATCTGGCTGTCGTCGCCCGCGCCTTGCGCCGCGGCGCGGATCACCGCGGGCGGCTGGCGCAGCGACTTCGCGCGCTCGACCGAGGTGACCACCACCGCCACCGCGCCGTCCGATTCCTGGCAGCAATCGAGCAGATGGAGCGGCTCGACAATCCAGCGGCTCGCCTGATGTTCCTCGAGCGTGATCGGCTGCTGATAGAACCACGCCTTGGGGTTGGTCGCGGCGTGGCGCCGCGCGGCGACCGAGACGCGGCCGAAATCCTCCGAGGTGGCGCCGTGATCGTGCATATAGCGCTGCGCCTGCATCGCCACCCACGAGGCGGGGGAGATCAGCCCGAACGGCACGTACCAGCCGTAATGGGCGGTCTCGGCGGTCGGCACCGGCGGCGGGGTATGCCCGGTGCCGAAGCGATATTGCGAACGCTCGTTCATCGCGCGGTAGCACACCACCGTCTTCGCGATCCCGGTCGCCACCGCCATTGCGGCGTGCATGATCGGCGCGCAGGCCGCGCCGCCGCCATAATGGATGCGGCTGTGGAATTTGAGCGCGCGCGCCCCGATCGCGCGGAACAGCTCGATCTCGGGGTTATTGTCCATCGTATAGGTGGAGAGCCCGTCAACCTCCGCCGGATCGATCCCGGCATCGGCCAGCGCCTCCAGCGTCGCCTCGACCGCGAGACGCAGCTCGGAACGCCCGCTGTTCTTGGAGAATTCGGTCGCGCCGATGCCGACGATCGCCGCCTTGTTGCTGATCGTGTCCATTAGCGCACCTCTTCCGCAAAACCGATCGTGATGGTCGCGGCGACATGCTCGCCGATGCCGTTGCGGCCCGAAACCCTGATTTCCGCGGTCCGCGCCGCGGGGTCGATCGCCGCCACTTCGCCGCCGAGCTTCATCACATCGCCCGCAAAATTGGGCGCGCCGAGCCGGATCGCGATTCTGCGGATACGCGCGTTCGCTCCCGCCCAATCGGTGACGAAGCGCTGGACGAAGCCGTTGGTGGTCAGGATGTTCATGAAGATATCGGGCACCCCCGTCGCCTGCGCGGCGGCCTTGTCGTGGTGGACGTTCTCGAAATCATTGGTCGCGATCGCGCCGGCGACGATCGCCGAGGCGGTGATCGGGACGATAAGTTCGGGCAAGGCCTGCCCGGCGTGGAGATCGTCGAAGGTCATGCGCGCGCTCCCGCAAGTGGCTGGGTGTCGCCGGCGGCGATCGCGCGGCCGATCGCCGCGAGCATCGGCTGCGCCCCGCCGAGCGCGAGCTCGACCTGCTTGGCAGCGAGGAAATAACGGTGGATCGGATAATCCATATCGGCGCCGATCCCGCCGTGGAGATGCTGCGCCGAATGCGACACGCGATGCCCGCCGATCGCCGCCCAATATTTGGCGGTCTCGATTTCGGCCGGCGCGGCGATGCCTTCATCGAGCAGCCACGCGGCGCGCAGCGCGGTCGAGCGCATCGCCTCGACATCGATGAAGCCGTCGGCGACGCGATGCTGCACCGCCTGCATCCCGCCGAGCGGGCGATCGAACTGGATGCGTTCGCTCGAATAAGCGGCGGTGCGGCGCAGGGCTTCGGCGCAAATGCCGACCTGTAACGCAGCGAGCCCGGCGCGCGCGTGGTCGACGATCCAGCGCGCGATATCGGCGCCCTGCGCGGCCGACCCGAGCACGTCATCGGCTTGCGCCGCGCGGAAGGTGATCTGCGCCTGCGGTTCGCTGCTGGTGGTGCGCTGCGCGCCGATCTCGATGCCCGGCGTCGCCGGATCGATGAGGAAAACGATCACCCCTTTCGCGCTGGTCGCCGGGACGAGGATGCACTCAGCCTCCGCGCCATAGGGCACCGCCGTCTTGACGCCATCGAGCGTCCAGCCGTTGCCCGAGCGGGTCGCGCGCAGCATCGGGCGCGCGGGATCGTGGTTGCCCACCTCCTCCAGCGCGGCGGTGAGGATCGCCTTGCCTGCAGCGACGCGCGGCAGGATCGCCTGTTGCGCGGCGCTCCCGAATGCCGCGATCGGCAGCGCGCCGGTCACGAGCGTCGCGTGGAGCGGCAACGGCGCGAGCGTGCGGCCCTGTTCTTCGAGCAGCAGCCCGAGCTCGATCATCCCCTGCCCCAGCCCGCCGTGCGCCTCCGGCACCGCGACGCCGAGCAGCCCGGCCTCGGCTAGTGTCTGCCACAGCGCCGCATCATAGGGGCGATCATCCTTCGCGAAGGCGCGCAGGCTATCGTCGTTGCTGTTGTCGGACAGGATCTGCGCGGCGAGATCGCGCAGGCTGGCCTGATCCTCGGTGAGCGCGAAATCCATCCGTATCGCTCCTCAGGCCAGCCGGAAGGCGGGCAGGATGTAATCGGGCTCGACCTCGACGAAATCGAGCGTGACCGGCTTGCCGATCGCCACTTCGTCAGCCGTCGCGCCAAGCATATTGGCGACGATCCGCACGCCCTCCTCCAGCTCGACCAGCACCACCGGGAGCGGATAATCGAAGCACGGCAGTTGCGGCTGGTGCATGATGACGAAGCTGTGGATCGTCCCGCGCCCGCTCGCCTCCACGGTCGTCCAGTCGAACGACCCCGTCTCGGGGCAGGCCGGCACCGGCGGGTGGACGAGCCGCCCGCCGAACGACTGGATCAGCAATTTGCGTTGCTTCAGCCCCTCCCAGAAGAAGGCATTGTCATGCGTGATCGCCGGGCGCGGATGCGGGAATTTGTTTGGCTTCTCGCCGTCCGCCGCTGGCGCCGCCTGCGTGAGCGGCGGCTTGAACTTGAGCACGCGGAACTTCATCCGTCCGACCGCGTCGCCGCGCTGGTCGGTAAACTCATAATCGATCGTCACGAAATGGCCGATGCCGAGCCCGGTGCGTTTCTCGTCCGATACGTCGGCGACCGTCGCGCGCATGCTGACGATATCGCCTTCTTCGAGATAGCGGAGGTATTCCTGCTCGATATTGGTCGCGACGACCCCGGTATAGCCCGCGGCGTCGAACAGCTGGAGCACCGGCATACCCTCGTCGGCGGTGCGTCCACCGGGGCGGTAGCGCGCCATCGTCCACACGTCGAGCATCGCCGGCGGGGCAACCGCGCCCGCGAAACCGCCCGCCGCGCGTACCTGCGGATCGTGCCACAGGGGATTGACGTCCCCCATCGCCTCGGCCCAGCGGCGGATCATCGGCTGGTTGACCGCATCGCGCGCGGTGACCGGCGGGGTCGCTTCGCCGCCGACGAAAGCGCGCGCCCGGGTCAGCAAATCCTGTTCGGTCATGTCCGTCCTCACCTTGCGCGCGGCATATTGAACCCGACCTGCGCCACCATATCGCGCAGCACCTCGGCGGTGCCCCCGCCGAAAGTGTTGATCTGGCATTTGCGATATTCGCGCTCGATCCGCCCGCGGAGCTGCGCGCCGGGCGAACCGCCGCGGACCAGCCCCGCCGCGCCCATCACGTCGAGCAGCAGGCGGAGCGCGCGGATCATCCCCTCGGTGCCGAACACCTTGAGCCCGCTCGCCAGCTCGGGCCGCGTCACCCCCTGCGACACTTCCCAGCCGACGCGATCTCCCATCAGCCCGATCGCCCGCAGCAAGGCATAGCATTCGCCGAGCGCGAGCTGGACCCAGCCCTGATCGATCAGCCGCCCGCCGTCGGGGGTAGCGATGCCGCGCGCCCAGTTCACCACGTCGTCGAAACAGCCGTTGCCGCCGTAGGTCAGCGCGGCGAGCCCGATCCGCTCGTGGTTGAGCTGTTCGGCGATCAGCCGCCAGCCGGCATTCTCCGCGCCGATGATCATCGACGCGGGGACGCGGACGTCCTCGTAATAAGTGACGTTGGTGCGGATGCCCCCCACCGTCCAGATCGGCGAGACCGAGAAGCCGGGCGTCGTGGTATCCATCATGAAGATGGTGATGCCCTTGTGCTTGGGCGCCGCGGGATCGGTGCGCGCGGCGAGGAAGACGTAATCGGCGCCCTCCGCCCCGCTGGTGAATATCTTCTGCCCGTTGATCACGAAATCATCGCCGTCGCGCACCGCGCGGGTCTTGAGCGCGGCGAGGTCCGACCCCGCGCCCGGCTCGGTATAGCCGATCGCGAAGATCAGATCGCCGCTCGCGATGCGCGGCAATATCTCGCGCTTCTGCGCCTCGGTGCCGAGCCGCATCAGCGCCGGGCCGACGGTGTTGACGGTGACGAAGGGGAACGGCGCCTCTGCCAGCACCAACTCTTCGAGCAGGATCTTCTGCATCGCCGGATCGAGACCCTTGCCGCCATATTCGACCGGCCAGCCGGGGGTGAGCCAGCCGTCGCGCCCCATCTGGCGGATCACCTGACGATAGACCGGGCCGCTTTCCGCGCCGGCCGACGCCGCGCGCACCTCGTCGGTCATGATGCCGTGCAGATAGGCGCGGAATTCGTCGCGCAGCGCTTTCTGCTCGGCGCTCGGCTCGACGCGCATCTCAATTCTCCGCAGCAAAAGGGGCGATGCCCAGCCGGGCGAGCGCCTCGGGCGTCAGCGGCACATAGCGGCCGGCGGCGGCGTCGGCGACGAACAGCGCATCGCCGTGGACGCGATCGGGGGCATAGCCTTCGCGCTGCAGCTCGACCTTGCGCAGCTTGAAAGTGGTGGTCATCTCCGCCTCGCGCGACAGGCGGACGAAGACCGGCACCGCATAATGCGCCAGCCGCGCGGTCGCGAATTGATAGAAAGCGTGCGGATCGAAGGCGGCGGGATCGGCATAGGTCAGCGCGACCATGCCGGCGCGCCCCTCGGTCGCGGGCACCTTCACGCCATAGACGTTGACCACATCGGGCCCGGCAAAGGCGCCGAGCACCGCGGCGACTTCCTCGGTCGAGACATTCTCGCCTTTCCAGCGATAAGTGTTGCCGATGCGATCGACGAAATAGAAATAATCCTCCGCGTCGAACCGTACGAGATCGCCCGAGCGGAACCAGACGTCGCCGCGCTTCACCACGTCGCGGAGCAATTTCTGCTCGGTCGCCGCGGCCGAGGTATAGCCCTCGAAATAGCCGCCGACCCCCGTGCCGCCGAGCACCTCGGCGATCAGCTCCGCCACCTCGCCGGGCCGGGCCTCGACCAGTCGGCCGTCGGCGTCGCGGATATGATCGTCGGCCTCGACGTCGTAGCGGACGAACTTCATGTTGGTGTGTGCGGGATAAGGCACGCGGCCGACCGAGCCGACCTTGTTGTCGACATTGGTGATGCCGTAATTGGCCTCGGTCGAGCCCAGCCCCTCGAACACCTGCGCGACCCCGAACCGCTGCTGGAAGGCGGTCCACAATTCGGCCTTTAGCCCGGCGCCGGTCATCACCCGCAGGCTGTTGTCGGCATCGTCGGCGCGCGCGGGCGCGTTGAGCAGATAGCGGCAGATCTCGCCGATATAATAGAAAGCGGTGACGCCGTGGCGCCGCACATCGGGCCAGAAACCGCTGACGGAGAATTTGCGCCTGAGCACGAACGGCACCCCGAAGGCGAGCGAGGTCGAGGGCACCACCATCCCGCCAGCGCCATGATAGAGCGGCAGCACGCAGTAAAACACATCGCCGGGGCCGAATTCCATCAGCCCGCCCATCATCTCCCCGGCGTTGACGAAGCGCATGTGGCTCATCTTCGCCGCCTTGGGCAGTCCGGTCGTCCCGCTGGTGAAGATCAGATAGAGCGGATCGCCCATCTTCACCCCGGCGCGGAGCGCCCGATCAGGGTTGGCATCGCTGGCGGCGGCCAGGTCGGCGTTGAAATCGCGCGCGCGGGCGAGCCCGAACAGCGGGCGCCCTTCCTCGGCCTGCTCCCACAACAGCCCGGGGATATCGGCGTCGGGCAGCTCGGCGACCGACCTGCCCAATTCGGCATCGACGATCAACGCCTTGGCGCCGACCTGCTTCATCGCATGCGCAAGGACATTGCCGGTGGCCGATGTGTTGATCAGCGCGGTGACGACGCCGATCTTGGCCAGCCCGAGCCAGATCGCGACGAAATCGGGCCGGTTGTACATCATCAGCGCGGCGACATCGCCCTTCCCCAGCCCCGCCGCCCGCGCGGCATGCGCGACGCGATTGGCGCGGGCATTGACCTCGGCGAAGGTCAGCCGCTGGTCCTCGAACAGGATGAACGGCGTATCGGCGTGATCGCCCGCGCGCTCCTCGAGCCGGTCGGCGACGGTATAGTCCTGATCGCGCGCGAAACCCGTGACGCGCGCATAGCCGCGCATCAGCCGGGCCATCGTCTCCTCGCGGCCGGGAACCACCCACTCGCCCATCGCACCCGTCTCCCCCGCCCGCTTTTCGGGGCGGCTGAGTGGGTTCTAGGACGGGGTCGCGCCGCTTCGCAGGTCCAAAGTCAGGATAAATCGGCCGGTTTTGATATATTGAATCGGAAAATGGCGTCGCCGCTGCGGCTCCTGTCGGGCCTCATAAACCCCGTCGCCCCGGCCCTGAGCCGGGGTGACGACGGTGGGGCGAAACGTCGATCCCGACCCTAGCCGCGGCGGAAAATGATCGGAAACCAGTCTTCGCGCAACCTTTCGCCCGCCGACATGCCATGCCCCGGATAGGGGGGCGAGGTGCGGCCCGGCCGTTCGACATAACGCGCATCGTCGCCGACGAAGCGCAGCGAAAAGGCCCGCCGCCGCGTCGCGGTATCGTTTCCGCGTGCGCCGTGGAGCGTCATATAATTGAACGCGACCGCATCGCCCGGCGCCATTTCCCATTCGCGGATGTCCATTCCCGCCGCATCGGGATCGGGCACCGGCATATAGGCATCGTCGCCGGCGTAGAAATTCTCATCCGACAGCCAGCGCGTCGGCAGCACCGGCTTGGGCCAGCGATGCGATCCCGCCACGCAGCGCAGCGACGCCTCGCGCACCGGATCGAGCGGCGACCAGAAGCTCACCGTCTGCTGCCCCTCGACGAAATAATAAGGACCGTCCTGGTGCCAGGGCGTCGGCTTGGCGGTGCCGGGCTCCTTGACCAGCACATGATCGTGGAAGAGCTGCGCGCTATCCGACCGCATCAGATCGGCCGCCACCTCCGCCGCGGGCGATCGGCGGACCACCGCCTCGAATTCGGCGATGCGATCCCAGTTGCAATAATCGTCGAAGAAGCGGCCGCGTTCGCCGGGCTTGAGGTTCTCCGCGGCATAAGGGCCGGGCTCGGCCATGTTGCGCGCGACGCCGGCGCGCAGCGTCTCGACATGATCGCGAAACAGCCCGCGCACCAGCACGACGCCGTCGCGCTGAAAGGCCTCGATCTGGTCGGCGCAGAGAAGCGCGTGCGGCATGAGCTGATCCCTCCGGTTTGCGAGCGCCAGCAGAAACCCGATCTATATTAGTTTCAAATAATAAGTATCTAATCTACTGTTAGCTTGATGCTATATCTGACACTCCGCCAGCTCGAATATGTATCGGCGGTGGCGCGCGCCGGCAGCCTTTCCGCAGCGGCGGCGCAACTGAATGTCTCGCAACCGTCGCTGTCGGTCGCGTTGACGCAGGTCGAGCGGCGACTGGGGCAGAAGCTCTTCATCCGCCGCCGCGGCGCGCCGGTCGAACTGACCGGGTTCGGCAAGGACTATCTGGCGCAGGCCGAGGAGCTCCTGTCGCTCGCGCGCCAGCTCGACGATCCGACGCGTGCGCCGCGCGCCGCTGCGGGCCGGCTGACGCTGGGATTGTTCGACGATCTCGCGCCGCTTCACATCGGCCACCTGCTGTCGGTGTTGCGCGCGGCGCTGCCGGGCGTCGACATCCGCTATCGCATCGCGGACCTCGAAACGCTCGCGCGCGATATGCTGCAGGGGCGCGTCGATCTGTCGGTGACGTTCGGTCTCGGTCTCGATGCCAGCTTCGCGCGCACGCGGCTGGCGTCGGTGCGGCCGTGCGCGGTGATGAGCGTCGACGATCCGCTCGCGCATTTGCCCGCGGTCGAGCTCGCGGCGGTCGGCACGCGCCCGCTGATCCTGTTCGAAGAGGGGTTGTCGGTGCGCCACATGCTCGGGCTGTTCCGGCGGGTCGGTGCCGAGCCGCTCGTCCGCCACCGCGTCGCGGCGCTCGAGGTGATGCGCAGCCTCGCGGCGCATGGCGAGGGCATCGGCATCACCTATTCGGGACCAGAAAGCCGCCACGCTTATGACGGAACCCCGCTCGCCAGCGTGCCGATCGCGGATGACCTGGCATGCGAGCCGGTGATCCTCGCGCGGTCGCTCGACGCTGCGAGGAGCGCCGTCGTCGAGGCGGCGTCCGAGGCGATCCTCGCCGCCGCCGAGATCTCACCGATCGGGTAGAAGCTCCCGCTATGCCGCGAAGAAATTAGGAAAACGGCGCAGCACCTCGCCGATTTCATTGTCGGAGATGTTGAACTCGAACCCCTCATCATCGCCGCGGCGGCGATAGCCATAGACGTTGGTCCACGACCAGCCCGGGGTGTCGTCGACCGGAAACAGCTGCCACGTCACATGGCACAAAGCCGAATCCGTCGAGACCGGGACGACCTTGAAATCGGCCATGCGGATGTCCGACCCGACCCCCACGCGATCGAAGCGCGCGACCTGCTCGCCGCACGCGACATCGGCGGTCGCGCGATCGGCGAAGCTGTGGATCTGGCCGAAGGTGAAAGACGTATAAGGATAGAGATAATGCCCCGCGAGTGCCGGCCCGTCGCGCCGCAGCATCGCCTCGCCATAACTGCGGCACCACGCCTCCGCGCCTTTGGTCATCCTTGCTCTCCCATCCAGATCGTTGCGTAAATTGAAATTACCTCTCCCCGTTCGGGCTGAGCTTGTCGAAGCCCTGCCCTTTCTTCGGAAGAAGTGCAGCCCTTCGACAAGCTCAGGGCGAACGGGAGCTAACGCAGGTGTCGTGTCCCAATCATCGGACAATCACCCCTTGAATTCCTGGAACACCCAGTCCCAATAACCCGGCGCCGGGCCGTCCTCGAACCCGAACTCGGCGCGGATATCGGATAGCTGGCGATCGAGATGATCCTCCCAGCGGATCATGAACAAGGGCTTCTTCTGCTTGGCCCCCAGCGCATAGCCGCGGCTCAGCCCCTCGAGCAAAGCCGGCAAGGTCCTGGGATAATGCAGCCCCGATCGGCTGAGCGAGGTCGACATCAGCACCACGCCATAGAGGTTCAGCTCATGCGCGAACTCGGTCGAGAAATAATTGGCATTGGCCATCGTATTGGCGGCGATCAGCGCGATCTCGCCGACCTGGCTCGGGCACAGCCCGGTGACCATATGCTCGATATCGTGGTTCTGCGCGCGGCGCTTGACGAGGAATTCGTAATCGTCGCGCGGCTCGCCTTTGTAGAGGAAATCGATCTCATAGCCGCTGTCGGCGATGAACGCGTGGATCCGCGCGCCCAATGTCCCGGGGGCGCAATGCGCCACCTGCTCGGCGGTGAAATTGGAGGTGAAACGCTCGTCGAGCCACGCGGCGAATTCGGGGAGCCGTTCGCGCTCGGCGGCGAGCAAGGCGGCGGTGCGCGCCGGATCGACCACCTCGCCCATCGCGCGCGACAAGGTGGGGATCAGATAGGCGTCGGGCAGATCATGCCCGTCGCGCTTGAGCCCCATTTGCGCATAGACGTCGCGGAACAGCGGGCTGTTGAGATATTTCGAATTGCTGATCAGCACGCTCGACGTCGCCGGCTCGGCGGCGCCCATCAGATAGGCGGCTTCGCCCGCCGCGAGGCTCGTATCGGCTTTCATCGCTTACTCTCCCTTGTTCGCCCAGCCGGTGAACGGCGGGTCGGCGACATCGAGCACCGCCCAGCTCCGCCCGATCAGGTCGAGCGCATTGGAGACCCCGGCGCGCGCCATCACGCGGCGCATCCCCTCCGCCTCGATCTGGACGTTCGATCGCCCGCCGTTGGCGAAGCGCAACGTCACCACCAAAGCGGCTTCCCCGTCATGCGTCGGGGTGAGCCGCACGCTTTCGATCCGCGCGTCGTTCATCGCGCGGCGTCGGTCACGCCGCGACCGCGCGCGGCGGCTCGACGAAGACGATATCCGACGGGGTGATCACCGACACCGGGCGAAAGACGAGATGGAGGTTCCAGCTCTTAAGCTGCTCGATCGCCGCCTCGGCCGGCTCGTCCGGCAGCACGCGCGCGGCGATCGCCGGCCAGTCGTCGCCGCTCTCCGGCTGGATGAAGCGACGGATGGGGGCGAGGTTGGTGCTCATGCCGCGATCCTTTCCGCGATGACGCCGGCCCGCGCGGAGGCGTAGCCCGCGTCCTGGCTATAGGCGAGCGCGCCGTTGACGAACACGCGATCGACGCCGCTCGCGCGGCGGATGTAGCGGAAGCCGTCCGCCGGGAGATCCTCGACCGGTATCTCGGGGCCACGGTCGATCGTCTCGGCGTCGAACACCACGACATCCGCGGCATAGCCCGGCCGCAGCAGCCCGCGCTGGCGGAGGCCCCATAGCTGCGCCACGTCATGCGTCAGCTTGCGCACTGCGGTCTCCAGCGGCATCGCGTCGAAGCCGCGGACGTAACGGCTGAAGAGATAGCCGGTATCGCCATAGGTCGCGAAATTGGTGACATGCGCGCCGCCGTCGCCCGCGCCGATCCCGATCAGCGGATCGGCGAGCATCGTCGCGATCTTGGCATCGTCATTATGCCCGATCGCATCGAGCCCGAACGAGGTGGCGAGATCGTCGGCCAGCGCGATATCGATGATCGCCTCGGCGATATGGCAGCCGCGCTCGGCGGCGATGTCGCCGACGCGGCGCCCGATCAGCGCGGGGTCGGGGGTGCCCATCCGTTTCACGTAGGAATCGGCGAAATCGATCTGCAGACCGATCGGCATCATGAAATGATCCATCTCCGCCGCCAGCGCCGCGCGCCGCTCGGGATCGCGCAGCTGGGCGAGCTTCTCCGCGTGCGGCAGCAGCGTCATCGCCCACCAGCCCGGCAGGGTCGCGAAGGTCGACATCGGCGCGCCGAGATCGAACGACAGATCGATCGGGCGGGTCTGCATCTGCGGCACGACGCGCGCGCCATGCGCGGTCTGCAACCGGACGCGATCGAGCGCGATCCCGACCAGTTCGGGCGCGGCATTGCTGTCGAACAAGGGCGAGAAGGTCGTCGCGATCTTGTGCTTGCGCGACAGATCGGCGAGCAGGTCGATCCGCGCGCAGAGCAGGTCGGCGTCCCAGAATTCGGGGACAATCTGGAGGATGCCGCCCTTTTCGCCCAGCGTCGCGCACAGCGCGTCGAGCTCCTTCGGCTCGGCGAGCCGCGCGGGCACCGGGCGCAGTTCGTGATCGATGTCGACCCACGATCCGCTCATCCCGACCGCGCCGGCATCGAGGCATTCGGCGAGCAGCCGCTGCATCTCGGCGATTTCGGCATCGGTCGCGGCGCGTTCGCGCGCGTCGAGCCCCATCACCCACAGCCGCACCAGGCTATGCCCGACGAGTGGCGCGACATTGACGCCGAGCCCGGCGCGGATCGCGGCGAGATAATCGGCGAAGCTCTCCCACGTCCAGGTCAGCCCGGCGTCGAACGCATTCTTGGGCATTTCCTCGATCTTGCGAAACGTCGCCCCGAGCAGATCGCGGTGCTCGGCGCGCAGCGGGGCGAGACTGAGCGAGCAATTGCCCGGCATCACCGTCGTCACGCCATGTTCGAGCGACGGCTGCGCCAGCCCGTCCCACACCAATTGCGCGTCATAATGGGTATGCGGATCGATGAACCCCGGCGCGATTACCCGACCGCCGGCGTCGACCGTCTCGCGCGCCTCGCCCGAAACCTCGCCGACCGCGACGATCCGCCCGTCGCGCACCCCGACATCGCCGCGATAGGCCGGCGCGCCGCTGCCGTCGCAGATCAGCCCGTTGCGAATCACCAGATCGAGCATCGCCATCTCTCCTGCCGGCCGCCGCCTCCGCGGTGTGCCCTGTCAGTATTTAGGTACAGAGTGTCCCGTAAAAAATCAAGCCGCACATGTTGCCGGCTGGACTTGGCGCGCACCCCCGTGCCACCGTGGCGCGATGAAGCAGGCGACGGGCCGGGGGCGACCACGCGACGCGGAGATCGACCGCAAGATTCTCGATGCGGCGCGCACGCTGCTCGCCGAGGGCGGCTATCGCGCGCTGGCGTTCGACAGCATCTCGCAGATGACCGACATCCCGCGCTCGATGATCTATCGCCGCTGGCCGACCAAGGCGCATCTCGCCAATGAGATCTCGACCGGCGGGGATGACGGCCTGCCCGACGTGATCGACGCCGAGGGGCTCGACGCACAGGTGCTCGCGCTGGTCCATCAGGTGTTCGATCGCTATCGCCGCCCCGATATCGCCGCCGCCGCGATCGGGGTGATCGCCGCGACGCAGGGCGACCGCACGGTGCAGGACGAGCTTGGGGCCAAGGCCGAGACCGTCGCGCGCGGCGAATTGAGCGCGATCGTCGCGCGCGGCAAGGCGGCGGGGCTGATCGATCCGGCGAGCTCGGCCGATACGTTGTTCGACATGATCGTCGGGACGCTGATCTATCGCGCCTTGTTCAGCATGAAGCCGATCCCGCCCGATTATGCCGAACAGGTGACGCGGATGATCGTCGACGGGCTGGCGGTGCGGCCTTAGCGTATATCGCCGCCCCTCCACCGTTCGGACTGAGCCTGTCAAAGCCCCGCCCTTTCTTCGTCGGAAGAAGTGCAGCCCCTTCGACAGGCTCAGGGCGAACGGCTCATATGTTGTTCGCATGCTCCGCCGACCGATACCGCCCCGGCGCGATGCCGGTCATCCGGCGGAAGGCGAGCGAGAAGCTCGACGGGTCGGCGAAGCCGAGATCGGCGGCGATCTGCTTGATCGGCAACTGATCCGCACACAGCAAGGCCTTGGCGCGATCGAGCCGCGCTTCCTCGACGAAGGCGTGGACCGTCCGCCCGGTGCTTTGCTTGAACGCGCGCATGAAATGCCCGCGGCTGAGCCCGACGAGACCGGCTAGTTCGGGCACCTTGATCCCGCCGCTCGGCCAGTCGAACACATATTGCTCGACGCGGCGCAATTGATGCGGCGATAGCCCCCCGCGGCAGCGCGCGCGCGGCTGCGGCTGCGGCTCGAGCAACCGGTGCAGTTCGACCGGGAGCGCCGCGGCGAGGCTGTCGATCAGGATATCGCTCGCGAACCCCGGCCGCACAGCCTCGCGCCCCAGCCGCCGCATCGATTCGGCGATCCATTCGGAGCGCAGATTGCCGCAGCGCGTCAGCCCCGCGTCATCCCACTCGCGCTCGAAACCGGCCAGCGCAGCGTGCGTGCCGACCGGAAAGGCGCAGGTGATCATCTGATGCGGGCCGCCCGGCCCCGCCCCGCAGATCGACTGCGACGCGGGGACATAGATCAGATTGCCGATCGAGAAGGTCCGCCCCGAAGCGAGCCGGCCGACATAGCGGCTCTCGCGCGGCCGGCGCGTCAGGATCAGCGCGAGCTGATGCTGCGACGGGCGTCGCACCTCTTCGGAAGGGGTTTCATATTCATAGGTCTGCAGCCGGACGCGCGCCATCGTGCCGGACAGCTCCGCCTCGACCTGATTTCTCGATTGGGTCGCTTCCATCTTACGCCTTCCCGCTCGCGCCGCGCTCTCCTGTTCGCGCGCCTTTGGTACGCGTGACGGCGCAAATCATCAACGAATCGATTCATTCTGCCATGAATGCGCAGCTTTCCGCGGCAGACGGCGACGCGCTAAGCTGATGCGGACGGCAATAACGTTTCAGCCGGAGAGGTGAGGATGAGCTACAAGATCGATCCCCGGAAACAGATCAACGCGGTCGAGGCGCGGCTTGCGGCGGGCGGCGACGACGCAGCGACCCGGCGCAACCTGCGCACGATGCTCGTGCATATGAAGGCCGAGGCGACCGCCGATTTCGACGCGCTGATGGCGACCGTTTCGCCCGATGCGGCCTATACCAGCTTCAACGTCGGGGTGGATTCGCCGCACAGCCCGCGCTCCAAGGATGCGGTCGCGGCTTATTATCGCGCGCTGGTGGAAAATCATTGCCACCAGATCGAGCATGACCTCGACCGGATCGTCGCCGATCGCGACAATATCACTACCGAGGGCGATATCCGCATCGCCTATCCCGCTGCCGCATTGCGCGCGATGGGGCATGATGTGCCGGAAGATGCGCCTTATTATCTCTACGAGGCGCGGCCGATGATCGTCTGGGGGTTCGACAACGACGGGCTGGTCAAGTGCGAGGACAGCTATGGCGCGATGGACGGCTTCGCCGGGATCGCCACGCGGCCGGTGCAGCAGAGCGAGATCTGCACGATCGCGGGGTGAGTCTGCCCCCTCCCCGAAAGGGAGGGGCTGGGGGTGGGTCGGTATGAGGGATACCGGTCCGCTTCCGCGCGGGCCAACCCACCCCCGCCCCCTCGCTTGTTCAAGGGAGGGGAGAAGAGATTACAGCTTCACTCGCGCCATGCCGGCGGGGGCATAACGCGGCCCTGCCGTCGCGCCGCTCGGCGCCGCTGCGGCGATCGTCGCGAGGTCGTCGGCGGTCAGCGTGACATCGGGCGCGCCGGCGCTGTCGCGCATCGTCTCGCTGCGCTTGACCCCGGGGATTGGCACGATGTCGTCGCCCTGTGCGAGCAGCCACGCCAGCGCGATCTGCGCGTTGGAGACGCCGTGGCGCTGCGCCACCGTCGCGATCGCATCGACGATCGCGAGATTCTTCGGCATGTTCTCGGGCGAATAGCGCGGATCGTTGCGGCGCCAGTCGTCGGGGGCGAGATCGTCGAGGCTGCGGATCCCGCCGGCGAGCAGCCCCCGCCCGAGCGGGCTGTAGGGCACAAAGCCGATGCCATTCTCGCGACATGCCTGGAGAATCCCGTTCTCGACGTCGCGCTCCCACACCGAATATTCGGTCTGCAATGCGGCGATCGGATGCACCGCGGCGGCGCGGCGCACCGTCTCCTCCGCAGCCTCGGACAGCCCGAGGTAACGCACCTTCCCTTCCTTCACCAGCTCGGCCATCCCGCCGATCGTCTCCTCGATCGGCACATCGGGGTCGACACGATGCTGGTAGAACAGGTCGATCGTGTCGATGCCGAGCCGTTTCAGCGATCCCTCGCACGCGCGCCGCGCATTTTCCGGGCTGCCGTCGACCGCTACCGGATTGTTGCCCTCCCAGCGCATCGCGAATTTGGTCGCGATGACCAGCCCGTCGCGCTTGCCCTTGATCGCCGCGCCGACCAGTTCCTCGTTGCTGAACGGCCCGTACATTTCGGCGGTATCGAAGAAGGTGATGCCGAGATCGATCGCCTCGTGGATCGTGCGGGTCGACACATCGTCATCGGCCGCGCCGTAGATGATATTGCCGCCGCGGATCATCGGCATGCAGCCGATCCCGATCGCGGACACCTTCAGCCCGTGCCCCAGCGTACGATATTTCATGTCCGGTTCTCCTCTTGTCGGTCCAGTCGGCGTCAGAAACGTTCGCCGACCATTTCTTCGCTCTTCGCCCACAATGCCTTGGCGCGCTCGGGATCGAGCGCATAACCCCGCACGCCAGCGAAGATGCTCGTCGATTCCTCCTGTTCGGCGACATGGCAGTCCTCGCAATAGAGCCCGCCCACTTCATCCGCCGGGGCGACTGCCGCCGCCCACACCGATGTCGCCGCGCCCTGCGGGATCGACTTATAGGTGAACGGCAGCGCGCCACTTTCGCTTTGCGGCGCGCCGAGCGACGCGAGCAGTTGATCGATGCTCTCCTGCGTCAGGTGCCGCCCCAGCTCGGTCTGGATCGCGCCGGGATGGACCGCGGCCGCGCGGACCCCGCGATCGCGGTGCCGGCGATCGAATTCGACCGCGAACAGGATATTGGCAGTCTTGGAGCGGCCATAAGCGACGAATTCGACATAGGGCGTATGGTCGAAATTGGGATCGTCGAGATCGACATCGGCGATACGATGCCCCGCCGAGGCGAGATTCACCAGCCGCCCGCCGGGCCGCAGCAGCGATGCGATGCGGTTGACCAGCACGAAATGGCCGAGGTGGTTGGTGCCGAACTGGGTCTCGAACCCGTCCTGCGTCTGCCCCTTGGGACAGGCCATCACCCCGGCGTTGGCGATGATGATGTCAAACGGACGGCCATCGGCGCGCAAGGCGTCGGCGCAGGCACGCACGCTGGCGAGCGAGGCGAGATCGAGCTGGACCAGTTCGAGGCTCCCGCCGCCGGCCTTGGCCGCCTCGCGCACCACTGCGGTCGCCGTCTCGGCCTTGGCCAGATCGCGCGCCGCCCCGACGACGTCGGCGCCGTGCGCGGCGAGCGCGCGCGCCGTCTCCACCCCCAGCCCGGCCGATACGCCCGTCACGAGGATGCGTTTGCCCGCGAGATCGACGCCGGCGAGTATCTCGTCGGTGGTCGATTCCGCGCCGAAGGCATTGGTCATGGATCGTTTCTCCTGTGTCGGGGAATGATTGGACAGACAATGATGTGGATCGCGCCGCGGAGGGTCGTCCGCCGCCGGCCCGATATTGGGCCGGGCGCGCCACGGCCGAAGCGCGATCCGATCGAAGTCTTGCCCGATCCTATCAACAGCGGTGCGTTCGGCGCGCGGACGGCTTGTCTCGGCGCGCAAGCTTCACGATGTTGCGGGCATGCAGGAACAGCTCAGCCGGATGCTGGCGATCGCCGCGCGCCACGTCGACGGCATGCGGCGCGACACGCTTATCCCCCGCGTCGCGGTGCACGGCGGCATCGGACCGACGCTGCCGACCCCGAGCCTGTACGAGCCCGCCTTGTGTCTCGTCCTGCAGGGCGCGAAGCAGGTGATGATCGGCGATCGGCTGCTGCGCTACGACCCGGCAAGCTATTTCATCACCGGCGTCGATCTGCCCGCCTCTGGCTGGGTGGTCGAGGCGACCCCGGCCAAACCCTATGTCGCGGTGAGCCTGCGGCTCGATCGCGCCAGTCTGCTCGCGTTGATCTCTGATATGCCTCCCGCCGCGGAGGGAGAAACGCGCGGTTTCGCGGTGAGCGCGGTCACCCCCGATCTGCTCGACGCCTGGACGCGCCTGCTCGCCCTGCTTGACACCCCCGATGATATCGCGGTGCTCGCGCCGATCCACGAGCGCGAGATCCTCTACCGGCTACTCAAGGGGCCGCAGGGCGGGGTGCTGCGCCAGGTGGTGCGGACGGACAGCCGGCTGAGCCGGGTGCGGCAGGCGATCGCGTGGATCCGCGCGCATTTCGACGAGATGCTGCGCGTGGAGGACCTCGCCGAGCGGGCCGGGATGAGCCCCGCGTCGTTCCACCGCCACTTCAAGGCGGCGACCGCGATGAGCCCACTGCAATATCAGAAGACGCTGCGGCTGCAGGAGGCGCGACGACTGCTCATCGCCAGCGGCGGCGCGGCGCGGGCGGCGCATATGGTCGGCTATGAAAGCGCGTCGCAGTTCAGCCGCGAATATGCCCGCATGTTCGGCGCCCCGCCGCACCGCGACGCCGGGCGCCTGCGCGGCGGGAACAGGGTGTTAGAGGACGCCAGCGGCGCTGCCTGACCAACGGGTTATCGCGTCCAGAATGAGACGAACCGTGGATCGACATCGCGCGCCGGCGGTTTTGTCGGTGGCGATGCGGCGCTCCCTTCCCGCGCCGTGTCGCCGCCCGATAATGGATGCACTGGATCAACTCTGTGACCCCGCTCGAAATCGCTGCTTTTCAGCAGGAACTCTTTGTCACACCGCGCATGGAGATTCTTCGTCTCTACCTCGATCTCGAGGAGAATGATCCCCGCTTCGAAGTGGTCGAAGCCTGGGTGCGCACCTATCGGCTGAACGAACAGGCCGCATGAAGCGGTGGCGGGCGTCGCGGCGCCCGCCGACCGTCACTTATCGACGCACCACGCGTTGCTCGATCACCTGATCGAGCGTCCAGCGGATCGACGACGCATCCGCCGGGGGGTTGGCGATCTTTTCCTCGATGATCCGCAGGCGGTATTCGATCCCCGGATGCGGGGCGAACCCTTCGATGCCGCCATAATGCAGCTGCCAGCGGTCGCCAGGCTTCTCGCGGATCTGCAGGCAGGTCATCCGGCCGACCCCGCTGCACGGCCGGGTCTCGGCCGAGACATAGACCAGCTTGCGCGGGGCATCGGCGGCGGGCTTGTGCGCCGCGCGATAGGTCAGCGTCGCGCCCTTGGCGGTGCGCAGGACCAATTGATCGCCCGCGAGACGATAGCGCGTGACTGCCGACAGCGCGTCGACATAGGCGCGCTCGGTCGCCATCGCCGGCGGCGGGCAGGCCATCAGCGTGCTGGCGAAGCCGCGTTTGCCGTCGCCGAAGCGCAACGTATCGCGGCCGACGCGGAACGCGCCGCCGGTGCGGTTGCACCCGGTGTCGCTCGAAAAGCGCCCGTTCGCGGCGTCGAAATCGAGGCGCAGCGGCTTGCCCTGGGGCAATGGGCGCCCGCTCCACGCCACCAGATCCCAATGCTGCGCTGCGAGCCGGGCGGCGGCACCTTTCGCGCTCGCGGGGGCGGCATCCGCCGCACCCGCCGCCAGGACCACGGCGAGACCGAGCATCATCGCGCCGGTCCGGTCGATCAACTTCATCGCAAACTCCTTTGTTACGGAGGCGAATAGGTCGCGCCGGATGAACCCGGCATGTCGCCATTGTTGCGGGTGCGAAAGGTGCGCGCGGGTCAGCGCAGCGGGGTGCCGATCGACCAGAGGTGGCCGAACGGATCGCGCACCTGCGCATAGCGATCGCCCCAGAACATATCCTCCGGAGCCATCACCGAGGTCGCCCCGGCATCGACCGCGCGCTGATACCATTTGTCGGTATCATCGACCTGCAGGTGGAGCACGAGACCCGCGGGCTCGCTCGCTGGCTTGCCCGAATATTCGGGGAAATCGTCATGCATCATCAGCGACGCGCCGTTGATATGGAGATGCGCGTGCATCAGCCGCTCGCCGTCCTCCGCGGGCGCCCGCGCCTGCTCGGTCGCGCCGAACGCGCGGGCGTAGAAATCGATCGCCTCCTTGGCGCGCTTGTCGCGAATCGTGATGTGCGGGGTAAGGCCGCTGGTAGGCGCTTGATTGGCGGGGCCGCTCATCTTCCATCTCCTTGCAACAGGGTGTGATCGCGCGAAGACTAGCCGATCGGCGCCGCCACGTCGAAGCCGATTGTTGCGGGATTGTCACCGGTCGCGTGCGGCGGCTACGAACGCCGCATGACCGACAGCACCGCCAAGCCGCCCCGCCCCGGCCGCCCCGAGAGCCCGCAACGCCGCCTGCTTCTCGAAGGCATCGCCACCGCGATCGGCGCGGCGGCGGTGGGGCTGCCGGCGGAGGCGGCGACCAAGCCGGCCGCGCGGCCCGCTGGCGGGGCGAGCGACGCGGCGCTGCGCGCACATATCGATACAATCGTCGTGATCTACGCCGAGAACCGCAGCTTCAACAATCTGTTCGCCGATTTCCCCGGGCTCCAGAACCCGCTGTCGAAGGTGCCCGCCGACCGCACGCTCCAGCGCGACCGAGACGGCAAGGTCCTGGAGAAGTTGCCCAAGATCTGGGAGGGGCTGGTCCCCAACAAACAGGTGGTCGAGCATCGCGACTATCAGATCGGCCCCGACGATCTGCCCGCGCTGCCCAATGCGCCCTTCGCGCTGTCGACCCCGGAGGGCGATCCGCTACCGCACGGCGTCGTCACGCGCGATCTGGTCCACGCCTTTTACAACAACCAGCTGCAGATCAACGGCGGGCGCAACGACGGCTTCGTCGCCTGGGGCGACAGCGGCGCGCTGGTGATGGGCCATTATGGTGACGGCTCGTCCAACCTGCGGCTGTGGCAGATCGCGCGCGAGTTCACGCTGTGCGACAATTTCTTCATGGGGGCATTCGGCGGCTCCTATCTCAACCACCAATATCTCATTGCGGCGCGCCCGCCTTTCTATCCCGATGCCGACAAGAGCCCGGCGAAGGGCCGGATCGCGATCACCGAGGACGGCGATCCCAGGAGCATCCGCATCAAGCAGACCGCCAATTCGCCCAAGAGCGCGATGGACGGCCCGGTGCAGCTCGTGCCCAATTCGATCACCCCCGATTTCTGGGCGGTCAACACGCTGATGCCGCCTTATGCGCCGACCTATGATCTCGATCCCGCGCGGCCCGGCTATGCCAATTGGCAGAGCGCGCACACGCTCGTCCCGCAGAGCCACAAGACGATCGGCGACATGCTGAGCGCGAAGACTGTCGACTGGGCGTGGTATGGCGGCGGCTGGGCGGCGGCGCTTGCCGGGCACGGCACCGACGGCGCTTTCCCGACGCGGCCCAATTTCCAGCCGCATCACCAGCCGTTCAACTATTTCACCCAATTCGCCCCCGGCACCGCGGCGCGCGACCGGCATCTGCGCGACGGCGGCACCGGCGAGACCGCGCGGACCAACAAGTTCCTCGCCGATGCCGCGGCGGGCAAGCTGCCCCCGGTCACCTTCTACAAACCGCAGGGCAACCTCAACATGCACGCCGGCTATTCGGACGTCGATGCCGGGGACCGCCATATCGCCGGGGTGATCGACGCGCTGCGCAAGAGCCCGCAATGGGCGAAGATGCTGATCGTCGTCACCTTCGACGAAAATGGCGGCTGGTGGGATCATGTCGCGCCGCCCAAGGGCGACCGCTGGGGGCCGGGCACCCGCATCCCCGCGCTGGTGATCTCGCCGCACGCGCGGCGCGGCGAGGTCGATCATACGATCTACGATACCGGATCGATCGCGCGCTTCATCACGCGGCGCTGGGGGCTGGAGAAGCTGCCGGGGCTGGTCGAACGCGAGCGCGCGATGATCGCGGCGGGCGGCCCGCCGCCGGGCGATCTGACGCAGGCGCTGCGACTGGGGTAGTTGCTGCGCAGCGCGGGCGGGGGTAGAATCCGAATTTCTTCATCGTCACGCCGGGCTCGATCCGGCATCCAGAGCCACAAGGACACCGCCTGAGACTCTGGGTGCCGGGTTGAGCCCGGCGTGACGATGAAAGGTGAAGCCGAGCGGCGGGACGTCGGTCACGTCGAGCCGCCGCTGTGCTCCCGCGGAGGCGGGGACACAATATGGGTGCGCCCACCCCGGCGAACGCCGGGGTCCAGGATCAGGCCGGTCGTAACTTTACCCCGGCCTTCGCCGGGGTGGATCCCGCGACGCGCTAGAATTCGATCCCGGCCTGCGCCTTCACCCCGGATCGGAACGGGTGTTTCACCTGCGTCATCTCGGTCACCAGATCGGCCGCCTCGATCAGCGCCGCGGGGGCATTGCGGCCGGTGACGACGACATGCTTCATCGCCGGCCGCGCGGTGAGCACCGCCAGCACCTCGTCGAGCGGCAGATAATCGTAGCGCAGCACGATGTTGAGCTCGTCGGCGACCACCATGTCATAGGCCGGGTCGGCGATCATCCGCTTCACCTCGTCCCACGCGACGCGCGCGGTCGCGATATCGCGTGCGCGGTCCTGCGTATCCCAGGTGAAGCCCTCGCCCATCGGCTTGAACTCGGCATGCGCGGGAAAAGCGTCGAACACCGCTTTCTCGCCGGTGGTCATCGCGCCCTTGACGAACTGGATCACCCCCACCTTCATGCCGTGGCCGATCGCGCGCACCGCCATCCCCAATGCGGCGGTGGTCTTGCCCTTGCCGGCGCCGGTGTGGACGATCAGCAGCCCCTTCTCGATCGTCTTGGCCGCGACGATCCTGGCCTGTGCCGCCTGTCGCTTCTTCATCTTTTCGGCGTGCTGCGCCTCGGTCCGTTCGGCCATCGTCTTGCTCCTTGCGGGATTTTCGCGTCCCAAGAGAGGTTTGTCGCCCGAGGGAGAAGGTCTGGCTCCCGACCCCGCTTCGCAGTGTCGGTTACAGTGGCGCGACCGCGCCGGGCTTTCACCGGCTTCTTCTTCCTCTGTGCAGGCGCGACCTAGAAGCCGCAGCGCCGCGGCGTCAACGTCTCTCGCCGGCGCGAAGATCGGGCGCCGAAATGCGGCGCGCGATCCCCCGAACCCTTCAGGCGTCGGTCAGCTCGGGCGCGTCGTCGACGATGTTGCCCGATTGCCGATCGAACAGCCGGCGATACTGCCCCCCCGCATCGGCAAGCAGCGCATCGTGATCGCCGTCCTCGATGATCCGCCCCTGATCGAACACCAGGATGCGGTCGAGCGTGCGCACCGTGGAGAGCCGGTGCGCGATGACGATCGCGGTGCGGCCCTTCATCAGCCGGTCCATCGCCTGCTGGATCAGCGCCTCGCTCTCCGAATCGAGGCTGGAGGTCGCCTCGTCGAGGATGAGGATCGGCGCATCCGCCAGGAAGGCGCGAGCCAGCGCCACGCGCTGACGCTCGCCGCCAGACAGCTTGACCCCGCGCTCGCCGACCAACGTGCTGTAGCCACGCGGCAGCTTGACGATGAAGTCATGCGCATTGGCGAGCCGTGCCGCCGCCTCGATCTCGCGCTGCGTCGCCTCCGGGCGGGCGTAGGCGATATTGTCGGCGAGGCTGCGGTGGAACAGGATCGGTTCCTGCTGTACGATCGCGATCTGCCGACGCAGCGATTGCTGGGTCGCGTGCGACACATCCTGGCCGTCGATCGTCACCCGGCCCGCGCTGACGTCGTAGAGCCGCTGGACGAGCTTGACGAAGGTCGTCTTGCCCGATCCCGAATGTCCGACGAGGCCGACGCGCTCGCCGCCGCGGATCACGAGATCGAGGTGCTCGTAGAGCGGCGTCTCATGCCCGCCATAGCGGAAGGTGACATCCTCAAAGCGCACCTCGCCCGCGTCGATGCGGATCGGCACCGCGTCGCTGCGATCCTCGATCCCGAGCGGCTGATCGTGCAGGTCGACCAGCTCCTCCATCTCGTTCACCGAGCGTTGCAGGTGATGGATGTGGAAGCCGATGTCGGACAGATAGCCGTGGACCACGAAATAGCTGGCGAGCACATAAGTGACATCGCCCGGCGTCGCCGCCCCGCGCCACCACAGCCACAAGGCCGCGCCGGTGATTGCGCTGCGAATGCCCCATAATACGAGGAGCTGCCCGCTGCCCGACCAGGTGTAGCGCATCCAGGTGCGCCGCGTCCGCTTCGCCCATTTGGTGAGCAGCCGGTCGACCCGACCCTCTTCGCGATCCTCGGCGCCGAACGCCTTGACCACCGCGTTGGAGCCGATCGCGTCGGACAAGAGCCCGCCCAATTTGGTGTCCCACGCGTTGGACAGCGTCGAGGCCGGCGCCGCCCAGCGCGTCGCGAGCACGACGGTCATCGCGATATAGGCAAGCGCGCCCACCCCCATCACCACGCCGAGGATCGGCCAGTGCCAGCCGAGCAGCAGCATCGTCCCGACGAGCACGACGGTCGACGGCAGCAACTGGAGCAGCAGCACGTCGTTGAGCGTATCGAACGCCCACATGCCGCGGGTGATCTTGCGCACGGTCGAGCCGGCGAAGCTGTTGGCGTGCCAGTCGGTCGAGAAGCGCTGGACGCGGTGGAAGGCGTCGTGGGTCACGTGGCGCATGATGCGCAACGTGAACGGCACGATCCCCGCCCAGGCGACGTGGCGCAGCGCGACCATCGCGAGGCCGAGCGACGCCATCGCCGCGAACAGCAGCAGCGCGCCCTCGCGCCGGTTGGCGGCGAGCGCGTCGATCAGCCGGCCGGCGAAAAGCGGCACGAAAATCTCGGTGACCGTCGCCGCGGTGATGAACAGCGCGATAAAGATCGCGCGGCCGCGTTGCGCGGCCCAGTGACGAAAGGTGAATGCAAGCACGCGGCGGATCGAATCCGCGCGGTCTTCGGCGCGTGTTAATGCCATGTCGTGAACCGGCGCTCAGGCGCCGTCTCCAATGCGATGAATGTCAGGATCGATCGGGCGAAAACCCGAATCGGGAGGCTTCAGAACCTAATGGCGGTAATGCCTAATGGCTCCGAACCCGCCGAGAGGGCGTGCTGTGGTCGACATGATCATCTACGCCCTCCTTTCTTCGCGCTGGAATGCGGTGGCCGTGTAACAATATTCGATGTGACTGGCAAGTGGCTGATTTTGCGGACACCGTTTATTACAATTGTGCGGCGGCATCGCGGCCAATACTGCTTCTCGTCGAACGAGCATTGCGTATCCGCCTCCCTTGTGTCCCCGCGAAGGCGGAAGCACATGAGAGCGACGATTGTCATCGGTCCGCAACCAAAGCGTCACGAAAATTGCACGGCCGGCGTCCACAGGCGCCTCGTTCTGCGTCGCAGCAACGACCACAAAAAAGGGACCGCCGTGATCCGATCCACGTCCAGCCTGTTCGCGCTCGCCAGCGCGCTTCTGTTCGCCAATGCGGCGTTCGCCCAGACCGCCGAGGCGCCGGTGGAAACGGCCGCGGCCGACGACAGTTCGACGATCGTCATCACCGCCAAATCGACCCGCTCGGCGACCGCGATCCCGCAGGTCGAAATCCAGAAGATCCTGCCCGGCGTCTCGCCGCTGAAGGCAGTCCAGACATTGCCCGGCGTGCTCTACATCACCGCCGATCCCTGGGGCTATAACGAGCAGAACGCGCAGATCTTCATCCACGGCTTCGCCGGCAACCAGCTCGGCTATACGATGGACGGGATCCCGCTCGGCGATCAGAGCTACGGCAATTACAACGGCCTCTCGCCGCAGCGCGCGGTGATCTCGGAAAATGTCGGCCGCGTCGTCGTGGCGACCGGGGCGGGCGATCTTGCCACCGCGTCGAACAGCAACCTCGGCGGCACGGTCGAAACCTTCTCGTCGAACCCGCTCCAGAAGATGGGCGTGCAGGCCGCGCAGACCGTCGGCAGCTACAGCACCTCGCGCACCTTCATCCGGCTCGACAGCGGCGCGTTCGGCGCGGACGGCAGCAATTCGGCCTATATCTCGGCGGCGCGCCAGCATGCCCGGGCGTGGGATTTCAACGGCAATCAAGGCGGTTATCAGGCGAACGCCAAGTTCGTCCACGACGGCAAGATCGGCAAGCTGACATTCTTCTTCGACTATAATGACATGACGCAGCCGAACGAGGATGCGACCGTCTTCTTCAAGCCGTCGGCGGGCGGCACGGCGACACCGACGCAGCTCTATACGCCCTATACCAAGCCATTCTTCTACCCCGATTTCGGTACCTATCGCACCGCCTATCTCAGCCCGCTCGGCAATTCGCCGGCGACCGAGGGAAGCAATTACCGCAATTATTATTCCGATGCGCAGCGGACCGATTATCTCGGCTACATCCGCTACGACGCGCATTTATCGGACCGCTTGACGCTGTCGACCACCGGCTATTATCACCACAATGACGGCGCCGGCGTCGTCGCCGGGCCGCTCGGCCAGTCGATCACCACCGCCCAGCCCTATCTCGATCCCAATTACGCCAGCCTGCCGACCAATTGCCGGTTCGGCGGCAACGCCAACGGCGTCCGCCCCGCTGCCTGCACCGCGCTCACCAATGCGCAGGCGGCAGCGGCCGGCGCGGCGCTGGTCGCGGCGACCGGCGGGTCGGGGCTGATCACCCGCACCACCGAATATCGCATCGATCGCGGCGGGGTGATCGCCGCGCTCAACGCCGAGATCGGCGACCACAAGATCGAACTCGGCGGCTGGTTCGAACATAACAGCACGACGCAATGGCGCCGCTGGTACGGCGTCGACGTCAACAATCCCGCGTCGAGCACGCCCTATATCCGCCCGCTCGATGCGGCCGCGCCGCTGTTCACCCAATATCAGGGCGAGGCGCGGATCAACCAGCTCCAGCTCCATATCCAGGATAGCTGGCAGGCGACCGACAAGTTGCTGGTCCAGGCCGGTTTCAAGACGAGCGCGCAATGGGCCAACGGCTGGTTCCCGGTCCAGCCCAAGGCGGGGTCGCTCTCGGGCCTTGCGGGCGGGTTGCCGCAGGGGCGGATCAACACCTTGCGCTGGTTCCTGCCGGCGTTCGGCGCGACCTATGACATCAACGGCCACGAGCAGGTCTATTTCAACGTCCAGAAGAATCTGCGCCAGTATCAGGCGTATCTGGCGGGCGGCGGCGGGCCGTGGTTCACCGGCAGCCAGGCGGCGTTTGACGCCTTCGCGCAACAGGGCAAGCCTGAGAGCAGCTGGACCTATGAGGGCGGCCTGCGCTCGCGCCGCAATTTCGGCAACGACATCGGGCTCGAGGCGCAGATCAATTACTATCACGTCGTGTTCAACAACCGGCTGCTGGCGATTTCGACCAACCCGGGCGGGATCGCGGGCAGCGGCATCACCGGCGGCACCTCGATCCTCGTCAACGTCGGCGACGTGAAGACCGACGGCGTCGACGCGGCCTTCACGCTGCGCTTCGGCCGCACCTTCTCGCTCTACAATGCGACTTCGTACAATCTCTCCAAATATCAAAGCGATTACACCTCGGCCGCGACCGGGATCGGCGCCGCGACCGGGTCGTGCATCGGCGGCTATCTCGTGACCAACGGCGTCGTCCCGACCTGCGGCAAGCAATTGCCCGGGACGCCCAAATGGATGAACAAGACCGTCGCGACGCTCTCCGGCGGCCCGTTCGAGCTGCAGGTGATCGGCGATTTCGTCGGCCGCCGCTTCGCGACGTTCACCAACGACGCCAGCGTGCCCTCCTATTTCCTGACCTCGCTGCGTCTCGCCGCCAAGGTGCCGGATAACGTCCTGCCGCTGCGCAAGGCGGAGATCGCGCTCAACGTCACCAACCTGACCGATAAGAAGGGCGTATCGAGCCTATCGATCGGGTCGGCGACCAACAGCTATTCGGCCTATCCGATCGCGCCGCGCCAGTGGTTCCTGACCCTGTCCGCCGCTTATTGATCGGACGCATGGTCGCGCCATTTGCGATCGGCGCTCACCGGGCTACATGCTCCCGCAACGTGAAAAGCACGCGCGGGAGGAAGGATGACACCGATCGTCGCATTGCCGAGGATCCTGCGCATCGGCGCGGGATCGTCGGGCGAATTACCCGCCGTGCTCGGTTCGCTCGGCCTGTCGAGGCCGCTGATCGTCACCGACCGGTTCCTGTTCGATAACGGTTTCGTCGCGCCGCTCGTCGCGGGGCTGGCCGCTGCGGGGATCGCGGCGCGGGTCTTCGCCGATACCGTGCCGGAGCCGACCGCGGCGTCGATCGAGCTGGCGCGATCCTTTCTCGCGCAGGGCGATCACGATTGCGTCGTCGGGTTCGGCGGCGGCAGCCCGATCGACAGCGCCAAGGCGATCGCGGTCCTCGCGGTGCACGGCGGGGTCTCGCGCGATTATATGGTGCCGCATGTCCAGGACGCGCCGGGGCTGCCGATCGTCGCGATCCCGACCACCGCCGGGACCGGATCCGAGGCGACCCGTTTCACGATCATCACCGACGAGGCGAGCGACGAGAAGATGCTGTGCGCGGGGCTCGCCTATCTCCCGCTCGCCGCGCTGGTCGACCCCGATCTCACGCTCAGCATGCCCGCGCGGCTCACCGCGGACACCGGGATCGACGCGCTGACCCATGCGATCGAAGCCTATGTCTCGCGCCGCGCCAATCCTTTCTCGGATCTGTTCGCGGAAAAGGCGATGGCGCTGCTCGCGCCCAATCTGCGCCGCGTCTGCGCCGCCCCCGACGACCGCGCGGCGCGCGACGCGATGATGCGCGGCGCGACCTATGCCGGGATCGCTTTCTCCAACGCCAGCGTCGCGCTGGTCCACGGGATGAGCCGGCCGATCGGGGCGCATTTCCACGTCCCCCACGGGCTGTCGAACGCGATGCTTCTGCCGGCCGTCACCGCTTTCTCGGCGCCGCATGCGCTCGACCGCTACGCCGATTGCGCGCGCTTCATGCAGATCGCACCACCGGGCGAAGGCGATCAGGCGGCGGTCGCGCGGCTGATCGGGGAGCTGGAGGCGCTCAACCGTGACCTCGCCGTCCCGACCCCGGCCGCCTATGGGATCGATCGTGCGCGCTGGGATACGCTGCTGCCGCTGATGGCCGAACAGGCGCTTGCCTCAGGGTCCCCCGGCAACAATCCGGTCACCCCGTCGGCGGAAGAGATTCAGGGCATTTATCGCCAAATCTGGGTAGGACGCGCGATAGAAGCATGACGTCGGCCGGCCGGACCGGCGCCCCTCGGAACAGCAAGGACAGCGGACATGGATTTCTCGGCGCTCCAGCGCACCAGCAAGATCGACAACGAATGGCGCTATCCCGCCGCCGAGGCGCGCCGCACCGGGCTGCTGCAGGTCGATCGCGATCCCGATCACAAGCTCTACTGGGAAGAATATGGCAATCCGGCCGGCGAGCCGGTGATGTTCCTCCACGGCGGCCCCGGCGGCGCCTGCGCCCCCGTCATGGCGCGCTTCTTCGATCCCGCGCGCTATCGCGTCATCCTGTTCGACCAGCGCGGCTGCGGCAAGAGCGAGCCCACCGTCGCCTCGGCCGGCCCCGCGGTGGCGCTGACCAACAACACCACCGCGCATCTCGTCGAGGATATCAACCGGCTGCGCGACGCGCTCGGCATCACCGGCAAGATGCACGTCTTCGGCGGCAGCTGGGGCAGCACGCTGGCGATGGCCTATGCGATCGCGTATCCGCAGCATTGCGCCACGCTGATCCTGCGCGGGATCTTCCTCGGCGCGCCGGAAGACCTCCACTTCATGTATCAGGGCAATGCCGCGACCTTTGCCGAGGACCCGTTCGGGCTCACCGCACCGGGCGCCTATGTCAGCTACCCCGAGGCATGGGCGGCGTTCCTCGCCCCGATCGCGCCGGCCGACCGCGGCGACGTGATGAAGGCCTATAAGGCGATCTTCGACATGGCGCCGAAAAATGACGACGAGCGCCGGCACCAGCTCGCCGCGGCGCTCGCCTGGTCGGTGTGGGAAGGCACGATCTCCAACGCGATCCCCGATACCGAAGACGAGGGCAAGTTCGGCGAGGAGACCTTCGCCCTGTGCTTCGCGCAGATCGAGGCGCATTTCTTCGCCAACGCCTTGTTCCTGCCCCCCGATCACATCATCCGCCATGCCGCGACGCTGGCGACGATCCCGACGCATATCGTTCACGGACGCTTCGATCTGGTCTGCCCGCTGACCCAGGCATCGCGGCTGGTCGCCGCGCTGCGCGACGCGGGAGCGGCGCCGGCGAGCTATGTCGTCACCAACGCCGGACATAGCGCGATGGAACGCGAAAATGCGCTGGCGCTGACCGCGATCATGGACGGCCTGCCGCCGCTGCGATAAAACCGTTCGCGCTTGGAGCTGTATGTATCCAGCGTTAAGCGCCATAATGCTGGATACATACAGCTTCTCGTTTGACAAACGCTGACGAAACGGCTAGCGCCGCTTGCATCGCGCATTAACGCGATTAACGATGGATGGGTCCCGCAAATGCCCGCGTCGAAGAAGCGAAGCTACGCCCGTTACACGATCGCCGCGGTTCAGCTGCTCGGCGCGCTGGTCGAGGCCGAGCGCAAGTCGCGGCGGATCACCGCGAAAGAACTGGCGGACCGGCTCGGGGTCGATCGGGGAACGTTGCAGCGGCTCGAACGCGGCGATCCCAAGGTCGAAGTGGGGCTCGCGTTCGAAGCCTGTGCGCTGCTCAACATCCCGCTGTTCGAAGAGGATGCGCAGGGCGTCACGATGCGGCTCGACGAAACCAACAAGCGCCTCGCGCTGCTCCCCAGCCGCATCCGCCCACACCAGCTGAGCGTCAGCGATGACTTCTGAGCTCCCCGCGCCGCGCGAGGCCTTCGTCTGGACCTGGCTACCCGGCGCGACCACCCCGGTCGTCGCCGGGCGGCTGGTGCAGGACGGCGAACGTATCCAGTTCGTCTACGGCCGCTCCTATCGCGAGCGCGACAATGCGATCCCGCTTTACCTGCCCGAACTGCCGCTCGAACCCGGCCCGATCGCGCCGCCCGGCAATCTGTCGATGGCGAGCGCGATCCGCGACAGCGCGCCCGATGCCTGGGGCCGGCGGGTGATCCTCAACAAGACCTTCGGGGTGAAGGGCGAGGCGCTCGAAGGGCTCGAACTCGACGAACTCGTCTTCCTGCTCGAATCCGGATCGGACCGGATCGGCGCGCTCGATTTCCAGACCTCGGCGACCGATTATGTCCCGCGCGGCGGCGGGCATGCAAGCCTGGAGGAATTGCTCGCCTCCGCCGAGCGGGTCGAGAAGAATCTGCCGCTCACCTTCGAACTCGATCAGGCGCTGCATCACGGCAGCTCGATCGGCGGCGCCCGGCCGAAAGCGCTGATCGTCGACGGCAAGCGCAAATATGTCGCCAAATTCTCGAGCGGGAACGACACTTATGCGGTCGTGAAGGGCGAATATATCGCGATGCGGCTGGCCGAACTGGCGGGGCTTTCGGTCGCCCCGGTGCGGTTGGCGCATGCCGCGGGCAAAGACGTGCTGCTGGTAGAGCGCTTCGATCGCGTGCCGCTGGGCAATGCGTGGCGCCGCAAGGCAATGGTGTCGGCGCTCACCATGCTCGAGCTGGACGAGATGCAGGCGCGTTACGCAAGCTATCAGGATCTCGCCGAAATCATCCGTTTCCGCTTCATCGACCCCAATGCCACCTTGCGCGAATTGTTCGGGCGGCTGGTGCTCAATATCCTCGTCGGCAATGTCGACGATCATGCGCGCAATCACGCCGCCTTCTGGGACGGCACGCGGCTCAGCCTGACCCCGGCCTATGACATTTGCCCGCAGGCGCGCGCGGGCGAGGAGGCGAGCCAGGCGATGCTGATCATCGACCAGCAGCGATCGAGCCAGATCGCCACCTGCCTCGCCGCGGCGGGCGATTTCCATCTTTCGCAGGATCAGGCGATCGCGATCGTCGGGCACCAGCTCGAAACGATCGCCGCGCATTGGCATCCCTTGTGCGACGAGGCCGGTCTGGGGCCGGTCGACCGGTCGCTGTTCTGGGGCCGCCAGTTCCTCAACCCGTTCGCCTTTTACGGCCTCGACGGCGCGGCGGCGCACCTCGCCGAGCGCGCGACCCAGATCCGCGCCGCGGGATAGTCTGGAAAGAAGTCGGAAGCATCGCTCGATCGGAAGACGCAATCCAGCCTGGGTCCGTCAAGCTTTCGGACAGGGAACTTCTTCGTATTTCAAGTTGTTGTAACCAGCACCATCAACCCAGGGAGGGGTATGGGAGAAAATGTCATGGGAAAGGGCATTTTGCTGTGGCTGCTCGGCATCCCGCTGCCGATCATCCTGATCCTCTTGCTGGTCTGGCATTGATCATGACCGGCGAAATCTATGGCACGGTCGATCCCGTGCTCTATCCCAACGGCGCTTCGACACCCGCTGCGGGTGCGGCATTATCCTGGTCCGCGGTGACCGCCGGTACGATCGGCGCGATCGCGCTCAGCCTTACCTTGCTGATGCTGGGGTCGGCGTTCGGGCTGGCGACGGTGTCGCCGTGGCCCGGCGTCGGCGCCAAGCCCGAGACGTTTACGATCGGCGCGGGAATCTGGCTGGTCGTGACGCAATGGCTGTCCGCCGCGCTCGGCGGGTATCTCGCCGGGCGGCTGCGCGTGCGGTGGCACGGGCTCCACGGCGACGAGGTCTTCTTCCGCGATACCGCGCACGGCTTCGTCACCTGGGCGACCGCGACGGTGGTGGTGGCGGTCGTCGCGGTCGGCGCGACCGCGCTCACCAGCCTCGCACCGGCGCCGGCCGATGTTCCGACGAGCAAGGAAGCGATCGATGCGGCGCGCAAGGTCGCCGCTACCTTCGCCGCCTTCACCGGCCTGTCGCTCGTCATCGGCGCTTTCATCGCCAGCGTTGCCGGGGTGATCGGCGGTCGCCTGCGCGATATGCACCCTTAATGGGCCGTTGCCGCGGCGGCAGGAACCGGCCGCCGCGGTAGCGTGCATCGTCGTTCAGAACCCCGCGGCGCGCTTCATCAGGTCGCGCCGCTGCTCCCATTCGGTCGCGTCAAAGGCTTGCGCGGACCCGGCATCGGCCTCGGTCACGAACCAATGCACCTTGCTCCCCTCGACCGCGGCGAACACGGTTTCGGCGACCTGTGACGGCTTGACGTTGACCCCGACGATCTCGACCGACTTGGCCTGACGCTCGGCGGCGATGACCATCGGCGTCGCGACATAGCCGACCATCACGTCGCATACCCAGATGCCGTCGCGCTCCAGCTCGATATTGAGCCCCTCGGTCAGCCCCCGCACCGCGAACTTGCTCGCCGAATAGACCGCCTCCTCGGGCACGCCATAGACCGCCGACGCCGACGACATGGTCACGATCCGCGCATCGGGCGCGCGGCGCAGATAGGGCAAGGCGGCGTGGATGCCGTTGATCACCCCTTTCACATTGACGTCGACCAGCGCGTGCAATCGATCGAGCGGAGTATCGGCGAAATCGCGCATCTCGAGGATGCCGGCGCAATTGAACAGCACGCCCAGTGCATCCTGTCCGCAGAATTCGGCCAGCGCGGCAGCAAGCGCACCGGCATCGCGCACATCGGCGACGTGCGACGATGCGGCAACGCCGACCTCGGCCTCGACCGAAGCCAGCGCCGCGGCATCGCGATCGCAGAGCCCGAGGCGCCATCCGGCGCCGGCGAAGCGATGCGCGGTCTCGCGCCCGATCCCCGAGGCCGCGCCGGTGATGAAGATGCTCCGCATATCCGCTCCTCGCCCTGTTCGAGGGCGAGCATGCTCAATAGAAACGGATGTTGTCCACCTCGAACGTCATCGTCTGCCCCGGTCCGCGCGCGCCGCCGATTTCGACCTGGACGATATCGTCCCCGCTCCACGGCTTGTCGGCGCGGCCGCCCTCCTTCACCGGGGCGAAGGCACTGAACGGCACCTCGACCGCCGCCCAGCCCGCGACCCCGTTGACCGATGCCGCCCAGCTTCCCGCGAGGCCATTCAGCCGCACGACGAACGCACCGGGCCCCTTGAGATCGAACCGGACCCCTTTGTAGCGCCGCACATCGACCGGCTGGACCGAACCGCGCGTCAGCGGCACCGCAAAGCCGGCGTAAGCGCGATCCTTCACCGCCATTCGCGCGGCAAGCTGCAGCGCATGCCCGTCATCCCCGCGCGGAACGATCTGGGTGATCTCGACCGAGCGATCGATCCCGCCGTCGCCGGTTTCGAGCCGCAGCGTATCGAGCGCGCTGCGTCCGTCGGCGCGCTCGAAATCGTCAAGCAACGGCTCGATCTTGACCGGCGCCGGATATTTCGCCTGGTTCGCCGCAGGCAAGGCGGGCGCCCCGGAGCCGATCACCGGGCGGCCGTCGATCACCACCTGCGACACCTTGTAGATATCGCCGATCGTCTCCCACGGCTTGCCGTCGATCAGCACGAGATCGGCGCGCTTGCCGGGGGCGATCGTGCCGCGATCCGCGTCCTCGGCCATGATCCGCGCGCTCGTCGCGGTCACCGCGACCAGGGCCTGCGACGGGGTGAGCCCGGCGCGGACCAGCAATTCCAGCTCATGCTGGGTCGAGGTGCCGTGCGGGGTCGACGGCATCCCGGCATCGGTGCCGACCCCGATCGGCACGCCCGCGTCGAACAACGCCTTCACATTGTGCAGCGCGTGGCCGAATTTGGCGACGCTCTGGCGATAGCGCGGATCGTCGGGCTTGGCCCCCGCCCCGCCCTTGTCGGGATCATAGACCGCCAGCGTCGGGATCATCGCCATCTTCGACGCGGCGATCGCCTTGACCTCCTCGGCGGTCAGGTCGCGATCCTGCAAGCCGTGCGCGAGCGAATCCACCCCGCCGCGCGCCGCGACCAGCCCGCGATCGGCGGTGACGGTGTGGGTCAGCACCTTCCACCCCGCCTTGTGCGCGGCATCGGTCAGCGCGGAAAGCGTCCAGCCGTCCATGCTGGTATTGTCGGGCGCCACGCCGTAGCGCCAGCCGTCGGTGAACGCCTTGATCAGATCGGGCTGATAGGGCTTGAGCTTCTCGACCGCGGCGCGCGCGGCATTGGGGGTATTGATCCAGATCGTCGTCGCCTGATCGCCCCAATCGGCGCCGTGGCCGCCCGGGGTGCTGATCCGCGCGGCGAAATTGACGTGCGGCGTAACCAGCGACTTCAGCCACTCGCGGCGCGGGGCATAGCTTTCAGGCTGTTCGTGGAAATCGTTGACCGTGGTGACGCCCGATTTGACATAGGCCGTCGCGATCTGCGGCGTCGTGTTGGGCTCGCCCGCCGGGGTCCAGTGCGTGTGGAGATCGAACAGCCCGGGGATCAGCGCCTTGCCGCGCGCGTCGATCACCTTGGCGCCGCGCGGCGCCTTGCCGTCCGGCGTCACCTCGACGATCCGGCCGTCGCGGATCACCACCGTCGCGACCCGCGGCGCGGCGCCGGTGCCGTCGAACACGGTCGCGCCGACGATCGCCAGCGTGCCGTCATCGGCGGCGGCAAGCGGCGCGGCACCCAACATGCTCCCCGCGAGAAGCAGGCCGGCGGCGAGGCGGGGGAGGAGCGAGAGCGTCATTGGTGCAGCGTCCTTGTCGGCACGGGTCCGGTCAGCCAATCGTCTTCGCCGATCGGCGCCCCGGGCGGGATTTCGGGCGGGGTCGCAACGGGCTCGGCCAGCGCGCGCAGCTGCGCCTGCGGGCCGGTGAGCATCGCGGCGAGATAGGCGCAAACATCGGTCTCGGTCGCATCGCCCCCGCAACTACGCAGCCGCTCGCCGAAGCGCATCGCCGCGCCGCGCACTACGCCGAGCGCGGTGGCGGAGAGATGCTTGTCCTGCATCACCGTCGCCAGCCGCACCGCATAACGCGCGCGGATCCGACGCCGCAGCTCCGCCTCGCGGCCGCGCGCCGCCGGGGCGAGCGCGGCGGAAAGCTTGTCGAGCATCTCGGCGAGCGACAATTGCCCGCTATCGACCCGCGCCTGCTCGACCAGCCGATTGAGCCGTTCGGGCGCGAGCAGCGCCTCGAGCGTCTGGTCCGCCGCGGTTTCGGCCGCGCTGGGAAGGTCGAACGGCGCGGCGGTGTTCGAGGGGAACAGCTCGATCTCATATTGCGGATCGGGGGTTCCCGATTGCACCGAGGAGAGCTGCGCGAGCAACCGATCGGGTAGGTCGAGCAGCGCCGGATCGAGCGTACCGATCAGCGCGCTCAGCGCCGCGCGCTGCTTCGGCGCCGGGACGACCGACGCACGATCATGCCCGTCCCCCGCGACGGCATAGCGATAATCGACCCCCGCGATCAGCTTCGACACCGCGGTCACCTGATAGCGGTGATAGAGATAGATCGGCACGATCATCCGCCGAAGATCGGCGGCGGGCGATCCCTTGGGCAGATTTTCCGGGCCGAGCCGCGCCAGCGCGATGCGACGCACCGCGAGGACATTGGCGAGCTCGGCCACCGCGTCGTCGCCATTGTCCCACATATTGCCATAAGGTTGCGCGTCGCCCACCCCGCGCGTGTCGCCGTCGCTGACATAGCGATAGCCGTCGTCCGCCGCCTTGCGCGCGAGCGCGTCGAGCCACGCCGCCTCGTTCGCGCCTTTCGGCGCGGCGCCGTACAGCCAGTTGATCGCGAACTTGTCCCACGCGCCGACGCCGGTGGCATAAGCATTCGAGAAATCGAGCTTCTCGCCGTTCACCCGGATCAGCGGCGCGGGATAATCCATCACCGAGGCGCGCCCGGCATAGGTGCTCCCCGCGAAATTATGCGCAAGGCCGAGCGCATGCCCTACCTCATGCACCGCGAGCTGGCGCAGCCGCGCGCGGACCAGCTCGAGCGGATCGTCCGCCGCGCCGCTGCCCTCATGCGCCGCGCCGATCAGCCCGTCGAAGATCAGCCGGTCCTGCCACGCGCGCAGTGATCCGAGCTGCACCACCCCGCGCACGATCTCCCCGGTGCGCGGGTCGACCACCGTCGTGCCCGTCGACCAGCCGCGCGTCGCGCGGTGGACCCAGGCGATGATATTGTAGCGCGCATCCATCGGATTGGCGTCTTCGGGCAGAGTCTCGACGCGGAAGGCGTCGATATAGCCCGCCGCGTCGAACGCCTGCGCCCACCAGCGCGCGCCCTCGATCAACGCGGTGCGAATCGCCTCGGGCGCGGCACGGTCGACATAGAAAACGATCGGCTTGACGACGCGGCTGCGCGCCGCATCGGCGTCGGTCTTTTCGAGCCGGAAGCGCCGCACCAGCCGGCTGACAATCGGCTGATCGAGCGATGCGGCATAATCGTTGCGGATCACCTGCGCCGAGGTGCCGGTGCGCGGATCGAAGCCACGTGGGTGGAAATCGGCGTCGGGCAGCCGCACGAAGCTGTGGTGGATCGCCAGCGTCACCGCATGCGCATCGGGGACGATCCGCCCGAGCGCGCCGCCGGGATCGTCGCTCTGGAAGGTCAGCACCGCCTCGAATTCGGCATTGTCGGGGAAGGCAAGGCTTTGCCTGGGATCGACATAGCTCAGCGCCGGGGCGAGCTTATACGCCCCCGCCTTGCCGCGCTTGAGCCGCGCGGCAATGTCGACCGCATCGCGCAGCAGGAAGCCCGAGATATCGACCGAGACGCCGCCGTCGGGCAAGTCGGTCGCCTCCCCCGCCCAGACCACCGACGGCGCGAAGGACGCCGCTACCGCGCGTTCCTCCCCGGCATCGCCGGAGAGCGCGCGGAAGCGATTATTCTCGAATTCGGCGAGCACGCGCTTGCCGACGCGGCGGAAGACGATGACCTGCGTCTGCCCCAGCCCGGCGCGGTCGGCGCCGATCTCGGTCGCGCCGAGCCCGCCGGCGATCTGCGGGGTGTAGAGGTAGCGCCCGAGGATTCCGTCCGCGCCCGCCGCGGGAAGCCGGATCGTGACGCGTCCGCCCTCCCCCGCCGCGATCGCGAACAAGGGCGCGTCCCCCGTTTTCGCGACCGCCGCCGCGGGCGCCAGCGCCACGGCAAGAACCAACGCTGCCGCCCCCCGTCTGAACATCAGAAACGATACCTCATGTTGGCGTACCAATAGCGCCGCATCGGCGTATAGAGCGTGCCCAGATAGCCGGTCGCCGCAAGCGGCGGGGCTTCATTGGTGATGTTGCGCGCGCCGATCCGGATGCTTGCGCCCTTGAGCGCGCCGGTGAAGCGATATTCGGCGTAAAGATTGGCGGTGAGCTGCCCGTCGACTACCCACGGCGCGGAGGCGCTGTCGATGCTGTCGTCCTCGACGCTGCCGATATATTGGGTGAAGGCGCCGACCGAGACATTCTCCAGCGACCAGTTGAACGACGCCGACCATTTCCACGCCGGACGCGAATTGAGCCGCAGCAGGCTGCCACCGCCGGTGATCACCGTATCCTTGTTGATCTTCCCCGCCGCGCGCGCGGCCATCAGCGCGGCGATCCCCGGCGACGGATCCTGATAGAATTCGAACAGATGCGACACGTTCACCGCGACGTTGAAGTCGCCGATCCCGGTGTCGCGGACCGAATAGACCGCATTGAGATCCAGCCCGCGCACCGTTTGCGGCAACAGATTGACGTACTGGTCCTTGACGTAAAGCACTTGCCCGGCCGGCGCGAGCCCGGTCCCGGCAAAGGCGGCGAGATCGTCGGCGGTAGGCGCCGCGCGCACCACGTTCGGGTTGGTCTCGCCCGACTGGCGCAGCAGATAATCGAGGATCAGCGCATTGCCTTCGCCGAAGATGCCGATCAGCCCGGTCTGCCTGACCCGCCAATAGTCGGCGGTGAGCGTCAGATGCCCGAAGCGATCGGGAATCGGCGGCTCGACCACCGCGCCGACCGACCAGGTGGTGGCGCGCTCGGGCTGGAGATCGGGGTTGCCCGAGCGGAGCGCGGTCACGTTCATCCGGCGCGGGCTGCCGGGCGCCGAGCAATCGGAGAATTTGGCGAACGCCCCGCGCCGAAAATCCGCCTCGCAGAAGGCATAGTCGGTGCGCGTGTTGGTGCGCGCGATGACCTGCGCATTGACCTGTTCGAGGTTCGGCGCGCGGAACGACTTCGCCCAGGATCCGCGCAGGCGGAAACCCTTCACCACATCCCATGAGCCGGCGACCTTCGGCACCGCGATATCGCCGAAATCGCTGTAATTCTCGAAGCGGCCCGCGACCTGGAGATTGAGGCTGCGGACCAGCGGCACCGACATTTCGGGCGACACCACCGGCACCGCGAGCTCGCCATAGGCCGAGAATACCATACGCGCGCCGCGAGTATCCGGGTTCTTGCTCAGATTGGCGAAATCGCTGACCGCGGTCTTGGTATAGGGATCGATATAATCGATCGTGCCGTCGATCCGCGCGTCGCGATCGTCGAGCTGGGTTTCGCGCCGCGCCTCGATCCCCGAGGCGAAGCCGACGTCGCCGCCGGGCAGCGTGATCAGATCCTTTTTCGACACGCGGAAGTCGTAGGTCGCCAGCGTCGCCTTGGTGAAGCGCACCAATTTCTGCCGCGCCGCATCGATGCTCGTCGCGTTGCTCGGGGTGCCGTCGCCGAGCGAGGGCGTGGCGAGCGTGCCGCCGTTGAACGGATTATAGGCCGCCGGGGTCGACAGCGCGAGGATCTCGGCGAGCTTGGTGCGCGAGATATTGTCGCTGACGTCGCGAACCGTCGCCTCGGAATAGCTGCCGGCGGTTTCCCAGTTGAACCCGTTCCATTCGCCGCGCAGCCCGAACAGGGTGCGGAACTGCTTGTTCGTCACATCGACGTTGATCTGGCCGAAATCGCGGAAGGCATAATTGTTGATCCGGACCGGCAACCCGCCGGCCGGGATGTTCAGCCCCGGAATACGGTTCGGATTGGGGGTGCCGTCGGCGAAGGTGACCGGGCCGAACGGGTTCCAGTAATTGCTCGCCGGCACCGTGATCGGGATCGAGGTCAGCGTTTCGATCGGGCGCTGCACCGCATGGGTCTTCGCGTAATAATAGCCCGCTTCCCAGAAGGCGGTGACGTCGTCGAAGTCATAGTGCCCGGTGAGGAACAGATTGACGCGGTTGAGCCGCGGGATGACCGAGGTGCCCTCGGCGATATGGTCTTCGCGCAACGCGGCGTTGAGCCCGCCGGTCGTGGTGCACAGCCCGTTGCCCAGCGCAGTGTTGCAGCCGGACAGCGTCGCGGGCTGAATCTGGAACGCGCCGGCCCTGGTCGTCACTGCCGTGCCGCCGGCCATGACCGGGCTGCTGCCGGTTTTCACGACCGTACCGCCCAGCCACGGTGTCGTGGTGCTGCGGCCGTCGAGCTTGCTGTTGCCCTCGAACCGGGTACCCACGAACAGCGGGCGGCGGTCCGCCGACGCGGTGAAATATTGGTCGGTGGTCAGCAAGCCGGTGCCGCGATCATAGCTCGCGAACAAGGTGATATTGCCCTTGCCGCTCGCGAAATTGCTGCCGAACACCCCGCTCGCGTTGAGCTCGCGCAGCCGCGTCCCCTCGGCGCCGCCATATTGCAGCGACACGTCGCCGCCGTTGTAATCCTTCTTGAGTACGGTGTTGACGACGCCCGCCACCGCATCCGCGCCGTAGATCGCCGCCGCGCCGTCGCGCAGCACCTCCAGCCGTTCTAGCCCGTTCACCGGGATCGCATTGGTATTATAGGTGAGGACCGGGACGAGCTGATCGTTCGCCTGGCTGGTCGGGTGCTGGACGACGCGGCGACCGTTGAGCATCACCAAAGTGTTGCCGATCCCGAGGTTGCGCAGGTTGACCGATCCCACGTCGCCGCGCGCGGCGTTGCTGCTCTGCGGCAGGTACGAGCTGTTGAACGTTACGTCGCCAAATTGCGGGACCGAACGGAACAGCTCGTCGCCCGAAACCGCGCCGCTGTCCTGGATCTCGCGCTGGCCGATCAGCGTGACCGGCAGCGCATCGTTGATCTTGGCGCCTTTGATCTGCGAGCCGACGACGACGACATCCTGAACCGGGGTCTGATCGACATCCTCCGCCGGGGCCGGCGTCGGGGCGGCCGCGCCGGGGCTCGCCTCCTGCGGCGCGGGAACGAAATGGGTGGTCGACGCGATCCGCCGCGACATCTGCTTCGCCGGCTCGCGCAAGGTCAGCGCGACGACGCGGCCGTTGATCGAGGCGATCTTGAGCGGCGTACCCTCCAGGATCTTCGCCAGCGCGCTTTCGGCGGCATAGCTGCCGACCACCGCCGGCGCGCGCAATGCCGCGACATTGGCGGAGGGGAACAGCAGGCGATAGCCCGATTGCTTCGAAAACGCCTGAAGCGCGCCGCCCAGCGACTGCGCCGGAATATCGAACCGCGTCACTTGTGCCTGGGCCGCCGCGGCCGCAGCGGGCGATATCGTCGCCACCGCCATCACCGCCGCGCTTGCCTGTGCGATAAGCGCCCAACGCCCGATTCCACCGATCATCAATCTTACCCCCCGGTACGACCGAGCCGGCATTTTCCGGCCCTCATCCTTCCAAGACGGGCGATGTGCGCATTCCCCCCACCCTCGCGGAGGAATTTCTTGCACTTTTATGTCTCGGCGCGTGCGCCGCGAGCGTTTCTGCGCCTCTCAGCGGCGCGGTTCGCGCAAGTTTGCGCTTACGACCGTTACGCTTCTGCGGAAAGCGGCCGCGCCGGCTCGTCGGCGACATCCTCCAGCCGCCTGAGCTTGTCGGTGAGCAGCCGCGCGGCGACGAGCCGGGCCATCAATCTGCGATCCGGATCGTGGTGCTGAAGCTCGTTGAGCAGCGTCGTCGACCAATCGCCTATTCCGGACTGCAAAGCGGTGACCAGCTCGTCCCGGTTAACCTGTCGCATCGCGAATCACTCCGTGGGGGGAGTTGGAACAAAGCAGGAACATTGCGTGTAGGAAAGCGGATTTTCATCACCCCCTCCACCGAACAAGCAAAGGTAATCCCGCGCCTTTTTACCTCCCAACCGCAGAAATCCGCGCTTCGCGCATTAGCTCTCGACAAGCCCCGCGCCGCCCGCTTTCATGCCAGCGAGCGAAAAGGCCCGGGGGGAAAGCGCTGAACGATCGCGACGAGCGGCTGGCCTGGTTCAAGGCCGTGATCCTGCCGTATCAGCCGGTGCTGCGGCGCCGGTTGTGGCGGCTGGTGCGCAATCCGCACGATCTCGACGATCTGGTCGCGGAGGTGATGACGCGCACCTATGCCTATGACGGCTGGCGCGAGGTGCGCAACGGGCTCGCCTTCATCACCCGCGCGGCGCACAATATCCTGATCGACCAGCAGCGCCGCGAAGTGATCGTCTCGTTCGATTATATGGCCGATCTGGAGACGTTGCAGCGCAGCGTCTCCTATGACGAGATGTTCGACGCGCGCGATGCGCTGCGTCACTTGGAGGCGGTGATCGAACGATTGCCCCCGCAACCGCGCCGCGCCTTTCTGCTGCGCCGTGTGCAGGGGCATTCGGTCGGCGAGGTGGCGGAAATCATGGGGATATCCGTCTCAACCGTGGAGAAGCATCTGACGAAGGCGCTCGCCCGTATCGCGGCCGAGCGCGCCGAGCAGGAGGATAATTGCGTTGTCCAGCGGGACGAAAGCGGCGAACGAGCGCAAGGCGATCCGCGCCGCGGCGGCGGCCTGGGTGGTGCGCCTTGACGCCGCCCCGGGCGATCCCAGCCTGCGCGACGACGCCGATCGCTGGATAGACGCCGATCCGCGCCACGCGGTCGCGTTCGCCGAGGCGCAGCTCGCCTGGGAAGCCGCGCCGCACATCCGGTTACGCGACGAGGAGGGGCAGGACGAGGAAGCGACCGCGCCCGAGGAGGCACTGGTCCCCGCCGCGCCGATGATCAGCCGGCGCGCGGTGGGGCTCGGGTTGCTCGCGGCATCGGCGGTGGGGGCGGTCGGGCTCGGCCGGCTGCTCCTTCCCGGCGAGGAGCGCCGCGCCACGACGCGCGGCGAGCAAAGCCTGACGCGGCTTGCCGACGGTTCGTCGATCCGGCTCAACACCGCGACGACGCTGGCGATCAGCCTCAGCCGCGCGCGGCGCAAGGTAAGGATGATCGAGGGTGAGGCGCTGTTCGACGTCGCGCGCGATCCGCGTCGTCCGTTCATCGTCGATCTCGGTGACGCCGAGGTACGGGTGATCGGCACGAGCTTCAACATCCGCAAACGCGCCGATCGCACCGAACTGACCGTGACGCGCGGGCTGGTCGCGGTAAGCGATGTCGAAGGGCAATCGATCCGCGTCGGCGCGGGCGAGACGACGCTGATCCGCCCCGGCGTGCTCGCGGTGGCCGACCCCGGCGAGGCGTTGATCCGCCAGCGCACCGCATGGCAGGACGGGGTGATCGAGCTCAACGACGAGACGATCGAGGAGGCGGTGGCTGAGTTCAACCGCTATCGCGACCAGCCGATCGTGGTGGCCGATCCGCGGATCGGCTCGCTGGTGATCTCGGGCCGGTTCGGGATCCACGAAAGCCGCGAATTCGTCGAGGCGCTGAAAAGCAGCTTCGCGATCGCCGCGGTGACGACCGCCAACGGGTCGATCGCGCTGACCGGCGCCGAAGGACCTGCCCCACGGATCGCGCCCGCGCCGGGGCGAGCGGCGGAATGACGCGACGGCGGACCGGCAGGATGGATGCGGCGGGCCGATCGTAACTGGACCCCGGCCTTCGCCGGGGTGGTTAGTCCTATCCTTGTGTCCCCGCGAAGGCGGGGACCCAGTCTGGGCTCCCGCCTTCGCGGGAGCACAAGGGTACCTCAATTAAACGCGACGCTCTAGACGCGTCACTCTATAAATTACTATTTTATAATAACTTACTGAACGATCCATCGTTCTCGGGCGAAACGTCATTCGTGTGAACTTCGTGAACTTTGCGAAGGTTTACGCCCGACGCCGCGGGCGGAACGACAAAAACGATGCGGATTGACGCACTCAGATCCTCGGCAACCGCAGCACCGCGCTGAGCCCTGGCGCGGCATCCTCGATCGCCAGCGTGCCGCCGTGCGCGCGTGCGATCGCGTCGACGAGGTTGAGCCCCAGCCCGTGGCCATGCGCCGCGCGGCTGCGATCGAGCCGCACGAAGCGCTCGACGATCCGCGCGCGGTCCGCGGCCGCCACCCCCGGCCCGTCGTCGGCCACCTCCAGCCGCGCGATCCCCGGCTCGGCGCGCAAGGTCAGGCGGATCGCGGTGCCCGGCGGGGTGTGCGCCTGGGCATTGTCGAGTAGGTTGATCACCGCCTGCGCGATCAGCTCGCGATCGCCCGGCACCGCGATGCCCGGCGCGATATCGCACGCCAGCGTCCGCCCCTTGTCCGCAACCGCGGGGGCGTAGCTGTCGACGAGATCCTCGGCGAGCGCGGTGAGATCGACCGTGACGAAGCCCTGCCGCACGTCCCCGGCGTCGACCTCCACGATGCGCAGGATTCCGCCGAACAGCGCTAGCGTCGCATCCGCCTGCTCGACCGCTTTGGCGATCGCCGCGCGCTGGGCGGCGGGAGCGTCGACCGAAAGCGCCGCTTCGAGCCCGGCGCGCAGCCGCGCGAGCGGGGTGCGCAGATCGTGCGCGACATCGGCCGACACCTGGCGGAGATTGTCGAGCAGCCGCGCGATCCGTTCGAGCATCAGGTTGAGCGCGATGCCGAGTTGGTCGAATTCGTCGCCGCGCGGCGATACCGGCACGCGGCGGCGCATGTCGCCGGCGATGATCGCCTGCGCGGTGCCGCTGATCCGGTCGAGCCGCCGGCGGAGATAGCTGCCGAGCACCAGCGCTCCGCCCGCGCCGATCGCGAGGATCAGCACGAGCACCCCGGCGAACAGTGACAGGATCAACCGGTCGAGCCGCTCCAGCACCTGCGAATCGATCCCCACGACGAGCGACAGGTTGCGATCGAGCCGCGTCGTCAGCGCGCGCGCATGATCGAGCCCCTCGATCGGATCGCGGAACGCGACGTTCGAATAGCCCGGCGGGGGCAGATCGAGGTCGAAGCTGCCCGCGACTTTCCTGCCCGATGCGTCGAACAGGGCATAGCCGAAGGTGACCACGCCGTTGGTCGATCCGCGCGCGCCGATCGCGTCGATCAGCCCGGCATAACCCTCCGTGCGATAGCTGCGTTCGAGCGCGGCGGTCGCCTCGCCCAGCGCGAGATCCTGCTCGCCGCGCAAGGCCCGCTCGGCCGCGACATAGACCAGCACCCCGAGCAGCGCGACCGCCAGCGCGAACGCCCCCGAATAGATGAACGCGATGCGATAGACGGCGCTGCGCCGCTTCTCAGTCACCGCCGCGCATCCGATATCCCACCCCGCGCAACGTCTCGATCGGATCGCTGTCGAACCCCTCGTTGAGCTTGCCGCGCATCCGGCTCAAATGGCTTTCGACGATATTGGTCTGCGGATCGAAGTGGAAACCCCACACTTCCTCCAGCAACATCGCGCGGGTGACGATCCGCCCGGCGTTGCGCATCAATTGCTCGAGGATGCCGAATTCGCGCGGCTGGAGCCGGATCTCGCGTGCGCCGCGCCGCACCTCGCGCCGTAACAGATCGAGCGTCACGTCGCCGACGTGGAAGCGCGTCGGCGCCTCGGCCAGCGGCGGGCGGCGCAGCAACGCCCCGACCCGCGCCGAAAGCTCCGCGAACGCGAACGGCTTGACGAGATAATCGTCCGCCCCCGCTTCCAGCCCGGCAACGCGATCGCCGATGCTGCCCAGCGCGGTCAGCATGATCACCGGCACCCTGATCCCCGCGGCGCGCCAGCGGCGGACCACTTCCAGCCCGTCGACCCCGGGCAGCATGCGATCGACCACCGCAAGATCGAAATCCGCCGCGTCGCCCGCGCGATGCGCGGCATCGCCGTCGGCGACGTGCGTCACCTTATGACCGGCGTCGGCCAGCCCGCGTTCGACCAGCGCCGCAGTTTCGGCATCGTCCTCGGCAAGCAGAATGTGCATCGGGGCCGTGTTGCGCGCTGCCACGCGAAACCGCAATCCGTGCCGCTCAATTGGGCTTGAGCACCAGGATATGGAACGTCCCCGGCGCCGCGCCGGGGCGCTTGCCTTGCGACGCCACCAAAGTCGCGGTGGGCAGATAGACCATCCCGGTCACCGGATCGACCGCACCGGTGCGCGCGCCGGGCGCGGTCTTGATCTTGGCCTTGGGCGTCACCCGCGCGGCGGACAGATCGAGCACGTCGAGCGTCCCGTCCTGCCCCGCCGGGATCAGCGCGACCTTGCGCCGCGCGTCGATCATCACCGCATCGGGGCCGCGCCCGATCGGGACGCGCTGCGCGAGCTTGCCCGTCGCCAGATCGACCACCGCGGCGACGCCGTTGCCGCACGCGCTCACCAGTCGCGCGTGGGGGGCATCGAGCCCCAGCCCGGTCGGCCCCTCGCAGCCGGGCAGCGCGATCGGCTTGCCTATGGTGCCTTGGGCGAGATCGACCACCTCGATCTCATTGGCGTCCTCGTTGTTGATGTAGAGCGTGCGGCCGCGGATCGCGGGATATTCGAGCCCCGGCTTGACCCGGATCGTCCGCATCACGCGGTGCGCAGTCACGTCGATCTCCGCCACCGTGCCGGCGGCGGCGTTCATCGTCAGCAGATGGCCGGTGCCGCGATCAACGATCGCCGCATCGGGCTTGCGATCGACCGCGACGCTCGCGCTTTGCGTGCCGCGCGCGGGATCGAAGAAGCGAACGCTGTCGTCGCCACCGCTGGTCACCGCCAGTTCGCGGGTGGCGAGCGGCACCACCGCGTGGCTGTGCGCGACTGGACCGAGCGGCGTCGCCGCGCGCATCGTGGCGAGATCGACCACCGCCACCGCGTCATTGTGCGCGACATAGAGTTTGCGCGCGAGCGGATCGACCGTCGCATAATCCCAGCCGCCGTCGCCGGGGACGGAAATCGCGGGCTGCATGCGGTAGCTTTGCGCGCCGGCGGCGGTCACAGCGGCGAGCCCGGCCAGCGCGAACGTGATCGTGCGAAACATCGAGCGAGTCTCCTTCGCGCTCGATTTTGCCGTCGCACCACCCCTCGCCGCCAGCGCTTTCGGCAACATTGGGATAATACAATGTCGGCGGGCATCGCGCTGGGTTTATGGGCCAAATCCGACGAGACGACGGACGCCGCCATGACCATTCGATTGCCCGGCCACCTGATGCCGCTCGCGCTCGCCGCGCTGGCGGGTGGCTGCGCGCATTACCAGCCGGCGCCGCTCGCCGAACGCCCCGCGCTGGTCGCCACGCTGCCCGATGTCCCGACGCACCCGCTGTCGGCGGCCGAGGTGGCGACGCTCGCGGTGGCGCGCGATCCCGATCTTGTCGCTGCACGCACCAAAGGCGGCGTCGCCGAAGCGCAATTGGTGCAGGCCGGGGTGCTGCCCAATCCTTCGCTGACCGGCGCCTTCCTGCCGCTGATCTCGGGCGCGGGGACGGTGCCGGCGTGGAACCTCGGGCTGGCGCAGGATATCAAGGCATTGCTCGTCTATCGCCCCAAGCGCCGCGGCGCGCGCGACAGCGCGGCGCAGGTCCGCGCCGATCTGTTGTGGCAGGAATGGCAAGTCGCGGGCGAGGCGCGCCAGCTCGCCACCGATATCGCCAGCCGCGACCAGACCCGCCTGCTGCTCCAGGAAGCGGTGACGATCCTCGAGCATCGCTATCGGGTCACCCAGCGCGCGCTGACGGCGGGCGACGTGACCTTGGTGACCGCCGCGCCGAGCGCAGTCGGCTATCAACAGGCGCGAACCAATCTGCAGACGCTCGACCAGCAGCAATTGCAGGATCGGCACAAGCTCAACGCCTTGCTCGGCCTCGCGCCCGACGCAGCCTTGCCGCTCGCGCCGGTCGGGGCGGTCGGGCCGCTCGATATCGCCGCCGCACGCGCCGCGCTCGATACGCTCCCGGCGCGGCGCCCCGATCTGCTCGCGCTGCGCTTCGGCTATGCCGCGCAGGACGAGGCGCTGCGCGCGGCGATCCTCGCGCAATTCCCCGATCTGATCCTCGGCGGCAGCGCGTCGAGCGACAACAGCCGGGTGGTCAATGCCGGCCCGACCGCGCAGCTCGGCCTCCCGCTGTTCGATCGCAACCAGGGCAATGTCGCCATCGCGCGCGCCACGCGCGAACAGCTCCGCTCCGAATATGCCGCGCGGCTCTCGGCGACGGTCGGGCAGGTCGGCGCGCTGCTCTCGGAGCTGGCGCAACTGCGCGACCAGCTCGCCGCGGTCGAGCGCGATCTCCCCGCCGCGCGCGCCGCTGCCGCGCGGGCGAGCGCCGCGTTCGGCAATGCCGCGCTCGACGAGCGCGCTTACGTCGATCTCGTCACCAACCGCTTCACGAAGGAACAGGAAGTGCAGACGCTGAAACTCGCGCTGCTCGACCGGCAGATCGCGATCGAGGCGCTGATCGGCGCCGGGCTGCCGGGGGTCGATACCCTCGGGCTGATCGATCCGGGGACCAAGGGGGCCGCCCGATGAAGCGCGTCGCAACGATCCTCCTTGCGTTGCCGCTCGCGGCATGCGGCGCGGGCGAGCCGGCCGACGAGGGCGCGCGCGGCACCGCTTTGGTCTCCACCGTCGCGCCGCAGCAGGGCAGCCTGCCGCGGGTGATCGAGGCTTATGGGCAGGCGGTGCCCGCGGCCAATGGCACGGTGACGTTGAGCGTTCAGCAACCGGGGCAGGTCGTCGCGGTGCCGGCGGTGGCGGGGACGACCGTCGCCGCGGGCCAGCCGATCGTCATATTCGCGCTCGCCCCCGCGGCGCGCAGCGCGTGGCAGCAGGCGGCGAGCGCGGTGAAGGCGGCGGAATCGCAGCGCGAAACGACCGCGCGGCTGGTGACCCAGCAGCTCGCCACGCGCGACCAGCTCGTTCAGGCCGAGAAAGCCGTCACCGACGCGCGCGTCGCGCGGGATGCGCTGGCCAAGGAAGGCGCCGGTGCGGCGACAATGACATTGCGCGCACCATTCGCCGGGGTGGTCGCCACCGTCCCCGTCGCGCCGGGCGACCGTACCCAGCCGGGGCAGGCGCTGGCGACGGTCGCGCGCGCCGGGGCGCTGATCGTGACGGTCGGGGTCGACCCTGCGCGGCGCGGCGATCTGCGCGTCGGGGCGCCGGTGACGCTGACCCGGCTCGAGGGCGGCGCATCGGTGACCGGGCATGTCCAGCGGGTCGATGCGATACTCAACCCGCGCACCCGCCAGATCGATGTCGATATCGCCTATCCGGCGGGCGCGATCCTTTCCGGCGAAGCGATGAAGGTCGCGATCGAAACCGGTACCGCGCAAGGCTGGCGCGTGCCGCATCGCGCGGTGGTGATCGACGCGGACGGCAAGGCCAATGTGTTCCAGATCGTCGGCGGCAAGGCCAAGGCGGTGCCGGTGACGATCGCGGTCGCGCGATCGGACGACGATCTCGTTACCGGCGCGATCGATCCCCACGCCCGGCTGATCGTCGACGGCGCCTATCAGGTGGGGGACGGTGATGCGGTGCGCGTGGGAGCCGATCGTCACGCCGCGGCTTCGCGCGGCACTGGCTCCGCCGCCCGGCGTCACCCCGACCTTGAGCCGGGATCCATCATGCCTCAGGCGCGGCCGCAGGAAGTTCTTGCCCTGCGCTTGCCTCCCGATGGACCCCGGCTCAAGGCCGGGGTGGCGGAGGAATGACCTACGCCGCCCTGCTCGCGCGCCAATCGCGTGCGCTGGTGACGATCGCGGTCGCGCTGGCGATCGCGGGGCTGGTCGCGGCCTTGTCGCTGCCGGTCGGGCTGTTCCCGCAGGTGTCGTTCCCGCGCGTCGTGGTCGACATCGACGCGGGTTCGCGCCCCGCCGACCAGACCGCACGCAGCGTCACCACCCCGGTCGAACAGGCATTGCGCGCGGTGCCGGGCGTGCAGAACGTCCGCTCCGAAACGACCCGCGGGTCGGCGCAGATCTCGATCGATTTCGGCTGGGGGCGTGACATGACTGCCTCCACCTTGCTGGTCGAGGCGGCGATGTCGCGCGCGCTCGGCGCGCTGCCGCCCGGGACGAGCTATAACGTCCGGCGGATGGACCCGACGGTCTTCCCGATCATCTCCTACGCGCTCGAATCCGATCGCACCTCGCCCGCCGAACTGCAGAATTTCGCGCGTTACCAGCTCGTGCCGCTGCTCAGCGGCATCTCCGGGCTGGCGCGCGCGGACGTGCAAGGCGGCGATACCGCCGAGGTCGAGGTGCTCGCCGATCCCGCGCGGCTCGCCGCGCACGGGCTCGCGATAAGCGACCTTTCGACCGCGATCGCCAACGGCAATGTGCTGAGCGCGGTCGGGCGGGTGCAGGATCGCGGGCGGCTCTCGCTGGTCGTCGCCGACCGCACCCTCTCTGGCGCCGCGGCGGTGGGCGAGGTGGTGGTGAAGGCCGATCCCGCCGGGGTGGTACGCGTCCGCGACGTCGCGAGCGTCCAGCCCGGCGTCGCCCCGCAATGGATGCACGTCAGCGAGGACGGGCGCCGCGCTGTGCTGCTCAACATCTACGAACAGCCGGACGGCAATGCGGTGCGCATCGCGCAAACGGTGCAGCAGAAGCTCGCCGCGGTCCGCCTGCCCTCCGGCACGCGGCTCGTCTCCTGGTACGACCAGAGCGAGCTGGTGACGCAATCGCTCGCCAGCGTGCGCGATGCGGTGCTGATCGGGCTGGTACTCGCGGCGCTCGTGCTGCTGCTGTTCCTGCGCAACTGGCGGATCACGCTCGTCGCCGCGCTGATCGTCCCCGCGACCCTGGCGGCAACGGTGCTGGTGCTGACGATCTGCGGGATGAGCTTCAACATCATGACGCTGGGCGGGATCGCCGCCGCGGTCGGGCTGCTGATCGACGATGTGATCGTGATGGTCGAGCATATTGTGCGCCGTGCCGGGACCGGCGGCGGGCGCGCCGCGGTGCTCCCCGCCGCGCGCGAGTTCATGACGCCGCTCACCGGATCGAGCCTCGCGACGCTGATCGTCTTCCTGCCCTTGTCGTTCCTCACCGGGGTGACAGGCGCGTTCTCCAAAGCGCTGTCGCTGACGATGGGCGCGGCGCTGGCGATCTCCTGGGCGATGACCGCCTTCGTCGTCCCCGTGCTGACCGCGCGGCTGGTCGATTTCGACAAGGTCCACGATCCCGCCGCCGACGGAGAGCAAGGCCGGCTGTCGCGCTGGCATGCGCGCGGGCTCGACAAATTGTTCGCGCGTCCGTGGCTGCTCGCCGCGATCGCGGTGCCGCTGCTGCTCATCGGTTATCTCGGCTATGCCAATGTCCCCACCGGCTTCATGCCCAAGGTCGACGAGGGCGGGTTCGTGATGGATTATTATACCCCGCCCGGCACCTCGCTCGACGAGACCGAGCGGCGGATGAGCCAGGTCGACGCGCTGATCCGCGCCGATCCCGATGTGCTCACCTTCTCGCGACGTCTCGGCACCGGGCTCGGCGGCGATCTCGGGCAGAGCTATCACGGCGATTATTTCGTCCGGCTGAAGCCCGATCACGATCGCGCGACCGAGGAAGTCGCCGCCGATGTCGCCAAGCGGATCGGCGCCGAGGTGCCCGGGGTGCAGATCGAGGTCGCGCAATTGATGGAGGATCTGATCGGCGATCTCACCGCGGTGCCGCAGCCGATCGAGGTCAAATTGTTCGCCGCCGATCCGTCGATCCTCACCGATCAGGCGCGCAAGGTCGCCGCCGCGATCGGCAAGGTTTCGGGCGTGGTCGAGGTGAAGGACGGGGTGCAGCTTGCCGGCGATGCGATCGATGTGCGGATCGATCCGGTCCGCGCCGGGTTCGAAGGGGTGACCCCGGCCGATGTGCAGAATGCGATCGACGCCGCGCTCAACGGCGTGGTCGCGACCACCCTCCCCCAGCCCTCGCGCTCGGTGAACGTGCGCGTCCGCCTGCCGGCGGCGATGACGCTGACCCGCGAGGAACTCGCGACGCTGCCGATCCGCGCGGGCGACGGGCATGTGTTCCAGCTTTCGCGCGTCGCCGATCTCGTGCCGGTCACCGGCCAGCCGCAGATCGCGCGCGAGAATCTCGAGCCGATGGTCGCGGTCACCGGGCGGATCCAGGCGCGTGGGCTCGGCGCGACGATCGCCGATATCCGCGCCGTGCTCGCCCGGCCGGGGATGCTCGCGCCGGGGGTTCGCTACGAACTGGGCGGGCTCTACCAGCAACAGCAGATCGCCTTCGCCGGGCTGACCAAGGTGTTCCTCGCCGCTTTGGTCGCCGAATTCGCGCTGCTGCTCGTGCTCTATCGCCGCTTTACCACCCCGTTGGTGGTGATCGGCTGCTCGCTCGTCTCGACCACCGCGGTGTTCACCGCGCTCTGGATCACTGGGGTCGATCTCAACATCACCGCGCTGATGGGGATGACGATGATCATCGGCATCGGCACCGAAATGGCGATCTTCTATGTCAGCGAATATCAGGAGCTGACGCGGCACATGCCGCGCGCCGAGGCACTGCGCGAAGCGAGCCGCAACCGGCTGCGCCCGATCACGATGACGACGCTCGCCGCGATCCTGACGCTCCTGCCGCTGGCGCTCGCGATCGGTTCGGGCGCGGGGATCCAGCAGCCGCTGGCGATCGCCATCATCGCCGGGCTGCTGCTGCAATATCCGCTGGTGCTGCTCGCGATGCCGGTACTGTTGGGGTTGTTGCCGGCGGAGAAGGCGGAGGCATAGCCGCCTGCTACAAACCTCCGTTCGGGCTGAGCTTGTCGAAGTCCTGCACTTTTCTTCACACGAAGAAGCGCAGCCCTCCGGCGGGCCCATGAAAGTATTACTTTCATGGGCGCCCTCACAAGCTCAGGGCGAACGGGCGGGAGAGGTTCTAACCCCCGCCAGTGCTCGCTCGATCTCCCCGGCGCAGCGCCGCAACCGGCGCAACACCGGCGCGCTTACCGGCCGCGGCGGAGAGGCGGAGGCGGAGAGCGCCGCGATCACCGCCCCGCCCGCATCGCGGATCGGCACCGCGATACAGCCGAGCCCTTCGACCACCTCCTCCGCATCGGTCGCGAAATCATGCGCGCGGACCTGCGCGAGATGCGCGCGGATCGCCTCCGGGACGATGATCGTCGCGCGCGTCAGCGCGACGAACGGGCCATTGGCGAGATATTGATCGAGCGCCTCATCGGGCAGATGCGCGAGCAGCAGCTTGCCGATCCCCGAGCAATAGGCCTCCAGCTCCATTCCCTCGCGGGTGAACAGCGGGAAATCGATCGGCTCCTTGACCAGATAGGTCACCATATCGCCGCGCATCACCCCGAGGTGAACGACCATCCCGGTCGCGCCCGCCAGCCGGCGCAACGCCGGGCGCGCGACCCGCGCGAGCAAGGCATGGCTGCGCGCCGCCGCGCCGAGCTGGGTCAACCCCGCCGAGGCCGCATAGCGCCCCTGCCCCACCCGGATCAGCAGCCCGTGGCGCACCAGCGCCGCGACAAGGCGATGCGCGGTGGACAGCGGCAAGGCGAGATCCGCCGCGACCGCCGCCAGCGGGCGCTCGCCATTATCGGCGAGCAGCGCGGCAAGCAGCGCCAGCGCGCGATCGACGGCGCCACTCTCGGTCTCTTTCCCGGTCATTCTCTCATTGTCTGAGAATCCGGACGTCGGCGCAAGTTGTTCCGCCTCCGCCGCGGGCGTAATTTGCGCGGGTAATCACGAGGACATGGCGATGAGCGGCAAGGTCAAGGCGGCGATCATCGGTTCGGGCAATATCGGCACCGATCTGATGATCAAGATGGTCAAATATCCCCAGAATATGGAGCTGGTCGCGGTGGTCGGGATCGACGAGGCCTCCGAGGGTCTGGCGATGGCGCGCGAGCGTGGCGTCGCGACGACGCATGAGGGGATCGACGGGCTCAAGGCGATGGCGGTCTATCCCGAGATCGGCATCGTGTTCGACGCCACCTCGGCCTATGCGCATAAGGTGCACGACGAGGCGTTGCGCGCCGACGGCAAGCAGGTCGTCGACCTGACCCCCGCGGCGATCGGGCCGTTCACGATCCCGCCGGTCAACATGCATGCGCATCTCGATCAGCCCAACGTCAATATGGTGACGTGCGGCGGGCAAGCGACGATCCCGATGGTCGCCGCGGTCAGCCAGGTCGCGACGGTCCATTATGCCGAGATCGTCGCTTCGGTCTCGTCGCGCTCGGCCGGGCCGGGCACCCGCGCCAATATCGACGAATTTACCCGCACCACGGCGCGCGCGATCGAGGAAGTCGGCGGCGCGGCCAAGGGCAAGGCGATCATCATTTTGAACCCGGCCGAACCGCCGATGATCATGCGCGATACGGTGTTCACCTTGTCCGAGGGCGGCGACGAGGCGGCGATCCGCGCCTCGGTCGCGAAGATGGTCGCCGAGGTGCAGAAATATGTCCCCGGCTATCGGCTCAAGCAGGAAGTGCAGTTCGAGCGCTACGGCGACAACAACAAGCTCAAGATCCCCGGCCGCGGCGAATTCACCGGCCTCAAGACCTCGATCTTCCTCGAGGTGGAGGGCGCGGGCGATTATCTGCCGAGCTATTCGGGCAATCTCGACATCATGACCGCGGCGGCCAAAGCGACCGGCGAGCTGCTGGCGCAACGCATCGCTGAAAAGGTGACCGCATGACCTTCGATCCCACCACCGCCAAGCTCTACGTCCAGGACGTCACGCTCCGCGACGGGATGCACGCGATCCGCCATATGTACGGCATCGATCACGTCCGCGCGATCGCTAAGGCGCTCGACGAGGCGGGCGTCGACGCGATCGAAGTGGCGCATGGCGACGGCCTGTCGGGCGCGAGCTTCAACTACGGCTTCGGCGCGCATACCGATTGGGAGTGGATCGAGGCCGTTGCCGACGTGCTGACCAGATCGGTGCTCACCACGCTCATTCTGCCGGGCGTCGGCACGGTCGAGGAGCTTCGCCGCGCTTATGATCTCGGGGTGCGCTCGGTGCGCGTCGCGACGCATTGCACCGAAGCGGATGTCTCGAAACAGCATATCGGCATCGCGCGCGATCTCGGGATGGACGTGTCGGGCTTCCTGATGATGAGCCATATGATCGAGCCCGATCGGCTCGCGCAGCAGGCGCTCCTCATGGAAAGCTATGGCGCGCAATGCGTCTATGTCACCGATAGCGGCGGTGCGCTCGATATGGACGGGGTGCGCGATCGCTTCCGCGCCTATGACAAGGTGCTCAAGCCCGAAACGCAGCGTGGGATGCATGCGCATCACAACCTCTCGCTCGGCGTCGCCAATTCGATCGTCGCGGCGCAGGAAGGCGCGATCCGGATCGACGCCAGCCTCGCCGGGATGGGCGCGGGCGCGGGCAATGCGCCACTCGAAGTGTTCATCGCCGCCGCCGATCGCAAGGGGTGGAACCACGGCTGCGACGTCATGGCGCTGATGGACGCCGCCGAAGATCTCGTCCGGCCGCTGCAGGACCGCCCGGTGCGGGTCGACCGCGAGACGCTCGCGCTCGGCTATGCCGGGGTCTATTCGAGCTTCCTGCGTCACGCCGAAAAGGCCGCCGCAGATTACAACCTCGATACCCGCGCGATCCTCGTCGAGCTCGGCCGCCGCAAGATGGTCGGCGGCCAGGAGGACATGATCGTCGACGTCGCGCTCGACATGATTAGGGCCCAAATCTAATCAGGACGAGGTCGTGACGGAGCGGATTTTGGCGCCAGACTAGGAGCAAGGAGAGAGCGATGCTGATGCATCGTGATCGACGCGCGACGCCGCATGGCGCCAAAAGCCGCCCGCCGCAGAGCGGTCGCCCGGAGAAGCCCGCTGGACGGCGTCGCTTGCTTGCGCGTAGCGACTGCTACGCGTCTGCGCTGCACTCCTTGCCAGCGGGCTTCTCCGGGCGATCACGACGTCGTCCCGATTAGATTTGGGCCCTCAGGCGGCCGGCTGAAACCCTTGCCTCCCGGTCTGCGTCTGAGCATGAGATGCTGACGCAGCCGGGAGCAACGGGTGTCGAACCAGATTGAGGTCCTTTACTACGCGGTCGAATGGATCGTGCGGATCGGCGCGCTGATCGTCGTCCCGCAGCGCCGCTCACCCAACGCCACCCGCGCGTGGCTGCTGCTGATCTTCTTCCTGCCGATCCCGGGGCTGATCCTCTATCTGCTGATCGGCAATCCGCGCTTCCCGGCGTGGCGCCGACAGCGCTTCGCGGCGCTGCAGCCCTTTTTTCGCGAGACCGCCGCGAGCCTTGCCGCGCACGCCCCGAGGCTGGGCGACAATCGCCCGACCGCCGATCTCGCCGCGACGCTCGGGCATGTGCCCGCGACGACGGGCAACGACATCACGCTGATCGACGATTATGACGCGGTGATCGACCGGCTCGTCGCCGATATCGATGCCGCGCAGCGCTTCGTCCATATCCTCGTCTATATCTTCGCCGACGATCATGTCGGCCGGCGCATCGCCGCCGCCTTGGGACGAGCGGTGGCACGCGGGGTCGAGGCGCGGGTGATGTTCGATCCGGTCGGCTCGCATCACTGGCGCAAGGGCACGCTCGCGATGCTGCGCGCGCACGGCGTCGAGGTGATGGAATCGCTGCCGTGGCGGCTGTGGCGCAACCGCTCGCGCCGCGACATGCGCAACCACCGCAAGCTGTTCGTGATCGACGGGTGCATCGGCTATGCCGGATCGCAGAATATCGTCGCGAAGGATTTCCGCCCGGGGGTGGTCAATCGCGAGCTGGTCGCGCGCGTCACCGGGCCGGTGGTCGCGGCGATGGAGGCGATCGTCCGCGGCGACTGGTGCCTCGAAACCGGCATCCTCCCCGAACACCGGATCGAATTGCCCGCCGCGACCGGCGACGCCGATGCGCAGCTGATGCCGAGCGGCGCCAATTACCGGCTCGAAGGGTTCGAATCTCTGCTCGTCTGGCAGCTCCACCAGGCGTGCGAGCGGATCGTGATGGTCGCGCCCTATTTCATCCCCGACGAAGGCGTGCTCGCCGCGCTGCAGACCGCCGCCGCGCGCGGGGTGACGGTCGACATCGTGCTGTCCGAAGTGGTCGACCAGCGGCTCGTCAATCTGTCGCAAAGCTCCTATTACGACGAGCTGATGGCGGTCGGGGTACGGATCCACCTGTTCCGCGGCTTCCTGCTCCACGCCAAGAATGTCGGGATCGACGGGCGGCTGGCGATCGTCAGTTCGAGCAACGTCGATCTGCGCTCGTTTCAGCTCAACGAGGAGGCGAGCCTCTTGCTCTACGACCCCGCGTCGGTCGCCGCGGTCGAGGCGATCCAGCGCGGATATCTCGCCCAGTCCGACACGATCGATCTGGCGCAATGGCGGCAACGCTCGCTGGCGCGGCGGCTGGCCGAGAATGTCGCGCGACTGTTCAACTCTTTGCTCTAGGTTGCGTCGTTCCTCGGGGAGGGTTTGTGCTCGGCGCGTTAACTCAACTGCCCGCCCGCCTTGCGCCACGCATCGATCCCGCCCTGGATATGGAACACCGCGAGCCCCGCCGCGCGCGCTTCCTGCACCGCCATCGCCGAACGCTCGCCGAACGCGCAATAGAAGAGCAGCCGCCGGTCGGGCAGCTTCGCCAGCTCGTGGAGCATCCCCCCCTCCCCGATGCTGTCGTGGAGATTGGGATAGGGCAGATGAAGCGAGCCGCAGATCACGCCGTTGCGCGCGCGCTCGCCCTCTTCGCGCAGATCGATCAGCATCACGTCGGGCGCGCCGACCAGCCTTACCGCTTCCTCGGCGCACACCGCCCAGCCGGCACGCGCGATCGCCTCCTGATCGAGCCCGACGCGGACATTGGCGGGCACCGCGACATCCATCATCTTGGGATCGGCGAGCTTCAGATTGTGCATCAGCTCGGCATATTCGTCGGCGCTGGAAACCTGCAGCCGCGGGTTGTGCGCGCGCTCCTCGCCGATCGTCGATACCGTATCGCCCTTATAATCGTGCGCCGGATAGACCAATGTCGCATCGGGGAGCTTGAGCAGCCGCCCGAACAGCGACTCATATTGCATCCGCGCGTCGCCGTTCTGGAAATCGGTGCGCCCCGTGCCGCGGATCAGCAGGGTATCGCCGGTGAACACGCGATCGGGCAATGCGAAGCTATAGGAATCGTCGGTATGCCCCGGCGTGTAGATCACATCGAGCGACACGCCCTCGATCGTCAGCCTGTCGCCGTCGGCGAGCCGCATCGAGACGATATCGGCCTTGGTCTGCTCGCCCATCACGGTGATGCAATGCGTCCGGTCGCGCAGCGCGCCGAGCGCGGTGATATGATCAGCGTGAAGATGCGTATCGACCGCCTTGACCAGCTTGAGATCGAGCTCGCGGATCAATTGCAGGTAACGGTCGGTCCGCTCCAGCACCGGATCGATGATCAGCGCCTCCCCGCCCGCGCGGCTCGCCAGCAGATAGGAATAGGTGCTCGACGCGGAATCGAACAATTGGCGAAAGATCATCACGCCCTCCTCCGCGCGAGCACCCGCAACCTCAATCGCGCGGCTGCGCGATCACCCGAAGATACGGCTTGAGCGTCTTCCACCCCTCAGGATATTTCGCCGCCGCCGCCTCGTCCGAGACCGAGGGCGGGATGATCACATCGTCGCCGGGGCGCCAGTTCACCGGGGTCGCGACGGTGTGTTTGGCGGTGAGCTGGCACGAATCGAGCAGCCGCAGCACCTCGTCGAAATTGCGACCGCTGCTCATCGGATAGATCAGCATCGCCTTTATGCGCTTGTCCGGCCCGATGACGAACACCGCGCGGACAGTGGCATTGTCGACCGCGGTGCGCCCTTCCGAGGTCTCGCCGGCGTCGCGCGGCAGCATGCCATAGGCCTTGGCGACCTTCAGATCGGTATCGCCGATCATCGGGTAATTGACCTTATGCCCCTGCGTTTCCTCGATATCCGCCGCCCAGCGCGCATGATTGTCGACCGGATCGATGCTGAGCCCGATGATCTTGGTATTGCGCTTGTCGAACTCGGGCTTGAGCCCGGCCATATAGCCGAGCTCGGTGGTGCAGACCGGGGTGAAATCCTTGGGGTGCGAGAACAGGATCGCCCAGCCGTCGCCGATCCATTCGTGGAAGTTGATCGGCCCCTCGGTGGTGTTTGCGGTGAAATCCGGCGCGATATCGTTGATCAGCAGCGTCATGCTCTCGCCCTCCTGTGCTTTTCGACCCGGCGTACCCGCGCGCAGAAGGTCGTCCGCACCAAGATACGCCTGAAACCGGGTATCGCTCCACTATAGAGCCATGCCCGATGCCGGGCCACGCCAATTCAGTGGAGGTGACGCAGCTTGTCCGGGTTGCGCATCACATAGATAGCGACGACCTTGCCGTCCTCGATCTCCAGCGCGGTGGTCTGCAATTCGCCGTCGGATTCGCGCGTCACGAAGCCGGGCAGTCCGTTGACGAACGCGGTCCGCACCAATTGCGAGCGGTGTTTCCGGAACAGCACCGCCAGCGCCTTGTGGACCTGCATGACCTGCTTGAACCCGAGTACCAGCTTCATCGCCGCCGGGCGCTTGCCGCCGCCGTCGGAATGGATGCTGACATCGGCGGCGAGCATCGCGCCGAGCGCGGTCATGTCGCCCCCGCGCGACGCGGCGAAAAACGCTTCGGCGATCGCCATCCCGCGCTCTTTCTCGACCTTGAAGCGCGGCCGGGCCTCGCGGACGTGCGCCCGGGCACGCGCGGCGAGCTGGCGGCACGCCGCGGCATCGCGCGCGATCGTCGTCGCCACCTCGTCGAAGCCGACCCCGAAGACGTCGTGGAGCAGGAACGCCGCCCGTTCGAGCGGCGAGAGCCGTTCGAGCGCGAGCATCAGCGGCAGGGTCACGTCCTCCGCCTCTTCCTCTTCCTCGACGATCGGATCGGGCAGCCACGGGCCGATATAGGTTTCGCGATTGTGCCGCGCCGATTTGAGCTGATCGAGGCACAGCCGCGTCACGGTGCGGCGCAGGAACGCCTCGGGCTCGCGCACCGCGGCGCGGTCGGCCCCCATCCAGCGGATGAAGGCCTCCTGCACCACGTCCTCGGCATCGGCGACCGAACCGAGCATGCGATAGGCGACGCGCAGCAGCCGCGGGCGCAGCGGATCAAAGCTTTCCGCCGCGCCGGCGCTCGTCATGCCGCGACCTGCTGCTGCACCGCCTTGGCCGCCTCGGGCTCGATCCACAACCCGAAGCCGACCGCGAGCCGGTTCCAGCCGTTGATGATGTTGATCATCAGCGTGAGCTTGACCTGCTCCTCCTGGGAGAAATGCGCGCTGAGGGCGGCATAGGCCTCTCGGTGGTGATGCCCTTCGGACAGGCGGGTCAGCGCATCGGTCCACCCCAGCGCGGCGCGCTCGCGATCGGTGTAGCACGGCGCCTCGCGCCACGCGGAGAGCAGGTAGATGCGCTGTTCGGTCTCGCCCTGCGCGCGCGCCTCGACGGTGTGCATATTGATGCAATTGGCGCAGCCGTTGATCTGCGAGGCGCGGATCTTGACCAGTTCGATAAGGCTCGGCTCGAGGCTGGCGGCGATCGCCATCGACGCGCCGGTCCAGGTCTTCATCAGTTGCGGGGCAGCGGCATAGGGGTTGAGCTTGGCAGTCATGGTCGGGGTCCTTTCGTGGGTTCCGGTGACATGACGAGCCAACGATGCCGGGCGTGACATCGGGCGAAGATTTTTCTGATTTTTTTCTCGCTCTCCCCTGTGAGGAGAGAGTTCACACCGTGATCCGCGGCATCTCCCCCGGCCCGACGGTCATCACATCCTGCCAGTCCGGGTGCTTTTCGTATCGCGCGCGGACATAGGGACAGAGCGGGATGATCTTGAACCCGCCGCTGCGCGCATCGGCGATCAGATAGTCGACCAACGCCGCCGCGGCGCCGGTGCCGCGCAGCGCCTCGGGCGCGCCGGTATGGTCGGCGCTGATCAGCCCCGGCCCGCGATGCGTGAAGGTGAGTTCGGCCTCGGCGTCAATCCCGGCGACCCGCGCGACATAGCGGCCGTGACGCGCGCCATCCTCTTTGGTGATCGTGATATCGGCCATCGCCTTCATTCCTTCGTCATGACAGCCGCCACCGGTCTCGCCGCCAACATCAGTGCGCCGCCTCGGGCATCGGGGTGAATTCGCGATCGTCGCCGACCGGCAGCTTCATCCGCTGCTGCCGCCAATCCTCCGCCGCCTGTTCGAGCCGCTCCTTCGACGAGGAGACGAAATTCCACAGCAGGAAGCGCTCGCCGATCGGCTCGCCGCCCAGCACCATCACCGTCGAAGGCTGGCGCGCCTCGACGTCCACCGCGTCGCGCCCGGCGAGCACCGCCATCTGTCCCGCGTTCAGCACCGTCCCGCCGACCGTCACCTCGCCGCTCGCGCAATAGACCGCGCGCTCGGGGTAGGCGGTGGTCACGCTGCGTCGCGCGCCGGGCGACATTTCCCAATGCTGGTAGAATTGGGGCGAATGGACCTTGACCCCGGCGGTCAGCCCGTCGGCGGTGCCCGCGATCAGCCGGCCGCGCACCCCGTCCTCGGTCCATTGCGGCAGGTCGTCGCCCTCGCGGTGATCGAAGCTCGGGTCGGTCTCCTCGTCCGCCAGCGGCAGCGCGACCCACGCCTGGATGCCGTGCATGTTGGCGCCGTGCGACCGCGCATATTCGAGCCGCTCGCTATGCGTGATCCCGCTCCCCGCGACCATCCAATTGACCTCGCCGGGACGGATTTCCTGCTCATAGCCCAGGCTGTCGCGGTGCGTGATCTGCCCGGAATAGAGATAGGTCACCGTCGCCAGCCCGATATGCGGATGCGGGCGCACGTCGAGCTCGCGCGGGATGCCCGGCGCCAGCTCTAGCGGCCCCAAGTGATCGAAGAAGATATACGGCCCGACCATCCGCCGCGCGTGGAACGGCAACACCCGGCCGACCACGAAGCCGCCGCCGAGATCGCGGCTGCGCTTGTCGATAATGCGTTCGATCGTCACGTCATTTCCTTCCGGAGCGGATTCGTTTCGCGCACCATCGCGCCGCGCCGCGCGTAAGTCGAGCATTGACCTTCGCGCGCATTCGCCGCACCTCGCGCGCCGAAGAGGGAGTGTAATTTTTGAAAACGGCCGATTTCCTGATCATCGGTGGCGGCATCGCCGGCGTCTCCGCCGCTGCCCGCCTCGCCCCGCACGGCCGAACGCTGCTGCTCGAAGCGGAAAGTGCGTTCGGTTATCATTCGAGCGGCCGCAGCGCGACCTTCTATCATTTCGGGATCGGCAAATCGGTGGTCCGCGGGATGACCGCGTTCAGCCGCACGCATTTTGAGACCACCACCGCCGCCGGGGTGGAGCTTTCGCGCCCCTCCGCCGCCTTGTTCATCGCCACGCCGGGTATGGTCGACGGGCTCGACGAGCTCGAGGCGGAGATGGCGCGCTACAGCGACCGGCTCGAACGGCTCGATGCGGCGGGGGTGAAGGCGATCGTGCCGATCCTCAACACCGGCGGCGACGGCGTGGTCGCCGGGGTGATCGATCGCACCGCGCGCCGGCTCGATAGCGAGGCGCTGCAGCAGGATTATCGCGCGACGCTCAAGAAAGCGGGCGGCGAGGCGATCCCCGACGCGCGGGTCGTTGCGGTCGCACGCGAAGGCGGTGCGTGGACGGTCACCACCGCCGCCGGCGACAGTTACGCCGCGCCGGTCCTGATCAATGCCGCCGGCGCGTGGTGCGACGAGATCGCGCGCCTCGCCGGAGTCGCGCCGCTTGGGCTGCAACCGCTGCGGCGGACGATCATCGTGTTCGACGCGCCGGCCGAGCTCGACGTGCGCGACTGGCCGTTCACCAAGACCGCGGTCGACGATTTCTACATGCTCCCCGAATCCGGCCGACTGCTCGCCTGCCCGGTCGACGAGGTCCCGAGCGATCCCGGCGACGCGCAGCCCGAGGAATATGACATCGCGCTCGCCGCGTCGAAGGTCGAGGAATATACCTCGGTGCCGATCCGCCGGATCAGCCATAGCTGGGCGGGGCTGCGCACCTTCACCCACGATCGCGTCCCCGTCGCCGGGTTCGCGCCCGACGCATCGGGGTTCTTCTGGCTTGCCGGTCAGGGCGGATACGGGCTGCAGACCGCTCCCGCGATGAGCGCGATCACCGAGGCGCTGATCGCCGGCACCGCCTGGCCCGAGATGCTGACCGAGTGGGGCGTCACCCCGCAGGCGATGTCGCCCGAACGGCTCAAGCCGCGCGGCTGAGCGCCGTTTCGGCCATTACTGCTTGTGGTCGCGCTTTTGCCGATCGGCGCCAGTCTGCGGATAGCCCGAGCCGGTCGCGGAGTCGCTGTCGAAATCCTCGCCGGCGTTCCCGCCCCCCGCCCCCGATCCGGCGCCGCGCACCTCGCCGGTCTCTGGATCGACGCGGGCGCGCTTGCCGTTGTCCGGGGGCAGATCGGGACGCTGCCGTTTGGCTGGTTGGTTCATGCCGCTTCTCCTGAATGCCCGATCAACGTGCCATTGCACGCGGCCGCTCCCCCGAACTGATCCAGGTTAGGCAAAGCGCACGGAACGTCGGCGCGCCACGACATTTGGAAATGCCAGGAGCAGCGCGATGAACAACCGCAGCAACGAACCTCGGCAATCCGGCGGCGAGGTCGAGGGCCCGCCGGACACCAAACGCAACCGCGACCAGACCAACGAGGGCGAGTCGAGCGAAGAACCGGCCGAAGGCGGCGAGGAAACCGCGCCGCGGCAACCCGGTTCTCCGGGTTAACCGCGCCCACCGAGGACCTCACTATCGGCGATACAAGTAAGCCCCGTCGCTTTTCAGCGGCGGGGCTCCCTGAAGGTTTACTCAACACGCTCGGTGTGACCAAAGCCTTCGATACCGGATCGTCTTTCGATCGATCGGCGTGGTTTCAACGCGCCGGATCGGGCGCGGTTCCGGCGAAAGCGCGTTATCGCCCCCGCCGGCGCAATTGCCGCGCGAGCGAGTCCGCCGCCAGCACATAGGCAGGGCCGCCGCACACCGTCCAGGCTTCGGGCAGCTTCAACCGCGGGATCGTGCCGAGCAGCGGATGATGGAGCAATTCGATGCCCTGATCGGTCACCTGATCGGTCGCGGTTTCGACGATCAGATAGTCCGGCCGCGCCCGCGCCATTTCCTCCAGCCCGACGCGGGCCAGCGCCGGCTTGCCCAACCGTGCGGCAAGATTCGTCAGCCCGACCCGATGCATCAGATCGTCGACCAACGTACCGGTGCCGGTGAGATAGCCGCGCCGCTGATAATAAGCCGCGGTGGCGCGGTGCCCGGCGTCGCGCGGGATTCGCGCCAGCGCGGCATCCATCCGCGCGATCAGCGCGGTGCCACGTTCGGGATGCCCGACCGCCGCTGCAACCATCCGCACCTGCGCACGGATCTCGGCATAACTTTCGGCGGGCACGAGATCGAGCGTCGCGATCGAACGGCCGCGTAACTGCGCCATCGTCTCGCGGCGACGGCCGGGCGTGGCGATGACCAGATCGGGGCGCAGCGCCAGCACCTCCTCCGCCCCACCGCGGGTGATCGGCACCGACCGGGCCGCGGCAGCGACGGCGGACATTTGCGGATCGCGCGCGAAATTGGTCAATGCCGCGATCTGCCCGCGATCGGCGAGCGCGAGCAGATATTGGTCGGCGCACAGGTTGAGCGACACGATCCGGCGAGGTGCAGCGGGCGGAGGCGGGGCGGCGCCGAGCAGGATCGTCAGCAAAGGCAGAAGGAGCAAGCGGCGCATCGCATCCGCGCCTTTGCCCGATTGCCGGCGTCCAGGCGAGAGGTGATCTTAGGTCCGTTAACGCTCCACTCGGCTCCCCCGTGTCCTCGCGAAGGCGGGGACCTAATGGTGAGAACACAACGGATGAGTCCCGGAATCCTTTCCCGTCATGCCGGGTGAGAGATGCGGGAACCATCCGTCTGTATCTACCCACTAGTCTGGGCTCCCGCCTGCGCGGCAGCACAAAGGAGGGTTTGCACGACGGAAAAACGAGTTCTCCTCCGTTCCGATCCGCGCTAGGCACCCGCCGGTCCCCGCGCCCGCGTCGGGCCTACCCCCTTGCCCGACGAGGCTGCCCGATCGTGACCCGCCGCTGGCTCTGGCCCGCCCTGATCCTCGCAATGCTGGTCGCGGGCGTGCTCGGCGTGGGCATCGGCAGCACCTCGATCGCGCCGGGCCGCGCGCTTGCCGCGCTTGCCGGGCATGGCGATCCGATCGAGCGCGCGATCCTGATCGAGCTCAGGCTGCCACGCGCGATCCTCGGGCTCGCGGTCGGCGCGATGCTCGGGCTCGCCGGCGCTGCGCTGCAAGGCTATCTGCGCAATCCGCTCGCCGAACCTTCGGTGCTCGGTGCGTCGAACGGCGCGGCGCTCGGCGCAGTGGTCGCGCTCTATTTCGGGATCGCCGAGTGGAATGCGGTCGCGCTGCCGGTGCTCGCGATCGCCGGCGCGCTGGTGACGCTCGCGGCGCTGTTCGCGCTCGCCGGGCGATCGGAAAGCCCGCTGACCCTGATCCTCGCCGGGATCGCGGTGGCGACATTGACCGGCGCCGGGATCAGCCTCGCGCTCAATCTGTCGCCCAACCCCTTCGCGGCGATGGAGATCATGACCTGGCTGCTCGGCAGCCTCGAGGATCGCTCGTTCCGCCACGTCCTGCTCGCGCTGCCGTGCATCGCGATCGGCATCGTGCTGCTCGCCGGGCAAGGCCGCGCACTCGATGCGCTGACGCTCGGCGAAGACGGCGCGGCCGCGTTGGGGATCGATCTCCGCGCGACGCGGATGCGGCTGATGCTCGGAGTGGCGATCGGGGTCGGCGGGGCGGTCGCGGTTTCGGGGGCGATCGGGTTCGTCGGGTTGATCGTTCCGCATCTCGTCCGCCCGCTCACCGATCGCAGTCCGTCGGCGGTGCTGTGGCCGAGCGCGCTCGCCGGGGCGGCGTTGCTCGCGCTGGCCGATGTCGCGGTGCGGGTGATCCCCGCGACCAACGAATTGAAGCTCGGCGTGGTCACCGCCTTTCTCGGCGTGCCGGTCTTCCTCGTCCATCTGATGCGGGAGCGGCGACTGTGGTGAGCATCGCCGCGGATCGGGTGAGCGTCTCCCTCGGCGGGCGGCATGTGGTGCGCGAGGTATCGGCCGCGCTGACGCCGGGCCGGCTGGTCGGCGTGCTCGGTCCCAATGGCGCGGGCAAATCGACGCTGGTCCGCGCATTGCTCGGGCTGGTCCCGCATCACGGCAATGTGACGATCGACGGCATCGCGCGCACCGCGATGTCGCGCGCCGCGATCGCGCAGGCGGTCGCCTATCTGCCGCAGGGGCAGGTGCTGCACTGGCCGCTGACGGTCGCGCGGCTGGTCGCGCTCGGGCGGCTGCCGCACCTCGCGCCCTTTTCGCGGCTCGCCGATTCGGATCACGCCGCGATCGATCATGCGATGGCGCGCGCCGGGGTCACGTCGCTCGCCGACCGGCTCGCGACCGAATTGTCGGGCGGCGAGCGCGCGCGCGTATTGCTCGCGCGGGCGCTCGCGGTCGAGGCGCCCGCGCTGATCGCCGACGAGCCGCTCGCCAGCCTCGATCCGGCGCATCAGATCGAGGGGATGGAATTGCTCCGCGCCGAAGCCGACGCCGGCCGGCTGGTCGTCGCGGTGCTCCACGACCTGACGCTCGCCGCGCGTTTCTGTGATCGCGTGCTGGTGATGGCGGAGGGCGCGCTGGTCGCGGACGGCGCGCCGCGCCATGTGCTGACCGCCGAGTTGCTGGCGCGCGTTTATGGCATTACCGCCTATTTCGGGGAGGGCGCCACCCCGATGCTCGTGCCGCTCGACCGGCTGCGTTGACGATCCATTTGACCTTCTGACCGAAAAAGCGCCTATTCGTCGCCGTCCCAAGGGGCTGGCGGCAAAGCGAGGGGTGCGATGGATCTTAAGATCAACGGCGCGGATCACCAGGTCGACGTCCCCGACAATATGCCGCTATTATGGGTCGTGCGCGACGTGATCGGGCTGACCGGCACCAAATTCGGCTGCGGCATCGCGCAATGCGGGGCATGCACCGTCCATCTCGACGGCGTCGCGGTGCGCTCGTGTCAGTTGCCGGTCGGCGCGGTCGGGGGACGCGCGATCACCACGATCGAGGGCGTCGGCGCGACTCCGGCGGGCGCGAAGATCCAGAAGGCGTGGCTCGATCTCGAAGTGATCCAGTGCGGCTATTGCCAGCCGGGGCAGGTGATGTCGGCCGCGGCATTGCTCGCCGCCAATCCGCAGCCCGACGACGAGGCGATCGACGCGGCGATGGCGGGCAATCTCTGCCGCTGCGGCACCTATGTGCGCATCCGCGAGGGGATCAAGCATGCCGCTCGCGCCTGATCTCTCGCGCCGCGCCATCCTGCAGGGCGGCGGCGCGCTCGTCGCCGGGCTGCTGGTCGCGATCGAACTGCCCTGGGCCGCCGCGCGCGCCGACGAGCCGGAGCCGACCGGCAAGCGTTTCAACGCCTTCATCCATGTCGCCCCCGACAACACGGTGACCTTCACGCTCCCCGCGGTGGAAATGGGTCAGGGCGCCTTCACTTCGCAGACCCAATGCCTTGCCGAGGAATTGGACGTCGCCCTCGACAAGGTGATGACCGTCCCTGCCCCGCCCGATCAGGCCAATTATGGCAGCCCGGCGCTGGTTGTGCAGGCGACCGGCGGATCGACCACGACGATGGCGTGGAGCGGCCCGTTGCGGAAGGCCGGCGCCACCGCGCGCGCGATGCTCGTCGCCGCCGCCGCGGCACGCTGGCAGGTCGATCCCGCCAGCCTGACGACGGAGAACGGCGTGATCACCCACGCGCCGAGCGGCCGGACGATCGCTTATGGCGCGGTCGCCGATGCCGCCTCGCGGCTCACCCCGCCCAAAGACGTCCCGCTCAAGGACCCCGCGCATTTCCGCCTGATCGGCAAGCCGGTGCATCGCATCGACACGCCCGACAAGGTGACCGGCAAGACCGTCTACGGCATCGACGTGATGCTGCCGGGGATGAAGTTCGCGACGCTGATGGCCTCGCCGGTGCTCGGCGGGAAGGTAGGATCGGTCGATCAGGCGCAGGCGATGACCGTCCCCGGGGTCAGGCAGGTGGTGGTGCTCGACGATCTCGTCGCGGTGGTCGCCGACAATACCTGGGCCGCGATGCAGGGGCTCAACGCGCTCGCGATCGAATGGGCGCCGGGCAGCAATGCCGGGCTCGATCAGGCGCAGCTCTGGGCCGGGCTCGAAAAGGCCGCACAAGGCCCCGGCGTCACCGCCAAGAAGGAAGGCGACGCGCCGGCGAAGCTCAAGGACGGCACGTTGTTCGAGCAGAGCTACGAGCTGCCCTATCTCGCGCATGCCCCGATGGAGATGACCAATTGCGTTGTCCACGTTCATGACGGCGGCTGCGAAGTCTGGACCGGCACCCAGGTCCCCGGCTTCGCGCAGGCCGGCGCGGCCAAGGCGCTCGGCATCCCGCCCGAGAAGGTGACGATCCATAACCACATGATCGGCGGCGGCTTCGGGCGACGGCTCGAGGTCGACGGGGTGGTCAAGGCGACGCGCATCGCCGCGCATGTCGACGGGCCGCTGAAGGTGATCTGGTCGCGCGAGGAGGATATCCGCCAGCAACTCTATCGCCCGCTCTATAACGAGCATCTCAAAGCGCGGGTGGAGAACGGCCGGATCACCGCCTTGCATCATCGCGTCACCGGCGGATCGGTGATGGCGCGCTGGCTGCCCGTGGCGTTCACCAACGGGGTCGACAGCGATGCGGTCGAGGGCGCGGTGGACGTGCCCTATGCGATCGGCAACCGGCTGGTCGAATATATCCGTCACGAAAGCGCGGTGCCGGTCGCCTTCTGGCGCGGTGTCGGGCCGAACGGCAGCATCTTCTCGGTCGAGTGTTTCATCGATCTGATCGCGCGCAAGACGGGGAGCGATCCGCTCGACTTCCGCCGCGCGCATCTTGAGAAGAACCCGCGCGCGCTGGGTGTCCTCAATCTCGTGGCGGAAAAGGCCGGCTGGGGAACCCCGGCCCCGCCTTCGCCCCACGGCGCGCGGCGCGGGCGCGGGATCGCGCTGATGAACGCCTTCGGCAGCTTCCTCGCGGCGATCGCCGATGTGGCGGTCAACGATACCGGCGACGTCCGCGTCACCCGGCTGGTGATCGCCGCCGATGTCGGGCAGGTCGTCAACCCCGATACGCTCGAGGCGCAGATCCAGGGCGGCGCGACCTTCGGGCTATCGACGGTGCTGTTCGACAAGATCACCTTCGCCGGCGGCAAGGTCGAACAGGGCAATTTCAACGACTACCGCATCCTGCGCATCGACGAGATGCCGGTGATCGAGGCGCATGTCGTGCCGAGCAAGGAAAATATGGGCGGGATCGGCGAGCCGGGCACGGTGGTCACGCAGCCGGCCGTCGCCAATGCCGTCTATGCCGCGACCGGGGTGCAGCTGACGCGCATGCCGATCGATCGCGCGCTGATCGCGAAGGGAGCCTGAGCATGCGGCGAATCCTCACGCTCATCGCCGGCGCGATCATCGTCGTGCTCGGCGCGATCTTCGGCCGCATGATCCTCCAGCCCGGGCCTTATGGCTTCGCCGGCGGCAATCGGGTCGATCTCGCCAGCTACAAGGGCGCCTCGCCCACCGGCGTCCCGGCCGAGCTTGCCGCCGCCGATCCGCGTACCCGCGGCGAATATGTCACCCGCATGGCCGATTGCGAGGCGTGCCACACTGCCAAGGGCGGCACGCCCTTTGCTGGCGGTCGCCCGTTCGTCCTGCCGTTCGGGACGATCTACACCCCGAACATCACCCCCGATCCCGAAACCGGGATCGGCAAATGGACCGACGCGCAATTTCTCACCGCGGTCCACAAGGGCATCGCGCCGGACGGGTCGCGGCTCTATCCCGCTTTCCCCTACGCCTCCTACACCCGGCTGACCGATGCCGATGTGCTGGCGATCAAGAGCTATCTGTTCTCGCTCAAGCCGGTGCGTCAGGCGAACAAGCCCAACACCTTCGGCTTCCCGTTCAACCAGCGCTGGCTGATGGGAATCTGGTCCGCCTTCTTCAACGACGACAAACGCTTCCAGCCCGTCCAGGAGCAGAGCCCGGCGTGGAACCGCGGCGCCTATCTCGTCGAGGCCGCGGGCCATTGTGGCGAATGCCACACGCCCCGCAATCTCCTGCAGGCGCTCGACCAGCGCCAGAAATTCGCCGGCGGACAGGCCGAGGGCTGGAACGCCTATAATATCACCAGCGACCGGATCAGCGGCATCGGCGCGTGGAGCAACGACGAGCTCGCCGCTTATCTTACCACCGGTCACGCGAAGGGCCGCGGGGTCGCCTCCGGGCCGATGCACGAGGCGGTCGCGCTCAGTATCTCCAAGCTGACCAAATCGGATATCGCCGCGATGGTCACCTATCTCAGGACCGTCCCCGCGATCCGCAGCGATCGCCTGCCCCAGCCCGCCGGCCCCGCGCCCGCCTCGCCCAAGCTCGCGTCGATCGACAATCCGGTCGGCAAGCGCATGTTCGAGGGCAATTGCGTCGCCTGCCACGCCTGGACCGGCGCGGGGGCGATCATCGAGGAAGCGCGGCTCACCGGCGTCCGATCGGTCAACGATCCGACCGCCACCAATGTCGCGCAGATGATCCTCAACGGCGCGGGCAGGCCCGGCACCGGGCGGCCTTATATGCCGAGCTTCGCCGATGCCTATTCGGACAGCGAGGTCGCCGCGGTCGCCAATTATGTCACCGCGCGGTTCGGCGCCGCGGGATCGAGCATCACGCCGAAGGAGGTCGCCGCGCTGCGCCGCCAGAACTGAGGCGCTATCGCGCGGCCGGCGTGCAGGCTACAGCGCGGCCGATGCTTCGCCTGACCGAATTGACGCTGCCGCTGCACCACGCCGACGAAGCCCTGCCGGCGGCGATCTGCAAAAGGCTGCGGATCACCCCGCGCGAGTTGATCCGCTATGTCGTCGCGCGTCGGGCGAACGATGCGCGGGATAAGACCCGGATCCAGCTCGTCTATTCGGTCGACGTCAATGTGAAGAACGAGGCCGCGGTACTCGCGCGCTTCCGCAAGGACCGCAACGTCCAGCCGACGCCGGACACCAGCTACAAATTCGTCACGCAAGCGCCCCCCGCGGGCGCGAAGCGGCCGGTGGTGATCGGCGCGGGGCCGTGCGGGCTGTTCGCCGGGCTGATCCTTGCGCAAATGGGGTTCCGCCCGATCATCCTCGATCGCGGCAAGGTCGTGCGCGAGCGGACCAAGGACACCTGGGGGCTGTGGCGGCGCAGCGTGCTCAACCCCGAATCCAACGTCCAGTTCGGCGAGGGCGGCGCCGGCACCTTTTCGGACGGCAAGCTCTACAGCCGGATCAAGGATCCGCGGCACCTCGACCGCAAGGTGCTGAGCGAATTCGTCAAGGCCGGCGCGCCGCCCGAGATCCTCACCGAGGCGCATCCACATATCGGCACCTTCCGGCTGGTCACGATGGTCGAGAGTCTGCGCGAGACGATCGAGGGGCTCGGCGGCGAATATCGCTTCCAGACGCGTGTCGACGGCCTCGATATCGAGACCGGCGCGAACGGTGAGCGCCATATCCGCGGGCTGCACCTTCACACCGGCGACTATCTCGAGGCCGATCGCGTGGTGATGGCGATCGGGCATAGCGCGCGCGATACCTTCGCGATGCTCCAGGCGGCGGGGGTGCATGTCGAGGCCAAGCCGTTCTCGATCGGGGTCAGGATCGAGCATCCGCAATCGTGGATCGATCGTTCGCGCTTCGGCGCCGACGCGGGCCATCCGATCCTCGGCGCCGCCGAATATCATATCTCGCATCACTGCGGGAACGGCCGCACGGTCTACAGCTTCTGCATGTGCCCCGGCGGCACCGTGGTCGCCGCGACATCCGAAGTGGGGCGCGTCGCGACCAACGGGATGAGCCAATATTCGCGCAACGAGCGCAACGCCAATTCGGGGTTCGTCGTCGCGATCGACCCGGCGCGCGACTATCCCGGCGACCCGCTCGCCGGGATCGCCTTCCAGCGGCATTGGGAGTCGCTGGCCTTCGTCGCCGGCGGCTCCAACTATCGCGCCCCCGCGCAGCGCGTCGGCGATTTCCTCGCCGGCCGCCCGTCGGAATCGCTGGGCAGCGTGATCCCCTCCTATCGCCCCGGCGTCACCCCGACCGACCTTTCGCAATGCCTCCCCGCCTTCGCGGTCGAGGCGATGCGCGAGGCGATCCCGGTGTTCGGCCGCCAGATCGCGGGCTACGACCACCCCGATGTGGTGATGACCGGGGTCGAGACGCGCACCTCGTCGCCGGTGCGCTTCACCCGTGGCGACGATTTCCAGAGCCTCAACACCCGCGGGCTGTTCCCCGCCGGCGAGGGCGCGGGCTATGCGGGGGGCATCCTCTCGGCGTCGGTCGATGGCATCAAGGTCGCCGAGGCGGTCGCGCGGAGCATCGCCGCGTGACGCTGATCCTGTTCAACAAGCCCTATGATGTCCTGAGCCAGTTCACCGACCGCGGCACTGAAGGATCGGCGCGGCGCACCTTGTCCGACTTCATCGATGTGCCGGGCGTGTACCCGGCGGGGCGGCTCGATCTCGACAGCGAGGGGCTGCTCTTGCTGACCGACGACGGCCGGCTGCAGGCGCGGATCGCCGATCCGGCGTTCAAATTGCCCAAGACCTATCTGGTCCAGGTCGAGGGCGAGATCAGCGAGACCGCGCTCGCGGCGCTGCGCCGCGGCGTCCGGCTCAAGGACGGGCCGACCCGCCCGGCGGAGGCGGAGGCGATCGCGGACCCGCAATTGTGGCCGCGCGACCCGCCGATCCGCGTGCGCAAGAGCATCCCCGATCGCTGGATCAGCCTGACGATCCGCGAAGGCCGCAACCGTCAGGTGCGCCGCATGACCGCCGCGGTAGGCTTCCCGACTTTGCGGCTGGTGCGCTGGCGCGTCGGCGACTGGACGCTCGACGGTCTGTCGCCCGGGGAGTGGCAATGCCACCCCGCGTAAAGGTCTATTTCGACGGCGGCTACCGCCCTGCCCCGATCGGGATGGAAACCGCGGTGGTGGTGGGCGGGCGCAGCTATCTGCAGCGCGATCTCGGCCCCGGCACGAGCATGGACGCCGAATGGCTGGCGTTGCGCCACGCGGTGCAGATTGCGCGCAACCTGGGGCTGGCGAACCCGCTGTTTGTCGGCGACTCGCTCGCGGTCGTCAGTCAGGCGAACGGCACGGCGAAATGCCGCGGCGCGGCCGCCAAGCACTTCGAGGCGTTGCAAGCGCTGCGCGCTGCGTCAGGCCCGCTGCATATCCGGCATGTGAAACGCGCGCAGAACCTCGCGGGCATCGCGCTGGCCCGGCTCCACGCGCGATAACGAAGCCTTGGTATTACCCGGCCGACGCGGCTGCCAGGTGGCAGTTGAATTCCTCGTCGCTGATCGTGTCGCGCACCACCAGCACGCTGCACGCGACATTGTCGACGATATACCCGCCGTTTGCGCCCGACCACCAACGATCGAGAAACGATTGCCGCCGGTGCCCCAGCACGACGAGATCGATCCCCAGCGGCCCGACCCGCTCCGAAATCAGCCGGACGGGCTCGCCGCGCAACAATTCACCGGTCGATTTCACGCCGAGCTGCCGAAGCCGCGAAAGCCCGAGATCGAGCAATTCCCGGCTGTGTGCGGAGCGCTCCACCGCGCAATGGCTTTCGGCGATGCGCGTGGACGCGGTTTCGGGATCGATGATCAGCAGATGCGCGGTCGCCTCGAACCGCTTGGCGATGAGCGCTCCTTCGCGGAGGGTGACCAGACTTTCCCTTGTCCCGTCGCTCGCGAGCAAAAGATGTTTGTACAAAGGCCGCCCTCCCCCACTTTAAGGCCACGCATCGCGACGCGGCGTCATCACCCCGGACGATTGGGAAAGCAGAGAATCGGCGCGCGGCAACATTCTCAATGCCCTCAAAGCGTTATCTCTAAATCAAATGATATCGGCGATGCGGGATCGACTATTGAGCGAGGGTCGCACGCTGCCGTCGCGATGACAAGCGCCAGGAAAGGGCGGCGCCGTCCCGATTGTGCACCGATTTTTTGCACGGGCGCGCAGGGAGCGGCCGCACGCGCCCGCTCCCGCCCCACAAGATCAGCGGAACGCGCCGTAGATGACGTCGGCGATCCGCCCGGTCCGCGTGTTGACCAGCAGCAGATCCGGCCCATAGCGCACCCAGCGATGGCCGCGCGGCGGCGGTCCGAAGCCATAAGTCGCATAATTGTCGAAATAATAAGCCGACGACAGGAACAGATGCGGCAGGATCAGCCCGATCGTCCAGCGGCGATAATGATAGCCGCGCGGATAGCGGAACGGCTTGGCCGGGATCGGCCGGAAGTTGGGCGGGCGGTGGCCAATGCCGTGCGGCGGGCGCACGACCGGCGGCCGCGTCACCGGCGGCCGGTGGCCGTTGCCCGGGCCGGGGTTCGGCGGACGGGTGATCGGCGGACGCTGGCCATTGCCCGGCCCCGGATTGGGCGGGCGCGTGATCGGCGGGCGCTGACCGTTGCCCGGTCCGGGATTGGGCGGGCGCACGCCGGGCGGGCGCTGCCCCTGGCCGGGACCACCCGGACGGCCGGGCTGCCCCGGAACGGGCTGCACTTGCGGCGCGGCGGCCTGTGCAATGGCGATGTCGGGAACCAGCAACAGGCCGGCGGACGCGAGGGGAAGCCACTTCATCGGCACTCTCCTATTATGCGTCACGGAGCGTACCGATCGTAAGTGTGCGCAGCAAGTCCCTGAAATCGAGCGCGGAAGGCGGCGCCCCGCTGGAGCCGCCGCGCCGCGCCTTATCCCGCCGCCGGAAGGTCGAGGATCACCGACGCTTCCGAGGTCTGCGTGCGATAGGTCAGCGTCTCGAGGATATAGAGCTCAACCGCATCGGCGGTGTGGTGGCGATAGCCGATCGACAGATCCTGCCCGATCGTCAGATCGAAATCGCCGCCGCGCGTGGTGACCACCACCCCGCCCTTGATCGCCGGGCACCAGATTACCTCGCGGTCGACCAGCTTCTCAATATGCTTGAGCACGGGATAGCCGTCATCGCTCTCGCCGGTGAGCTTGCTATAGGGATCGGCACCGAGCACCAGCGCATAGGGGCCATTGACCCCGGCGAGGCGCAGCGCATTGATCGCCTTCTCGACCGCCTCGGGATAGCCGCGAACATCGGCCGGCAAGCTCACTTTGGGATTGCTCGTGACCTGCCGGATGCCGTCGATGCCGGCCTGCGCATAGCCTTCGAAGACGACATGATCCTCGGCGAAGGCGATCGTGCATGCCGCATCCTTGAGCGGCTGCCAGTCGGAATCGTTGGAGCCGCGCTCGACATCGTCGATCGCCTTGCGCGTCAGCTTGAACGGCACGCACAATTCGATCACCGGGGTCACCTCGCGCTGGACGACCTGCAGCCCCTCGCGAAGCGGCGCGACCTCCTTGGTATGGCCGGTGCCGACCGCGGAGAGATCGAACCCCTTGGGACCGATCACGTCGACCACCTTGCGGGCCGCAAGGTAGCGCTTGAGCGTGCGCTTGGCCTCTTCCTCGATCTGGTCCCACGCCGCCGCCGAGATCGGCGCCAATTCGCGATGAAGATTGTTCATGTCAGTCCTCGTCCTTCAGCGATCCAATAGCGAGCGAGCCGTGCGATGCCGGCGCGACGTCCGGCGACGCGGCAGGCGCCTCCGCCGGCGCCGGGCCGTCCGGCGTCACCTCATCCAGAAACGCCGATGTCGGCACAAAGAACAATGTGCCGGTCACGGCGCGGCTGAAATCGAGCAGTCGATCGTAATTCCCGGGCGGATTGCCGACGAACATATTGTCGAGCATCCGCTCGGTGCGGCTCGGCGACCGCGCATAGCCGATGAAATAGGTGCCGTATTCGCCCTTGCCGATCGCGCCGAACGGCATGTTGTCGCGCAGGATATCGAGCTGGTTGCCGTCCTCGTCGTGGATCACGGTCAGCGCATTGTGCGCGAAAGAGGGTTTGACGTCGTCGAGCAATTCGATGTCGGACAGCTTCTTGCGGCCGACGAAGCCCTCTTGCTGCTCGACCGGCACCTTTTCCCATTTCGGCAGATCGTGCAGATATTTCTGGACGATCACATAGCTGCCGCCGGCGAATGCCGGGTCCTCGTCGCCGATGATCGTCGCATCCACGCTCTCCTGCCCCACGGGGTTCTCGGTCCCGTCGACGAAGCCGAGCAGATCGCGATCGTCGAAATATTTGAAGCCGTGCGTCTCGTCGACGATCGTCGCGACCGATCCGATCCGCACCATGATCTGCGCGGCGAGTTCGAAGCACATGTCCATCCGCGAGGCGCGGATATGGAACAGCAGGTCGCCCGGGGTCGACGGCGCGTGATGGACGCCGCTGATCTCGCGAAAGGGATGGAGCTCCTTCGGCCGCGGCGCGCCGAACAATCGGTCCCACGCGTCCGATCCGATGCCCGTCACGCACGACAGATCCGCATCGACATCGCGGAACCTGATCGCGCGGACGATCCCGGACAAATCGGCGAGAAAAGCTTTGACCGTGCCGAGTGCCGCCGGCTCGGGATTGATCGTCGCTACCAGGAAGATCGCCGATCGAGAGAGCCTTGCTGTGACGGATTGGCTTTCGGGGGTCGGCACGAATATTCGCTCCATCAAGCGGCGGGAATTGCGCGTGGTTACGCTATCTCGAACCGCCCCGCCACCTCCTTCCTTTCCAAGGCCGAGGTTGCGGCAGGCATGCGGAAAGACGCGGAACCGGGGCGTATCCGGCTCCGCATCCTTCGAACGCTGCAGACCGGTCAGAAACCCGTCTTGAGCGAGACGAACACTTGCCGCGGCGCCCCGACCAGCAAGGTCTGGTTGTCGCCCTTCTGGGTGAAGCCGTTCGAGCCGATCGTCGCGATATATTGCTTGTCGAGCAGGTTGGTGCCGGAAAGCTGCAGCTCCACCTTACGATCCCCCGCCACCGCGAAGCGCACCCCGATCGAGGCATCGAACAGCACGCGCCCGGGCACCGACTGATCGTTGCTATAGGTGAAATAGCGCTTGCTCATGTAATTCGCGCCGATGCGGCCGAAGAACAGATCGCTGTCATAGGTCACTTCGCCCGAGGCGATATGCCGCGGCGCATCGACCACCGTCTTGTCCTTGATCGGCACCCCGCCGAGCAGCACCTTCTGCTGGGTCAGCGGATCGACGACAAAGACGTTATCCCGATAGCGCGAGTCATTGTAGGCATAGGAGCCGAACGCGCCGAACCCGTTGGGCAGCTTGATCTGCCCGGTCGCCTCGACGCCATAGGAGCGGACCCCGCCGACATTCTGCAGGATCGGCGGATTGCCCTGAATCCCCGACCCGACCGAATAGGCCAGCAACCGGTTGCGGAAATCGACATAATAAGCCGCGATCGAGCCGGTGAAGATGCCGCTGCGGAAACGCGTGCCGGCTTCATAGGTATCGGATTGCTCGGGCTTCAGATTGCCGAGTGCGTTGAACCCGGCCTGCGTCGTCGCGAACGGGCCACTGGTCGCCGAGCCGGTAAAGGCGCGCGTCACCTGGCTGAACCCGCCGAACAATTCGGCATTGGCGCCGAGGCGATAGGTGAGCCCGGCGCGCGGCTGGAACCAGTCGGTCGTCTTGATCTTGCCCGAGGCGAGACTGCCGGCGGTCAGCGGCGTCGCGGTGACACGCACGTCATAGCCCTTCCAGCCGAGGTCGACCGTCAGATTGCCGAGCGCGATCCTGTCGCTGACATAATATTGGAAGGTATCGGTCTGATAGCGATAATCCCATTGCGTGAAGAAGGGCAGCAGCGGGAAATCGAGGCTGTCGCGCGTCGGCACGGTGCGGCTGTCGAGCCCGTAGAAGCGCCGCGCCTGGCGGAAATCGTTGCGCTCGTACCAGGCGCCGACGGTGAGATCGCCGAACCCGCCCAGCGACGTGCCGACCGATCCGAACACGCCCTTGCGGCGGATGTCATATTCGGTTGTGCGCACCGACATCGGCACGCCGGAGGGCGAGGCGACATAGGGGGTGAACCAGATGCCGCGGCCGTGATTGTCGTGATAATAGCCGCGCAGCTCGCCGTGGATCTTGGCGTCCTTCGCGGTCTCGATGCCGACCGAGGCGAGATAGTCCTGCCGCAACCCGGCCGCGTCGTAATAAGCGTCGTCGGGGTTGGCGAAGGGCGCCGGATAGGTCTTGCCCGCCGCCGGATTGGTCGGGGTCACCCCGGTATAGCCGGTGTTCGCACCGACATCCGATACCAGGATTGCGAGCGGATAATTGTTCGAGATATTGTCCCAGCGATAGCCGAGCCGGTGGATCATATCGAGCGACATGTCCTGATAGTCGTTCTCGCGCCGGTCGGAGAAGTCGAACGTGGCGACCAGCCGCAGCCCGCTGTCGCCGAGCGGCGCGACCGCCTTGGCATTGACCTGATTCTGCCGCTGGACGCCCCAGCCCTTCCATTTGTCGGTGGTGAAATGCCCGTAGGAGACATAGGCGCTCGGCCCGTTGTCGCCGAGCGTGCCGGTATCGAGCCGGACGAAGGCGCGCCACGTATTGTCGCTGCCATAAGTGCCGTTGAGCGTCAGCCCCGCCTCTCGCTTCGGATCGGAGGAGATGAATTCGATCGTCCCGCCGAGATTGTTGGTCGCCTGCGTCCCGATCGCGCCCGAACCCTGCGCGACGCGGACCTGCGCGATATTCTCCGAGCTGATCGCGCGGCTGATGTGCAGACCGTTGGTATTGCCGTAGCTGCCGTCGCCGAGCGGAATGCCGTCGAGCGTGAAGCCGAGCTGGTTCTGGTTGAAGCCGCGGATCGAGACGCGCTCGGACCATTCGTAATTGCCGAAGGCATCGGCCGACTGGAAATTGACGCCGGGCAATTTGGCAATCGCCTTCAGCGGGCTGGTCGCGGGCACCACGAGATCGAAATCGCGCGTGCTGATTTCCTGCACTTGTCGCGTTTCGCCGCGACCGATGACGACGATATCGTCCGCCGCCGCCGGCGCATCGGCCACGGCGGGCGCGGCATCGGCGGGGGCCTCGGCAATCGCCAGCGACGGCCACGCCGTGGTGGCGAGCAGCATCATTGCGAACATCGGCTTGCGCGTCATGATTTTCCCCTTGCGCGGGGTCGCGAATGGCCCCGTCTGCGGCGGGGCCTAACCGTCGATCTTTGCAATGCGGCGTCGCTTTTGTTTCAGCAAGACGACAGAATGATGACCGGACAGCGGTGCTTCGACTAAATAACGCTAATGGTGAGCGTTATTTGGTTCACGTCCTCATTAATATAATTTATCCCAGCAAGAAGATAAACTAGGTGGAAAGACCGACCGTCGCCCAAGAATCCCGCGCCGGCATCCCTTAGTTCGCCGGCTTCTTGCCTTCGCTTTCGCGGAAAAGCGCCCATTCCTCGACCACGCGCCCGTCGGGCAGATGGCAATACCCCGTCTCGCCCGCGGTCTCCCGGCGAATTTCCAACTGGCCGCCGAGCCTGATGCAATTCTTCGACGCTGGGTTGGCCATGCCGACCGGTTTCTCTTGCTGCGCGCATCCGGCTACCGCCAGCAACAGCGCAGAAAGTAACGACAATCTCACGGCGGTCCTCCGTCGATGTTCCGCTGTGCTCATTCTTACTTCATCAAGCGGCCGATCTGCAATCGAGCCGTGTCGGCCATATTGCAGATCGCGCGCTTGATTGGATGGCGGCCGGTTTATTCCGCCTTGTCGTAGCTGAACTGGATGCCGGCGGTGCCGCCGGTTTCGATGAACAGGTTGATGAACGCCGGCACCGTGACCAGCCGATTCCAGTCGCGCTGCAATTCGCAGAACAGCTGGACCGTGGAGATCAGCTTGCCGCCCGCCTGTTCGATCCGGCGCAATGCCGCCTCGTGCGCCGTCGACGAGGTGCCGCCGACCGCATCGACCGGCACATAGACCTCATACCCTTCCGCCAGCGCGTCGATTGCGGGGAAGGTCAAGCACGCCTCGGTCCACAGCGCGGTCATGATCAGCTTCTTGCGGCCGGTCTCCTCCACCGCCTTGCGGAATTCGGTGTCTTCCCAGCTGTTGATGCTGGTCCGGTCATAGGTCGGATAGTCGCCGAGCACCTTGCGGATATGCGGCACGGGCGGCTTGTTGAGCCCGGTCTTCACGTTGACGGTCGAATGCACCACCGGCAGGCCGTAAGCGACCGCCGCCTTGGCGCAGCCGACGATGTTGTTGAGCAGCAATTGCCGGTCGATCGAGGCGATCGAATTCACCTGCACCGGCTGGTAATCGATGATGATGAACGCGGCATTCTGCGGCGTCAGCAGGCGATCGGCCTTGGGATCGCGGATCGGGTCACTCGCCATATTGCTTTCCTTCCATGCCCGCGGTGGGAACATCCGGGCGGCGCGGGCCGCCGCACGGGATGAAAAAAAGCCCCGGCGCGGTGAAGCGCCGGGGCCGTCGGTCACGCCGCCTGGGCGAAGCGACCGTTGTTGAAATCGTCGACCGCCTGGCGGATTTCGTCCTCGCTGTTCATCACGAACGGGCCGTAACCGACGATCGGCTCGTCGACCGGTTCGCCGGTCAGCACCAGCAAGGTCGCGTCGCCATCGGCGTGGATCCGTACGCTGTCACCCTCACGGCCGAGCAGCAGCATCTCCGCCTCGCCGAGCGCCTGATTGCCCTCGACGGTGACATGCCCGCCGAGCCCGACGATCATCGCGGTATGGCCTTCGGGCAGATCGAGCGTCAGGTCCGCGTCGCGGCTGAGCTTGACGTCCCACACGTTGATCGCGGTGAAGGTCCGCGCCGGCCCCTTGGCGCCGAGCAGCTCGCCCGCGATCACCCGCGCCGTGCCGGCATTGTCGGGCAGATCGACGGCGGGAATGTCCGCCGCGACGATGCCTTGATAGCCGCCGGGCGCCATTTTGTCCTTCGCGGGCAGATTGACCCACAATTGCACCATGCGGAATCGGCCACCGGTTTTGGCGAAAGCGGGCGAATGATATTCCTCGTGGAGGATTCCGCCAGCCGCGGTCATCCACTGCACGTCGCCCGGCCCGATGATCCCGCCATTGCCGGCCGAATCGCGATGCTCGACCTCGCCGTCATAGACGATCGTCACCGTTTCGAACCCGCGATGCGGATGCTGGCCGACCCCGCGCCGATCGGTGGTGGGCGCGAAATCGTGCGGTCCAGCATAATCGAGCAGCAGGAACGGGCTGATATGCTGGCCGAGATTGTTATACGAAAAGAGCGAGCGGACCGGGAAACCGTCGCCCACCCAATGGCCGCGATTGTTGCCGTAGCGGCCGAGAATTGCCTTGGTCATCTTCTGTCTCCGGGCGGCGATCGCTTTGGCGATACCGCGTCGAGAGCAAGATATGCAGGAACGACCAGCGCGAAAGATTGTCATTTTCCGACGCATCGTTCTATCAACAGAACGATGCAGGACCTGAACGATCTCTATTATTTCGTCCAGATCGTCGACCACGGCGGCTTCGCCGCCGCCGGCCGCGCGCTCGATATCCCGAAATCGAAATTGAGCCGGCGCATCCAGCTGCTCGAGGACCGGCTCGGCGTGCGGCTGCTCAATCGCTCATCACGGCGCTTCTCGATCACCGAGGTCGGCCGCGAATATTACGATCGCTGCGTCGCCATGCTGGTCGAGGCGGAGGCCGCGGATCAGGTCATCGCCGAGCTGCGCGCCGAACCGCGCGGGGTGATCCGCGTGAGCTGCCCGATCGCACTGATCGGCTTCCAGTTCGGCGCGCTGTTCGCCCGCTTCATGATCGAGAACCCGGCGGTCGACATCCACCTCGAGGCGACCAATCGCCGGGTCGACGTGATGGCCGAGGGCTTCGATATCGCGATCCGCGTCCGCTTCCCGCCGCTCGAGCCGAGCGACCTGGTGATGCGCAAGCTCGACACCAGCACGCAATGCCTGGTCGCCAGCCCAGCGCTCGTCCCGGCCGCGCTCGCTTCGCCCGCCGATCTTGCCGCACTGCCGAGCCTCGATCTCGGCCCGCCGCGGCGCGATCATCACTGGCAGCTCGAAGGCCCCGCGGGCGAGACCGCGACGCTGCCGCATCGCCCGCGGCTGGTAACCGACGATATGGCGGCGCTGCGCGAGGCTGCATTGGCCGGGGTCGGCGTCGTGCAATTGCCGACGATGATGATCTGGCGCGACATCGCGGAGGGGCGGTTGATCCACGCGCTGCCACAATGGCGACCGCGCGCCGGCATCATCCACGCCGTTTTCCCGTCGCGGCGCGGCCTGCTGCCGTCGGTGCGCGCGTTGCTCGATTACCTCGCCAACCAGTGCGACGAGCAACGCAGGCGCGCCGACGCCCGGCTCTATTCGTGATCAAGATCGCAGGAGTCCTGACCAAAAAGTTCGGCTAAGGCGATCGAATGACAAGCTTTACCGCCCCCTCCCCGCAAACACTCCGCCTGACCGCCGAAGAGCTGTCGACATTTCTCGATGGTGCGTTCCCCGCCTCGGTGCGGCCGACGCTCGGGGAAGTGGAGCGCCTCGCCCCCAATCACCTGCGGATGCGGCTCGATCCGGTGCCAGCGATGAAGCGCCCCGGCGATATCGTCTCGGGGCCGACGCTGATGGCGCTGGTCGACGTCGCGGCTTACGGCATCATCCTCGCGCATATCGGCCCGGTCGCGATGGCGGTGACCAACGCGCTGTCGATTTCCTTTCTGCGCGCCTGCCGCTTCGAGCCGATCTTCGCCGATGCGCGGCTTTTGAAGCTCGGTCGCCGACTCGCCACGGTCGACGTGCGGATCTGGCAGCGGACCGAGGATCGGCTGATCGCCCAGTCGACGGTCGGCTATGCGCTTCCCTGAGGCAGGCGAAACCGTGCGTCGATAACCTCAAATGCTTGACTCGCGAGAGATTCGCGATCCTATTGGGCAAGCTCCCCTTCCGCAGCGAAGCCGGGAGCAAGGGGTGGGCTGCAGTTCATACGGCCATATCGAAAGCGATGTGACGCATGACACGCATTGGATTCGTCAAACACGCCATTCTCACCGGCACGCGATCCAGGGCCGGGCTGGCGTTGTTCGTCGTGCTGTCGATCGCCGTTCCCACCCTCGTCCGCTTCGGTTTCGAGCCATTGCTCCAGGGGCGGATTCCCTATCTCACCTATTTCCCCGCGGTGATGCTGGCGGGCATTTTAGTCGACTGGCCGGCGGCGGCGATCGTCGCCCTGGGCTCGCTGATCACCAACGACCTGCTGTTCAGGCCGGCGGCGAGCTTCACCGCCAACGAGGCGCTTGCGCGCGAGCTGCTGTTCCTGCTGGTCAGCGCGACGCTGATCTTTTTGGGGCAGACGTTGCGGCGCACCGTCACCGAACTCGATGCCGCCGCGCGGCGCGAGGCGTTTCTCGCGGCCGAGCTGGGCCACCGGTCCAAGAACAATCTCGCGCTGATCGGCGCGATCGCGCGCCGCTGCCTTCGGCCCGATGAATCGGCCGAGGATTTCCTCGAACGATTATTGCCGCGCATCCAGGCGCTTGCTCAGGCGCAGGATCTGCTGACCCGGCGCGACTGCGAGCCGTGCGAATTGCGCACGCTCGTCGAGGATGCGTTGAAGCCGTTCGCCGATCACGGCGGCATTTCGGTCGAGGGACCGGAGACGCCGATTTCTGCGGCCGAATGCACCCCGCTGGTCATGGCAGTTCACGAGCTGGCGACCAATGCATCGAAATATGGCGCGCTCAGCGTGCCCGAGGGGCGGGTTGCGGTGAGCTGGGACGGCGCCGGCCGCGACGGGGTGACGATCGTCTGGCAGGAAAGCAACGGCCCGCGCGTCGAGCCACCGCTGCGCCGCGGGCTCGGCTCACGCCTGATCGATCGACATCCCGCGTTTCGCGCGGTTTCGCTCGAATTCCCACCGGACGGCGCGCGTTGCTCGATCGCGCTCAAGCCCGCCGCGGCGCGGAACTGACCCGGCCTATACCCTGCGGCCGGTGAACAGCTGAACGAGCCCGACGATCAGCGCGATGATCAACAGGATGTGGATCAACCCGCCGGCGACATGAAGGCTGAAACCGAGGATCCACAGGATCAGCAGGATTACGACAATCGTCCAGAGCATCGCGTTTCTCTCCATGTTCTCCGTGTGAAACCCGCGCGAAAACGAAGGGATCGCCCGAAGCGTTCCGTGCGATCGTTTCGCGTGCGACGAACCGCGCGATCAATCGTCCGGTGCGATCTTGGCGAGTTCGGCGCGCGCCTCGTCGAGAAACGCCGAAACGAGCCGCGATCCATGCAGGTTGATCGAAGTGACCGAGGCATATTGGTGGACGATCGGCGGCGCGAAGCTGCGCATGACCAGATCGTCGCGCAGATAGGCGCGCGCGAGCAACCGGTTGACGATCGCAATCCCCACCCCTCGCGCGGCGAGCGCGCAGGCCGAGCCGTGGGTGTGCGTCTCGATCGCCACCGTCGGGCGCAGGCGATAGCCCGCAAACGCCTGATCGACCTGGATGCGCCATTGCCGCCCCGAACCGAGCAGGATCAGCGGCGCGTCGCGTAACAGATCGGGGGTCAGCACCTCATGCGCGGCGAGCGGGTGCCGCGCGGGGAGCACGCACGCCGATCCGCTCGACACCAAAGGCTCGCAACGCAGATCGTCGCCCGCGATCGGCATCTTCATGAAGCCGCAATCAACCACGCGGGTCGCGATCATCATCCGGCTGGTTTCGAGGCTGCGCGAATCGAGGTTGAAGCGCACCCCGGGATGTTTCTGGAGAAAGCTGGCGACGATCGCAGGGAGCACGCCCTCGGCGAAGCTCGGCGGCGCGACGACGCTGAGTTCGCCCGCCGCCGAATTGGCGATATCGTCGGCGAGGTTCGCAACCCGCTGCAACCCGGCAAGCGCGAACTCGACCTCCTCGGCGAGTAGCCGCCCGTCCTTGGTCGGCACGAGCTTGCCGCGATCGCGGTAGAATAGTTCGAAACCGATCGTGCGTTCGAGCTGTGCCAGTGTGCGGCTGACCCCCGGCTGGGTCATCCCGAGATTGGCCGCGGCGGCGGTCGCGGAGCCGGTGCGCATCACCTCCGACAAGGTTTCGAGCGCACGGACCCCGAGCGTCGCGAGCGGCCGGTTGGGCTCGCGCTTCATCGCTCAGCCTTTCGCGTGGGGAACGATCGGCAGGAGGATATGCGAGGGGTGATCGCGATCGACGAAGATGCTGTTGCGCGCCACCACCGGCGCAGCATCCGCGTCCCGCCAGTCGCTGTTCGGGTTGACGTCGAAATGCGGGAAGTTGCTGCTCGACACCTCGATGCGGATGCGATGCCCGGCGCGGAACAGGTTGCTGGTGGGAAATGCCCGGATCGTAATGACATGAACCGTATCGGGCTCCAGCGGCTCGGGATGTTCGAACGAATTGCGGAAACGCGCGCGCAGGATGCCATGCGCGAGGTTCAGCGCATAGCCCTGGGGATAGTCTTCGTTCGGAGGATAGACGTCGACCAGCTTGATCGTGAAATCGGTGTCGATCGCCGACGAGCTGATATGCAGCGCGGCGACGACACTCCCGGTCACCTCGGTATCATGCGCGAGCGGCTCGGTTTCGAACACCAGCACGTCGGGCCGCTCGGCGAGCGCGCGGCCCGGGTGGCGCGCGCCGAACAGATCTTCGGTCTCGCGCTGGTCGTAACCACCGGCGAACATCAGCGGCGCCCCCGAAGTGATCGCGCCGCCGATCGTCGGCACCGGATCGGCCGGGTCGAAATCATAGGACAAGGGCGCCACATCCGCCGCCGGAAGCGCGCTGCGCAAACCGCCGTCGCCGTGGAGGTACATCGCGACATCGCGCGCATGGGGCAGCGGCCATGCCGCTTCGTCGCGCCAGCGGCCGCCGTGATCGAGCCGACCCTCGGCGGTCCGCCGCCCGCTGCCCCCGCCCATCACGAAGATGCGCACCGGCGCCGGGAGGTGCTCCGGCGCCGCGTCGCGCCCCAGCATATGCCGGTCGAACCAGTCACGCCGCAGCGTGAAATAATCCGGCCCGACCTGCCCGTCGAGCACCGCATCCGCGCCGAAATCCACGTCACCTGAAGAAGTGACCGAACGTTGCCCGTGGGTCCACGGCCCGAGCACCAATTTGATCGGCCCGCGCTTGATCGGCGCCAGCGCGGTGAAATTGTCGATCGCGGTCTGTGAATAGGGATCGTACCAGCTCGACATGTGCACCGCCGGCACATCGGCATAATCGCCATAGCTGTCGAAGGCGTAGATGCCGCGCTGCTTCCAGAAATCGGTCAGCCGGTCATTGTCCCATTGCTCGACGACATAGGCTTCATATTCGGGCGCGGCGGAGAGCGGGGAATGGCCGATACGCCAGCGGCGGCCGATCCAATCCTCGATCTTCTCGCTTTCCAGCGCCGCGCGCCGCGCAGGGTCGGCCGCGGTTTCAGGCGATTGCAACGCATGTTTGCGCGCCCAGGTGAGCTGCTTGAGCTCGAACGCCCCGCCCTGCCGCGCGCCACCGTGATAGGCGCTGGAGAAACCGCCTGAATCGAGGAACATCGCCGCCAGCCCCGGCGGGTTGAGGCAGGCGAGCGCATTCTGGACATGCGCGCCGTAGGAAAGGCCCAGCGTCCCCACCCTTCCGTCGCACCATGGCTGGTCGATCAGCCACGCCAGCGTATCCGCCCCGTCCTCCGCCTCGCGCAGATATTTGGTGAACACCCCCTCGGACGCGAACCGGCCGCGGCAATCCTGCAGAACATAGGCATAGCCCGCTTCGACGAACCAGCGCGCGATCTCCGGCTTGGAACGCGGCTCAGGGTCCCGCGCGGTGAAGTCACCGTGGTTGGTGCCGGTCTTGTCATAGGGCGTGCGTTCGAGCAGCACCGGGAACGGCCCCGGCCCGTCGGGCAGATAGATGTCGGTCGCCAGCCGCACGCCGTCGCGCATCGCGACCATCTGGTCACTGAGGATCGTCGTCATCGTCAGTAACCGATCAATACGGCGATCATCAGCGCCGCCGCCGAGAGGAGCGCGAGCAATGCGAACAGCGGCGCGGCGAAGCGGAACCATTGGTTATAGGGAATCCCCGCCGCGGCGAGATAGGCGAGCAGCATCCCCGAGGTCGGCGCGAGCATGTTGACGAGGCCGTTGCCGAACAGGAAGGCGAGCACCGTCACCTGCCCCGACACCCCCGCCGAGGCGGCGATCGGCCCGAGCACCGGGATGCTCAGCGCCGCCTTGGCCGAGGTCGAGGGGATGAGCAGGGTGAGGATCATCTCCACCCCCATCACGATCGGCGCGACGATCACCGGCGACATGCCGTGGATGCCGGAGGACACCGCCTCGATGATCGTATCGAGGATCTGCCCGTCGCGCAGGATCACCTCCACCGCGCGGCCCATGCCGACCAGCAAGGCGGCGAGCATCATCGACTTCATCCCGTCGACGAACAAGGCGACGCCCTTGCGCGCCGGCACCCGCGCGACGAGCGTCATCACCGCGGCGGCGGCGATGAACAAGGCGGTGAATTCGCCGTCGTGCCAGCCGAATTCAAGCGACCCGACGACCAGCAGCACCAGCGTCGCCGCCGCGATCAGCAGGATCGCGAGGTGGCGTGACGAGAGGCGCTCATGCTCGATCGGCGCGGGGGACGAAACGATCCGCGCCTCGCGCAGCACATAAAGCATCGCGATCGCGAGGAAGACGATCCAGATCGCGAGGCGGAAACCGAGCCCGCTGAACACCGGCACATTGACGATCGGCTGTGCGATGAGCAGCGCGACCGGGCTGGTGACCGAGGCGAGATACCCGACCTTCGCCGCGAGGGTGACGATCGCGAAGCCGAACATCCGGCTCCGCCCGAGCCGCTCGGCCAGCGCGACCATCACCGGGATCAGCAGCAGATATTCGGAAATCATGCCGAGGAAGGTGCTGCCCGCCGAGAAGGCGAGCATCAATATGGGCACGAGGATCGCCATCCGCCCGCCGCTGACCCCGATCAGCCGCTGGATTCCGGCATCGAGCGCCCCCGTCGCACGCATCACCCCGAACATCCCGCCGAGCGACAGGATCATGAAAATGAGCGGCGCCGATTTCTTGAGTCCGGCCGGGATGGAAGTGGCGAGGGCGACCGGGCTCACCGGCCGCGCCTCCCCTTCCTTCGCCTTGCCCGGCAGCAGCGCCGCCGCGCCGAGCGGCTTGGCGAGGGGCTGATAGGTGCCGGCGATCACCGGCGCATTCTCCTTGTCGGAGGTGCGCTGGTGCTCGCCCGAGGGGATGATCCAGGTCAGCGCGATCGCGAGGATCATCGCCGCCAGCATCATCAGCACCGGATCGAGCGACCCGTGATGCCTCGCCTGCCCGTTCATCGTGTCAGCGCCCCGCTGCCGCCCGCGTCACTTACAGCTTCACCGAGAAACGCGCGTAGAGGAAGCGCCCGCGCGCGTCATAGGTGTAGATGTCGTAATTGATCGGCGCATTGGCATAGGAAGCCGGCGGCTGGGTATCGAACAGATTGTTGACGCCGATGCCGAAGCGCGTGCGCCCCTCGCCGACGTCGAAACCGACCTCGGCATCGATATAGGTCACCGCCTTGGTGCGCGCGTCCTTCACCGGGTTCACCACATCGGTGGTGCTGCCGATATAGCGCGCGCGCAGGGTGGCATTGGCGCCCTCGCCGTCCCAGTTGAGCGAAGCCTGCCCCTTCCAGCGCGGATAGGTCGCGCGCGGCTGGTCGCCCTTGCCGGCGCGGTCGTCGACGATCGTCCCGCCGGTCGAGGGATCGGGCGAAACGGTGCGGAACGAGCCGAGCCACGACGCATCTACCACCGCCCCGAACCGCCCGACGCCGGTGGTGAAATCGTAGCGCACCGTCGCGTCCACGCCGTCGGTCTTGATCGAATTGAGGTTCTGCGCGCCCTGCAGCAGGTTGATGATCGCCCCGGTGCTCGCGTCGCGCTGGACGAGTTCGCAGAACACCCCGGCGCGCTGCGCGCAAAGCTGCATGATCTGGGTCGGCGATTGCGAGGCGATCGCGTTCTTGATCTCGATATTATAATAATCGACCGTGATCGACAGCCCGTGGAACGGGGTTAGCGCGACGCCGGCGCTGATGCTGTCCGAGGTTTCCGGGCGCAGATTGCGATTGCCGCTGATGACGCCGGGGATCAGGCCGTTGAGATTGTAATTGGCCTGATTGTAGCCCGCCGGCACCCCGACGCAGCCCGGCTTGCCGGCATTGGCCGCCGCGCCGCCGTTGCACGGATCGCTGCCCTGGAAGCTCGTCTGGCGTGCGCCCTGATAGAGTTCGAGGATCGACGGCGCGCGGAAGCCCTGCGCATAGGTGCCGCGCAGCAGCACGCCCTCGACCGGGCGATAGCCGAGGCCGCCCTTGAAGGTCGCCTTGCCGCCGACGGTCGAATAGCGCGAGTAACGCCCGGCCAGGCTGAGATCGAGGCTCTTGCCGACCGGCGAATCCTTGAGCACCGGCACCGACAATTCGCCATAGACTTCGTGCAGATCATAGCTGCCGCGGGTCGCGGTGCGGGTCTGCGCGGTGGTCTTGGTATAGAGCGCATTGTTCAGATAGAGCGACGGCGCATTGGCGATCGCGTCGGGATTATCCACCCCGCGATTGCGGCGATATTCATAACCCACCGCGAGCGCGACCTCCCCCGCCGGCAGGTTGAACAAGGTGCCGGTGGCGTTGATCGTGCCGTTCCACAGCTCGGTATAATTGCTCTCGCGCGTGGTGAAGCGGATATAATCCGCCTGCGCCGGCGTCATCGGGCCGAACAGATTGACCGGCACGCAGCCGGCCGTTGCGGCGCAGGTCGCCGGATTGCCGAGCGCGAGATAGAGATTGTCGTAATTGATGCCGTTGAGCGCGGTCGATTGGATGCTGTTCTTGGCGTAGCTGCCGAAGGCGTCCCAACGCCAATTGTTGCCGAACAGCTTGAAACTGCCGTCGAGCCCGGCGGCGATGCGCCAGGTCTGCACGTCCTGGATATTGTCGCGATTGCCGACGTCGGTCATCACCTTGCGGACGCGGAACGCCGAATTGGCGCCGAACGCCAGCGCATTGGCGGTCGGCACCCCGTTCGCGGTGCCGAACGGATTGAACGCCTGATTATTGGGGATGTAGAAGCCGCGCACCGTTCCCGCGGTGCCGCCGATATCGAGCAGCACCGGCGAGAAGAGCTGATCCGACTTGCGCTCGTTATACAGCCCTTCGAATTTGAAATTGAGGTTGTCGGCGAGCTCGTAATCGAACCGTCCGTAGAAGCCGTAGCGCTGCGACGGGCCGGCCGAGTAAATGCCTTGCGCCTGGGTGTTGTAATAATCGCCCGGCAGCGCGGCGGTGTGGAAGGCATTGTCCGCGCTCGCGCCCGAGCCATAAAGCGTCCCCGGCGTGTTGAGCGCGATCGGCGCGCTCGAACCCGCGAACCCCGGACGCGTCCCGAAATAGCCGTTCGAGGAGAGGCCCGGCAGGATGTAGAGCCCGCTCGGGCTTGTGCCCGGTGCGGTCACCGGGACGAGCGAGGTGGTGGTCAGCGGCCGCGCGTCGGTGCGGATCGCCTTCGATTCATAATAGCTGCCCGACAGGATGATCGAGGCGCGCCCGAAGCGCTTGCCGACGTTGAGCGTCGCCGAATATTCCGATCCGTCGCCCTTGTCGGTGATGCCCATGCGGGTCGAGCCGCGAATGCCGTCGAACGGGCGGATCGTCTTGATATTGACCACGCCCGCGATCGCATCGGCGCCGTAGATCGCCGAGGCGCCGTCTTTCAGCACCTCCATCCCCTCGATCATCCCCATCGGGATCGTGTTGAGATCGACGAAATCGCGGAAGCCGCGCTGCCCGACCGCGTCGACCCAGCGATGCCCGTCGACCAGCACCAGCACGCGGTTGCCGCTGCCCTCGCTACCGCCGAGGTAGCGCAGGTTGATCGATGAAGCGCCGTAGGAGGTGCCTTGCGTCCCGTTCGAATTGAGGCTGACCCCCGCCGAGGGCAATTTCTGGAGCAGATCGCCGGGCGAGACGCTGCCCGATTTGGCGATATCGTCGGCGGTGATCGTCAGCAGCGGGCCGACCGTCGCCGCGTCACGCCGCTGGATACGCGAGCCGGTGACGACGACCTCCCCCGCTTCCGGCGCGCCGGCCGCCGGGGTCGCCGCCAGTTCCTGCGCCCCCGCCGGCGCGATCAGCGCAATCGTCAACAGGCTCGCGCCCAGCATCATAGCGCTGGCGCGCCGATAAATACCCCGATCGATCATGGCACAGCCCCCCAGATTATTTTTCGATTCGCCGCACAGCTAGCCGATCGCACGGGGGGCGAAAGCTGATGGCGGAACTTCATCAGCCCATACCAAAACAGGTATAGGGTTGCCGGCGTCGCGGGCTTTCCGATTATGACCCGGGAATAAAAGCGAAAAGCAGGCGATGAATCCTGATCGGCGAACGATTTTAGCGACAATCAGCGGCGCGATGCTGCTGCCGCGCATCGCACAGGCGCGCGACCAGCGCCCGCTACGCGTCATGCTGCTCGGCCAATCGCTGATCCAGCGCGCGATCTGTGACGACGGCTGGCCGGGAATGGCCGCAATCGCCGCGCTGCTGCGCCGCGCCGATGTGGTCTTCACCGATCTGGAAACCCCGATCGAGGGCGAGGGCGCGGGCGAACCGACCCGCAGCGATGCAACGCTCCACCGCGCCCCGCCCGCGGTGCTCGATTGCCTCAGGGCGCTCGGCGTCACGCTGGTGACGACCGCCAACAACCACGCCTGGGATCTCGGCACCGGCGGAATCCTCTCGACGATCGACGCGCTCGATCGGCACGGGATCGTCCATGCGGGATCGGGGCGCGATCTGGACGCCGCGGCGGCGCCCGCCATTCAGCAGACACCCCACGGCGGCTTTGCGCTGGTCGCGGCGGCGGCTGGCGCGATTCGCCCCGGCGCGGCCGCCGCAGCCGATCATCCCGGGGTGAACGAACTGCGTCGCCGCGATGACGGCTCGCTCGAACCCGAAGATGTCGCGCGGGTGCTCGCCGCGATCCGCACCGTGCGCGCTTCAGGCGCGACCGTGTTGATGTGTCTCCACAACCATTATTGGGAACCGGTGCAGAGCGATACGCCGGTGTGGCAGAAAGCATTCGCGCGCGCCTGCGTCGACGCCGGGGCGGCGGCGTTCGTCGGGCATGGCACGCCCGCGATGCAGCGCGACGAATTCTATCGCGGCGCGCCGCTGTTTCACGGGCTCGGCAATTTCATCTTCCAGACGCGCAAGGCCGACGGCGCCTATGGCGCATCGGCGTGGCAATCGGTGATCGTCGACGCGCGTTTCGCCCACGGTCGGTTCGTCGATGCCCGGTTTCACCCGATCCGATTGGATGCGACGAAGCGCGGCGAATATTCGTCCGGCTCACCGGAACTGGTGCCGTCGGGCGCTCTCTGACGGGATGCGAAACAAGAGACATCGCGCACAGAAACAATATTAACGGCCTTACCCTCGCAGCCAATGCTCGTTAACTATAATTCACTCAACGCACCTCCGAACCTCATCTCCCAAAATGGGACACGGCTCCTTTTGTTAACCTTGAATCAATTTACGAAAGATTACAAAGACACTCCCGTCAGCGCTCCGGTTTCGGCCCACCCTTTCCACATCGGGACCAAGGCGCACATAGCGACGGGGGTTCGATCAGATGAAAGCATTGTCTCTAGGCTTGGCGTTGGCCTTCTCCATCACCGCCAGTTCGTCGGCGATGGCCGCCACCTTCATCACCGGCACGACCACGATCAACGGCGTGACGCTCAATTTCTCGCCGAGCCCGGTCAACCTGACCGACAAGATCAAGGGCAATGGCGCGACGAGCGCCAACAACCTGCCGCTCATCACCGACAGCGGCTATCTCGTCGATTTCTCGTCGCCGGATAAGCTGAAGCAGTCGGGCGGCGCGGGCTTCGCGAGCGTCTCGGGCATCGGCAACGGCGCCAACAGCGCGGGCTTCTCGTCGCTGACGATCGATCCGCGCGGGTCGAGCGCCGGCTACACCGGTTTCGACGGCTTCACCGCGATCAACTTCGGGCTCGACGCGCTCGGCAAGGGCAACAACACCTATTACGGCGATATCGTGCTCAACCTGCTCGCGGGCGGATCGATCACCTTCCAGAACGTGGCGATCCAGACCAACGGCAACCAGCATTTCGGGATTTCTTCCGACGACAACCGGATTTTCTCCTCGATCGAGTTCGAAAATCTGTGGAGCTACGGCAAGAAGAACAGCGTGGTGTCGCAGAAGTTCGACAGCCTGAAGCAGGTCTCGATCGACCTTTCCAACGCCTCCGTCACGCCCGGCGTGCCCGAGCCGGCGACCTGGACGATGATGATCATCGGCTTCGGCGCGGTCGGCGGGGTGATGCGCAAGCGCAAGGTCAAGACCTCGGTCGCTTATTCCTGATCGTCGACAGACCGACAACGAAAAGGCCCCGTCGCCCCGCGCGACGGGGCCTTTTTTTTTTGATTCCCGCGCCCCGCGCCGGGCCAATCGCAGCATCCCTCGCGCCCATCCTGTACAACCGCTACGCCGTCCGCCGGAGCCGGCAATGAGGTTTCCGAAAGCGCGCGCTCCCGACCCGACTCGAAATTCCGCTACGTCACCCGAAGTTTGCGCCTTGACGTTTACAGGCTAAGTAATTTTAATAGCCCCGCGAGTCATTTATGTACCGTGCTCCCTTGGCGGCTCGGGGGAGCGAGTAATAAAATCACCAACCAAGGCCGCGGGTCATGATGCCCGGATAAGGCGCGGTCAAAGGCCGCGCGACGGGAGGGGAACGGGGTTCGGTTCACTAGGGAGGGGGTTCCATGTCGGAACGTTTTTACAATATGTCCTGTACCACTGCTCGGCGTACGACCGCGGCCATGCTGCTGCTGACGTCGTCGCTTTGCTATCCGGCGATCGCCGCCGCGCAGACCGCGCCTGCCGCCGCGCCCGAGGCGAGCGCGCCGCCGACCGCCGCGGCCGATCCCAATGAAATCGTCGTCACCGCGCTGAAGCGCGCGACCAATATCCAGCAGACCCCGCTCGCCATTTCGGCGGTGACCGCCGAAACGCTGACCAAGCAGAATATCACCGACTCGGCGGCGCTGAGCCGCATCGCCCCTGGCCTGCAGATCAACGAAAACGCCAACGGCGGCAGCCGCGTCATCATCCGCAACCTCTATGCCACCGGCGAGGCGCTGGTCGGGATCTATTATGACGACGTCCCGCTGAGCGGCACCGGCGGCGTCTCGAACGATGCCGGCGGCACCCAGCCGAGCCTGCGCCTGTTCGACGTCGAGCGCGCCGAAGTGCTGCGCGGCCCGCAGGGCACGCTCTATGGCGCGGGCTCGATGGGTGGCACGATGCGCATCATCTTCGCCAAGCCCAAGCTCGACCGCTACGAAGGCGCAATCGACGCGCAGATCAACACCGCCACCGGCAGCGACGGCGCGATCGGGCGGCAGGTCAACGGGATGGTCAATATCCCGGTGATCAAGGACCTGATCGGCGTCCGCGCGGTCGGCTATTATGACCGCACCGCGGGCTATATCGACAACACGCTGCTCGGCCTGAAGAACATCAACACTAACAAGAGCTACGGCGGACGCGTCACCGCGCGGATCAAGCCGGCCGACAATATCACGCTCGACCTGATGGCAGTCTATCAGGACCGCAAGGGCGCAGGGACGAGCTGGAACTATACCGAATATCAGCTGACCGGAAAGAAATTCGATCAGACGCTGCTGATGCAGCAGCCGCAGGAAGACCGGATGAAACTGTTCTCCGGCACGCTCAACTGGGACATGGACTTCGCGACGCTGACGGTCGCCGCCTCCTATTCCGATCGCAAGCTGCAATATAAGTTCGACTATACGCCCTATTTCTCGAAATGGCAGTCGGTGAACCATACCCGCGGCCTGGTCCCCGCTTATACCGGCGCGGGCACGGCGATCCCGGGCTATGCCGCCTTCGTGAGCGATTGCAACGCGGGCTTCATCGCGGGCACCACCTGTAACGGCGCCGGCTATCAGGCATTGGTCAACGGCTATGGCAACAGCACGACCTATCAGCCGCAGTCGAACAAGACTTCGACCGAAGAAATCCGCCTCGCGGACGATCGCCACGACTTCAAATGGACGGTCGGCTTCTATCACAGCTATCGCAAGAACTATACCGAATCGATCCTGAGCCCGGCCGATCCTGTCACCGGTATCCAGCTTTACCCGGTCGGCTTCCCGGCGGGCAATGTCTATACGGTCGGGGTCGACAGTGTCGGGCTGGATCGCACGATCGACGACCGGCTCGAACAATATGCGGGCTTTGCGGAAGGCACCTGGGACGCTACCGACAAACTCAGCCTGACCGCCGGCATCCGCTATTTCAACTACAAGAAGCGGACGACCTCGACCGTCCTCATCCCCAGCTATATCGCGGGCAACACGCGTCAGGCACCGCTGACCACCGGGGGCGATGAGAACGGCAAGCTGCTGAAGTTCAGCGCCAATTATAAGTTCAACCGTGACGTGATGTTCTACGTCTCGGCGACGCAGGGCTATCGCCCGGGCGGCGTGAACCAGACATTGGGCCTGCCGAGCTATGCCGCCGTCTATAGCTCGGACTCGGTGTGGAACTACGAAGCCGGTCTCAAGACCTCTTGGTTCGATCGCAAGGTGGTGTTGAACGTTGATGCGTTCCGCATGGACTGGACCAACATGCAGGTCTCGGCGTCGTTCAACAATGCGTTCGGGTTCATCACCAACAGCTCGAGCCCGGCGCGGATCCAGGGCATCGAATTCGACACCGCCTTCTACCCGGTCGACCGGCTGTCGCTGAAGGTGTCGGGCAGCTATATCGACGCCAAGCTGAAGGGCGACCAGTCGCTGCCGAGCGGTATCGCGCAATGCCCGATTCCCTATGACGGCTCGCTCGGCTGCGCGGCGATCGCCGCGGGCAAGTCGGGGGATCCGATCCCCTATTCGCCGAAGTGGACGCTCCAGGCCAGCGCCGACTATAGTACGCCGGTCGGCGACGATCTGGAGATCATCTATCACGGCGATCTCAGCTATCGCAGCAGCGCGCTGACCACCTACGATTTGCCGCGATATGCCCGCAATTATCCGAATGGCCCGGGCGGCACGCCGGGCGGCGCGGCGCTCTATACCCTGCCGGGTTTCGCCACGGTCGGGTTGCGCGTCGGGCTGGAGAAGGATCAGGGCCGCTGGGGCGTCTATCTGTTCGCCAACAACCTGTTCAACACGATCGGCCTCGTCAACCTGACCAACGGCCAGGCCAGCGCGACCCAGCTTGGCTGGCGTTACAACGGCAATGTCGTCAAGCCGAACTTCGCGGTCACCACCGCGCCGCGCGTGGTAGGCCTGCAGGTCATGGCCAAGTTCAAGTGAGGCCGGCGGTCGGCATCCCGATGTGGCCTGTGGCCGCATCGGGGTGCCGGTCACGGCTTTGCCCACGCCATTAAATACCACGACAATACAGCAATATAGCGCCCGTCTCCTGAGAGACGGATGAATATCAAACGGGGAGCCGATGATGAAGAAGAAGGTAGTTTTTGCGGCATATCTGCTAGCCGGTACGTCTCTCCTTCTATCGGCTCCGCTCGTTGCCAAGACCAAGCCCGCCAAACCCGCGGCCGAAAAGACCGCCGCCTCCCCGTTCGGCGGCATGGAATATCGCCAGCTCGGCCCGTTCCGCGGCGGGCGCGCCACCGGCGTTTCGGGGGTACCCGGCGATCCCACCACTTATTACGGCGGCATGGCCTCTGGCGGGGTGTGGAAGACGACCGACGCCGGGCGCACCTGGGTGCCGTTATGGGATAAATTCCCCGAGGCCGCGCCCGCGGTCGGCGCGCTGGTCGTCTCGCCCTCCAACCCCAATGTCATCTATGTCGGCACCGGCGAGGGCGGCGCGCCGCGCGGCAATGTGATCGGGGGCAACGGCGTCTACAAGTCGACCGACGCGGGCAAGACCTGGGCGTTCGCCGGGCTGCGCGGCTCCGAATTTATCGGCCGGATGGCGATCAGCAACACCGATCCCAACCTCGTCTTCGTCGCGGCGGGCGGCCCCTTGTTCCGCGACGGCGGCGAGCGCGGCCTCTATCGCACCCGCGACGGCGGCAAGACGTGGGAACGCGTGCTGTTCGTCGACGACAAGACCGGCGCGGTCGATGTGCAGATCGATCCGGGCAATCCCAATATCGTCTGGGCGGCGATGTGGCAGGTGCATCGCAAGCCGTGGATCATGGAAAGCGGCGGCCCCGGCAGCGGGCTCTATCGCTCGACCGACGGCGGCACCACCTGGCAGAAGATGACCGGCAACGGGCTGCCCGAGGGCATCCTCGGCAAGATCGGGGTCGCGCCGACCGCCGACCCGAAGCGCGTCTATGCGCTGATCGAGGCCGAAAAGGGCGGGCTCTATCGCACCGACGACGGCGGCGCATCGTGGCAGCTCATCAACAGCGACAATGAATATCGCCAGCGCGCCTGGTATTACACCAACGTCTTCGCCGACCCGAAAGACCCCAACAAGGTGTTCGTGATGAACACCGGCGCGTATAAGTCGACCGACGGCGGCAAGACCTTCAAGTCGATGCCGACCTTCCACGGCGACAACCACCAATTGTGGATCAACCCGCTCGACACGCGGTATATGGTCAACAGCAACGACGGCGCGGTCAACGTCTCGGTCAACGGCGGCGAAAGCTGGACGCAGGGGGACAACCAGCCGACCGGGCAGATCTATCACATCGCGGTCGACAATCAGGTGCCGTACAATATCTACGGCGCGCAGCAGGACAATACGAGCGTCCGCATCGCCTCGGCGAGCGTGACCGGCGGGATCACGATGCGCGACTGGCGCCCGGTGGGCGGCGGCGAGAGCGGCTATATCATCCCCGATCCGAAGGACCCACATATCGTCATCGGCGGGAGCTATTGGGGCGAGGTATCGCGCTTCGACGACCGCACCGGGCAGGCGATCCCGATCAAGCCGTGGCCGCACGAGACGATGGGCTGGGCGCCGAAGGACGTGAAGCATCGCGGCCAGTGGACCGAACCGCTCCTCTTCTCGCCGCACGATCCCAAGGTGCTCTATAACGCCAATGAAGTGGTGTATAAGACGACCAACGACGGCCAGTCGTGGGAGATCATCTCGCCCGATCTGACGCGCAACGACAAGTCGAAGCAGCTTTCCTCGGGCGGCCCGCTGACCAAGGACAATACCAGCGTCGAGCTGTACGGCACGGTCTTCTCGCTCGCCGAATCCCCGGCGCAGAAGGATCTGCTGTGGGCCGGCACCGACGACGGCCTCATTCAGATGACCAGCGACGGCGGCAAGGCGTGGTCCAACGTCACCCCGAAGGACATGCCCGAATGGGGCACGGTCGACATGGTCGAGCCGCATCCGCACAAGCCGGGTACGGCCTATATCGCGGTCGAGCGGCACAAGCTGGGCGATTACAAGCCCTATGCCTTCCGCACCGACGATTTCGGCAAATCCTGGACCTCGATCACCGACGGGTTGCCGGCGGACGCCTATGTCCATGTCGTCCGCGCCGATCCGGAGCGCGAGGGGCTGCTTTACGCCGGCACCGAGAACGGGATTTTCTTCTCGTTCGACGACGGCGCGCATTGGAAGCCGCTCCAGCTTAACCTGCCGCGGGTGCCGATCCACGATCTCGTCGTCCACGCCGGCGACATTGCGGTGGCGACGCACGGCCGCGCCTTCTGGGTGCTCGATGACGTGAGCCCGCTACGGCAATGGTCGGCGGCGGTCGAGCAGGCGCCGGTGCATCTGTTCAAGCCGCGCCAGACGATCCGCATGGTCTTCACCGGGCGCGGGGATTCGAACACCAAATTCACCGGCGCCAATCCGCCGCAGGGGACGATCCTCTATTACAACCTCAAGCAGGATGTTTCGCCCGAGGCGATCAAGCTCGAGATCCTCGACGCCTCGGACAAGGTGATCCGCACCTTCAAGCCGACCAGCAAGCCGGCGCATAAGGACAAGGATGAGGACGACGACGAGGAAGGCTGGGGCCCGCCGCCGCCGATCCCGCTCAGCACCACGGCGGGGCTGCATCGCTTCGCCTGGGATATGCGCGTCCAGGGGCCGGTGCATGTGCCCAAACTGGCGATGTGGCACGCCTCGACGCTCGGGCCGGTCGCCATTCCGGGGCAGTATAAGGCGCGGCTCACCGTCAACGGCAAGGCGCAGACCCAGCCGATCGAGATCGTCGCCAATCCCAACGTCAAGCTGACCCAGGCCCAGCTCAAGGAGCAGTTCGACCTCGCGATGGCGGTCAACCGCGAATTGAGCGAGGTGCAGAATGCGGTGCTGGAAATCCGCCAGCTCCACGAGAAGCTCGCCGAAGTCCGCAAGGAAGCGGGCGGCAAGGCCGAACTCGTCGCTGCGGCCGACGCGCTCGACGGCAAGGTCAATGCCATCGAAGACAAATTGACGCAGAAATTGTCGGTCGCGAATGAGGATCCGCTCAACTTCCCGATCCGGCTCAACAACCAGCTCGCCTCGCTCGCGCTGACCGTCGGCACCGGGGACAACCCGCCGACCCAGCAGGCGCGGCAGGAGTTCGACGATCTCAAGCAGCAGGCGACCGCCTATCTCGCCGAATGGAACCAGCTGAAGTCGGGCGATCTCGCCAGCTTCAACACCCAGATCGGGCAGGCCAGGCTCAAGCCGATCACGATCACGCCGCACGTTTCGACGGGGATTTGATCGTTATGGGGAGGGGCGTCGCTTGCACCGGCGGCGCCTTTCCTCAATCATTCAGAAGTCGGTTCTCGACGTCCTATCCCCGTTCGGGCTGAGCCTGCCGAAGCCCTGCACTTTCTTCCGATGAAGAAGGACAGCCCTTCGACAAGCTCAGGGCGAACGGGGGATGGGTTCGAACGATCCGGGGAGGATCCAGTAACATGTCCGCAAACCACCCCTCGCTTTCCCGCCGAGACGCCGGCCGGCTCCTGCTCGCGGCCGGCGCCGCCGCGGCGCTGCCAGCGCGCGGCCTTGCCGCCGGGCCAGGAAATCGGGTGGTGTGCGTTTCCAAGCAGATCAACGAGTTCATCTTCGATATCGGCGCGCAATCGCATCTCGTCGCGCGCGATCTCACCTCGATCTATCCGCCGCAGATCACCAGATTGACCTCGGTCGGCTATCATCGCGCGCTGAGCGCGGAGGGCATCATCTCGATGCGCCCGAGCGTATTGCTCACTGACGGCAATGTCGGCCCCGATCCGGTGCTCGCGCAGGTCCGCTCGGTCGGCATTCCGATCGAGACGATGGCGCCGGGCGAGACCTTGCAGACCGCGCAGCAGCTGATGCTCAGGCTCGGCCGCTATTTCGGGCGCGAGGCGGCGGCGAAGGCGATCGTCGCGCGCTGGCAGGCGGAAATGAAGACCGCGCTCGCCGCCGTGGCGCCCTATGCCAAGGCGCCCAAGCCGCGCGTGCTGATGATCCATTTCGGCCAGATCGGGAACACCTATCTCGGCCTCACGCGCGGCAGCGCCGCCGATCAGATCATCAATTGGGCGGGCGGGGTCAACGCGCTCGACCAGATGGGCGGGATGGCGCGGCTGACCCCGGAGATCATCGCGCGCGCCGCGCCCGACATCATCATCGCCACCGATGTCGGCTTCGATCGCTATGGCTCTCCGGCGAAATTTCGCGACCTGCCCGGCGTCGGGCTGACCCCGGCGGCGAAGGCGCTGCGTATCCACCGCATCTTCGAAACCGAAATCATGTATTTCGGCCCGCGCACCCCGGCGGCGCTGCGCAAGATCGCCGGCTGGCTGCATCCCGGGCGCTGACATGGCGGCACGCCACCGATCCTGGGGACAGATCCATCTGCTGCTGGCCTGCGCGCTCGTTGCGGCGGTGCTGCTGTCGCTGTCGATCGGGTCCTTCTATTTCTCGCCGGCGCAGATCTTCCGCTTCGTCGGGCATTGGCTCGGCCTCGCGCCGATCGCGCCGGAAGAAGCGCTCGATCTCAATGTCTTCGCGACGCTGCGCGTGCCGCGCGTACTGCTGTGCGGGGTGACCGGCGCGACGCTCGGCGTGTCGGGGGCGCTGATGCAGGGATTGTTCCGCAACCCGATCGTCGAGCCCGGCCTTGCCGGCACCTCTTCGGGCGCGGCGCTCGGCGCATCGACGGTGTTCGTGTTCGGCAACACCGCACTCGCCTTCACTTCGCCGCTCGGGACCGCCGCGGTGCCGGTGATGGCCTTTGTCGGCGGGTTCCTCGCGACGTTGCTCGTCTATCGCATCGCGACGCTGTTCGGGCATACCGACGTGCTCGCGCTGCTGCTCGCCGGGATCGCGGTCAATGCGATGTGCAATGCCGGAACGGGTTTCCTGTCGTACATCGCGCGCGACCCGCAGGCGCGCAACATCACCTTCTGGAACCTCGGCACCTTCACCACCGCCGACTGGCGCGGCACCTTGCTCGTCACCGCGATTTTCCTGCCCTGCCTGTGGTTCATCCTGAGGCGCGGCAAGGATCTCAACGCATTGATGCTCGGGGAGGACGATGCCGCGTTCATCGGCTTCGATCCCGACAAGCTCGTCTTCCGCCTGCTGATCCTCAACACGTTGATCGTCTCGGTGGCGACCGCGATGGTCGGGGTGATCGCCTTCGTCGGGCTGATCGTGCCGCATATGATGCGGCTGCTGCGCTCCTCCGACTATCGCTTCCTCCTCCCCGCCTCGGCCTTGTTCGGCGCATTGCTGATGGAGGCGATCGACGTCGTCGCGCGCATCGTCATCCGCCCCGCCGAATTGCCCGTCGGCATCATCACCGCGCTGATCGGCGCGCCGATCTTCCTGTGGATATTGCTCGCCTATCGGCGGCGGATCGCGACGTGATGACGGGGATCGTCCTCGATCAGGCGAGCTGGTCGGCCGGCGGCACCCCGATCGTCGCGCCGACCAGCCTCGCTTTCGCCCCCGACAAGGTGAACGTGATCCTCGGCCCCAATGGCGCGGGCAAATCGACGCTGATGAAGATCGCGGCGGGCCGGCTCAGGCCGACCGGCGGCCGCGTGCTGCTCGACGACCGGGACATCTTCGCGATCGGCGCGAAGGAACTGGCGCTCCGGCGCGCCTTTCTGTCGCAGCATGTCGAGATCGATTTCGCGATCACCGTCGAGGAAGTCGTGCTGATGGGCCGCTATCCGCATTTCGCGCGCGCGCCCGGCCACGAAGACCGCCGCATCGTCGACGCCGCACTCGAACTGGTCGGGATGAGCGCCCGCCGCCGCCAGATCTATCCCACGCTCTCCGGCGGCGAACAGCAGCGCGTCCAGCTGGCCCGCGTGCTGGCGCAGGTGTGGGACGATACGGCGACCCCCGCCCCGCGCACGATCTTCCTCGACGAGCCGGTCGCCAGCCTCGACATCCACCACCAATTGCAGATCCTCGATCTTATCCGCACCCTGCCCGCACGGCGCTGCTCGATTGTCGTCACCCTGCACGATCTCAACCTCGCATTCGATTATGGCGACAGGTTCGTCTTCCTGCGCGACGGCCAGGTGCAGGCGATCGCCGACGATTCGGTCGACATATCCCCCAATCTCATCCGGCAGGTGTTCGACGTGTCAGCCACCGGTCATAACGACCACGCCGGCAAGCGCGTCCTGCGTTTCCACTTATAGATAAAAGAAACAATAGGTTGCGGCGGCGCGCAGGCCGCCAGCAGGTCCATCGGGAGTATCGAATGAAAATGCCTCTTATCCGTAGCGCCTCGCTGCTGGTACTCGCGGCCACGATCGGCAGCACGCCGGCGCTCGCTGCGGACGAGCCCGCCGATCAGACCGTCGTCGTCACCGCGCAGTCGACCACCCCGTTCGACGAGGCCGCAGCGCTTGGCAAGACCGGCACTGCATTGTTCGATCTTCCGCGCAGCATCCAGATCGTCCCGCGCGAACTGATCGACGAGCAAGGCGGCACCCAGCTCAAGGATACGCTGCGCAACGTCAGCGGGCTCGTCCAGGGCGGGCAATATTCGTTCGGTTTCTACGACCGCTTCGTCTCGCGCGGGCTCAACGTCACCTTCCTCAACGATGGCCTGCCCGACACGACCTCCGATCTTGGTGGCTATGTCCATTCGCTGACCGGCGTCGAGCGGGTCGAGGTGCTCAAGGGGCCGGGATCGGCGCTGTTCGGCACCAGCGCGCCCGGCGGCACGATCAATCTCGCCCATTACCGCCCGACCGACCGCGCCGCGGCGAGCGCCAGCCTGCAATATGGCTCGTTCGACACGGTCACCGCCAACGGATCGCTGGGCGGGGCGATCGGCGGCGGGATCAATGCGCGCGTCGACGGCCAGTTCCAGCGCTCGGACGGCTATCGCGGCACGCGCAACCGCAGCGGCGAGGTCTCTGGCGCGCTCGCCTTCCACCCCGCCGACCACGATATCCTCGCGCGGTTCGAATATCGCCGGATCGAAATGCGCCCCGATGCGATCGGTATCCCGTTCGCCCTGCCGGCCGCGGGGAGCACGCGAGTCGACCCGATCAAGGTCGATCTCGACAGCCGTTATTACACGCCGTTCGCCTTCGCCGATCAGTCGATCAAGCGCGCGTTCCTCAGCGACGCGTGGACGGTGAGCGACAGCCTCGTCGTCAATCTGCGCGCCGCTTACACCGATCGCAACATCGGTCTCGCTCGCAACGCAGGCGGCCGCCTCGCCGGCATCGCGCTCACCGGCCGGCAGCTTCGCCAGCAGCAGGACAATATCCACGATTTCGTCGTTCAGGCCGAGCCAACGTGGAAGTTCACCGCCGGCGCGATGCCGGTCACCCTGCTCACCGGGTTCGAATATCGCAACGTCAGCGCGACCACGCGGCGCAGCACCGCCGATCTGCCCAATATCCCCGACATCTATCATCCGGTGACACCGGAAACGAACCTCGCCGCGCTCAACTTCCAGTGCGACCGGGCGCATAGCTGCAACGACGCCAAGGTCGACGGACGGTTCTACGGCCTCTATGCGACCGCGCAGATCGATATCACCCCGCGGCTGAAACTACGTCTCGCGGGGCGCGAGGACTGGTTCGGGACCGCGGCCGAGGGCCGCTCGGTCATTCCGGCCAATCCCGGATCGGAGCATCCGTGCAATCCGCCGCAGCCGACGACGACCTGCGCGTTCATCCCCGGCCAGCCGGTGGTGCGCAACGACGAACGCTTCGAATGGGATATCGGCGCGGTCTATCAGATCGCCGATTCCTTCGCTCTGTTCAGCGGCTATGCGAGCAACAGCTATCCGATCTTCAATACCGAGGAGCCGCAGAGCATCGGCCAAGTGCCCGAAACGGGGACGCAGGTCGAGGCGGGGCTGCGTTTCCGCCAGGGGAATTGGCTCTCGCTTTCCTCCTCGCTGTTCCACACGACGCGCAAGAACGTCTATGTCATCGTGCTCAACGAGTCCGAGGTCTATTCCTATCGCGTGAAGGGCTGGGAGACCGATCTCAGCCTGCGCCCGGTGCCGGCGTGGAACATCAACGCCAATTTCACGCTGCAGGATGCGGTGCTGACCGATTATCCGCAGAACCCGACCCAGATCGGCAAGCGCGTGCCGAGCGTGCCGAAGCGGATCGGCAATGTCTGGACCAGCTACGACATCGCGCTGCCCGAGAAGATCGGCACGCTCCAGCTCGCCGCGGGCCTGCGCTATCGCAGCGACTATTTCGGCGACACCGCGCAGACGCGGCTTCTGCCCGGCGCGACGATGGTCGACGTGACCGCCGCTTTGCTCAACGGCCCGTGGACGATCCGCGGCGGGGTGCGCAACATCGGCGACGCGCGCAATTATGATTATGCCGCCGGCGTCGGCAGCGGCGCGATCCCGGGGCCGGGGCGGACCTTCTTCGTCAGCCTGGGCGTGAAGACGCTGTAAGCCTGCGCTTTCTCCCCTCTCTTGGGCAAGGGAGGGAAGGTGCTCGGAACAACATGGCCCTTCCCGCGCCGAACCGCTAAGAAGCGGCATGGCCGAACGCTTTGAACGACATCGCCAGCCGTGGCGCCCCGACGAGATCCAGAAGCTCCATACCCTCGCCAAGAAGGGAATGGCGCTGAAAGCGATCGCCAAGGCGCTGACGCGCAGCGAGGAATCGGTCAAGGAACGCGCCAAGCTCGACGGCCTGTCGATCGCCAAATTGCACTGAGCCGTGTCGGCCAAGGATTATGACGCGATCGTGCTCGGCGCCGGCGCGGCCGGGCTGATGTGCGCCGCGGTCGCGGGGCAACGCGGCAAGCGCGTCCTGCTGATCGACCACGCCGACCGGCCGGGCAAGAAGATCCTCATCTCGGGTGGCGGCCGGTGCAATTTCACCAATATCGGCACCGCACACGATCGCTTCCTTTCCGCCAACCCGCATTTCGCGCGATCGGCGCTGGCGCGCTATACGCCGGCCGATTTTCTCGATCTGGTCGCGCACCATCGCATCGCCTGGCATGAGAAGACGCTCGGCCAATTGTTCTGCGACGGCTCGGCGCGGCAGATCGTCGACATGCTGCTCGACGAGGGCGCGCGCGGCGGGGTCGAACTGGCGCTTGGTCACCCGATCGCGGCCATCGATCATGCCGATGCGCGGTTCCGGGTGCGCTGGGGCAACCGCTCGGCCGAGGCGCCCGCGCTGGTCGTCGCGACCGGCGGTCCGTCGATCCCCAAGATGGGGGCGACGGGCTTCGCTTATGACCTCGCCCGACAATTCCGGCTCAAGGTGGTCGAGCCGCGTCCCGCGCTAGTGCCGCTGACGCTCGGCAACGACGAGCAATTGTTCCGCACCCTCTCGGGCGTCTCGGCCAATGTCGCCGCGACCGCGGGCAAAGCCGCGTTCCGCGAGGCGGCTCTGTTCACGCACCGCGGGCTTTCCGGGCCGGCGATCCTGCAAATCTCATCCTACTGGCGCCACGGCGAGGCGGTGACGATCGACTTCCTGCCCGATCGCGCGCCGGGGTGGCTCAAACAGGCCAAACGCGCGACGCCGCGCGCGACGATGGCGCGCGCGCTCACCGGTGCATTGCCCGAGCGGCTGGTTACCGCGCTGGTCGAGCGCATCGGGCTGAGCGGCGAACTCGCCAACATTCCCGACGCGAAGCTCGCCGCCGCCGAACAGACGCTCGCCGCGTGGCATTTCACCCCCAATGGCACCGAGGGCTTCGCCAAGGCCGAAGTCACCGCCGGCGGGGTGAGCACCGCCGGCCTCTCGTCGCAGACGCTGGAGGCGCGCGAAGTGCCCGGCCTGTATTTCATCGGCGAGGCGGTCGACGTCACCGGCTGGCTCGGCGGCTATAATTTCCAATGGGCCTGGGCGAGCGCACAAGCGGCAGGCCAGGCGCTGGCGGGTTGATTACGGAACAATAACAACGCTCGATCGATTGGACCTGCGCCTGCCCTGCGGCCGCCGACTGCGCGCGAAGCAGGCAAGGAGGGTCTGCCGATGAGCGAGGAAACGCGGGTTCCCGATCTTGCCGGAGGCATCCCCTCGACCGATCTTCCCGAGGGCGCGATGATCGCCGGCACCGTCGGTGACGAGGAGGTGCTGATCGCGCGGGTAGACGGCAGGTTGTTCGCCGTCGCCGCGCTCTGCACGCATTATCACGGCCCGCTCGTCGACGGGCTGCTGGTCGGCGAAACGGTGCGGTGCCCGTGGCATCATGCGCATTTCTGCCTGCGCACCGGCGAGGCGCTCGCCGCGCCGGCGATCGATCCGCTCAAGCGCTGGGCGATCTCCGAAGCCGGTGGCGTGATCCGCGTCGGCGAAGCGCTCGACGAGACCCCCACCCCGCCGCGCCGCGCGTCGGCAGGCGAGCCGCGCCGGGTGGTGGTGATCGGCGGCGGCGCGGCCGGGTTCGCCGCGGTCGAGATGCTCCGCCGCAAGGGGTTCGACGGATCGGTGACGATGCTCAGCGCCGATGCCGATGCGCCTTATGACCGGCCGAATTGCTCGAAGGACTATCTCGCCGGCGACGCGCAACCCGAATGGATGCCGATGCGCGACGCGAGCTGGTACGCCGATCATAACATCGACCTGCGGCTCGGCACCGACGCGGCGGCGCTCGATCCCGTTGCAAAGAGCGTCACGCTTGGGAACGGGGAGAGCCTCGACTACGACGCACTGCTGATCGCAACCGGCGCGGAGCCGATCCGCCCCCCGATCGCGGGGTTCGACCGGCCGGACGCCTACGTCCTGCGCAGCCTGCGCGACGCCGATGCGATCATCGCCGCCGCCGGGCAGGCCAAATGCGTCGCGGTCGTCGGCGCGAGCTTCATCGCACTCGAAACCGCCGCGGCGCTCCGTGCGCGGGGCCTCGAGGTGCATGTCGCCGCGCCCGAGGCGATCCCGCTGGCGCGGGTGATGGGCGACGACATCGGCCGTTGGGTGCGTGGACTACATGAGCAGGCGGGCGTCGTCTTCCATCTCGGGCACGGCGTCACCGGGTGGAGCGACGGGCGGCTGGCGCTGGACGACGGGACGGCGATCGACGCTGATTTCCTGGTGCTCGGCATGGGGGTGCGCCCGCGCGTCGCGCTGGCCGAGGCGGCCGGGCTGGCGGTCGATCGCGGCATCATGGTCGACGCGCAGCTACGCGCCAGCGCGCCGGGCATCTATGCCGCCGGCGATGTCGCGCGCTTTCCCGATCCGCATAACGGCCAGCCGATCCGCATCGAACATTGGGTCCACGCCGAGCGCCAGGGGCAGCATGTCGCGCGGGCGATCCTTGGCGACGCGGCGCCGTTCACCGATCCGCCCTATTTCTGGAGCGTCCATCCCGGTGCGGAGATCCGCTATATCGGGCACGCCGAGGCGTTCGATCCGCCGCACGTCGGCGGGTCGCTCGCGCATCACGACGCCGAGGTCGCGTTCGCCAGCGGCGGCCGGCTGCTCGCGCTCGCCACGGTGGGGCGCGATCGGCGCTCGCTGAAGATCGGGGTTGAGCTGACCGTCTAGGACGGGGCACGCGCAAAGTTCACGAAGTTCACACGAGTAGCGCGTGCCGCGAGGGTGGCCGATTTTAGATAAATATATGCAAAATAATAGCTTATGCCGTATTTCGCAGACGAGCCGTTCGCCCCGGACGCCCTTCGACAAGCTCAGGGCGAATGGCGGAGAGATGAGTCGGACTTTATCTGCGCCATAGCCCCAACCGTCGCGCGGATCGCCGGGATCAGTTCCGCCTCGAACCACGGATTCTTGACCAGCCACGGCTGGTTGCGCGGCGACGGATGCGGCAAGGGCAGCCAGCCCGACGCCAGATAATCGCGCCAGCTGCGCACCGTCTCGCCGAGCGTCGCCTTGCGCATACCGCCCAGATAATGCGCCTGCGCATAATGCCCGACCAATATCGTGAGCTCGATATGCGGCAGCGCGGCATTGAGCCGATCATGCCAGCGCGGCGCGCATTCGCGACGCGGCGGCATATCGCCCGACGCCGCCTTGCCGGGATAGCAGAAGCCCATCGGGATGATCGCGACCTTCGCGGGATCGTAGAATTGCGCCGGCGCCAGCCCCAGCCAGTCGCGCAGGCGAACCCCGGAGGCATCGTCCCACGGCACCCCGCTTTGATGCACCTTGCGCCCCGGCGCCTGCCCGACGATCCTGAGCCGCGCGGCAGGATCGGCCTGCACCACCGGACGCGGGCCGAGCGGGAGATCGTCCGCGCACCGCCGGCACGCGCGGATATCCGCCAGAAGCTGGACGAAGGGATCGGACATGCCGGGCAATGTCGGTGTCGCCGCGCGCAACGACAAGCTCAGCTGACCGGTTGTGCCGCCTGCCGCTCGGCGATCGCGGCGAGCGCCTGCCGCTCGATCGCCTCGAGCTCGACCAATGTCATCGTCAGCGCCTCGCGCTGCGCGACCAGCTCGTCGATCCGCCCGCGGCACCGTTCGGCAAGCGTCGCCAATTGCTCGATATGCTGCGGATCGGCGTCGTATAGATCGAGGAATTCCTTGATGTCGCGCAACGTGAAGCCGAGCCTTTTGCCGCGCAGGATCAGCTTCATCCGCGCGGTCTCGCGCCGGGTATAGATACGCGCATTGCCGACGCGGCACGGCGCGATCAGCCCGCGATCCTCGTACAGCCTCAGCGCGCGCGGCGTGATGCCGAGGCTGGTCGCGACATCCTGTATCCCGCGCAGATCGTCTTGCTGTTCCACTATTGTCCGCCCCCTCCCCCGAGCGCCGCCCCGCGGCCTTTGCTTTCTTCGACCAGCTCCTTCTTCGAAAGCTTGCCGATCAGTGTCTTGGGCAGAGCATCGCGAATTTCGATGTCATGGGGAAGCTCGATCTTGCTCACCTTGTCGGCAAGGAAGGCACGCAATTCCCCCGGCGTCGCGCTCGCCCCGGGCTTGAGCGTGACGAAGCCCTTGGGCGATTGGCCGCGATATTGATCGTCGACCCCGATCACCACCGCCTCGGCCACCGCGGGATGCTCGTACAGCGCATCCTCGATCACCCGCGGATAGACGTTATAGCCGCTGCTGATGATCACATCCTTGATGCGATCGACGATGAACAGATAGCCGTCGGGATCGAGATAGCCCACGTCCCCGGTGCGCAGCGCGCCGTCGACGAACACCTTGCGGGTTTCGTCGTCGCGCCCCCAATAGCCCTTCATCACCTGCGGCCCGCGCGCGCAGATCTCGCCGCGCTCGCCCTCGGGGCAGAGCCGGGCGGGATCGGCAAGATCGCGGATTTCGATCGTCGTGCCGGGAAACGGCACCCCGGCCGATCCCGCGCGCGCCGGGCCGTCGATCGGGTTGCAGGTGATGATCGGCGAGGCTTCGGACAGGCCGTAGCCCTCGACCAGCCGCGCGCCGGTGGTGCGGGTGAAGGCGTCATGCACCTCGGCCGGCAGCGGCGCGCCACCCGAAATACACGCGCGGATATTTGAGAGGTCGATCGACCGCGTCGCCGCGACGCCGGCGATCGCGCCAAAGATCGTCGGCACCGCGGGGAAGAAGGTGGGGCGCGTCCGCGCGATCGTCTTGAGCGCATCCTCCAGCCGGAACCGCGGCATCAGGATCATCTGCGCGCCGACCCGGATCGAGAAGCTGAGCACCGTTGTCAGCGCAAAGACGTGGAACAGCGGCAGCACGCCGAGCACGCGATCCTGCGTCGCGCTTTCGCCGCCGACATGGACGACCATCGCATCGGCATTGGCGACGAGATTGGCGTGGGTCAGCATCGCCGCCTTGGGCAGCCCGGTGGTCCCGCCGGTATATTGCAGCACCGCCACCCCATCGGGCGACACCGCCACGGGCGTCGGCTCCCCGCGCCTCGCCACCATATCGTGATAGGTGATATGCTGCGGCCCGTGCCGGGCGGGCGCGATGTCCTTCCGCCGGAACAGGCGATAGGCGATGCGCTGGAGCGTCGGCAGCCCCTCCGCGATCGCGCAGGTAATGACGTGCTGGACGCCGAGCTCGGCCGCGACCGCCGAGACGCGCGCGTGGACATCGGTAAGATCGCAGGTCGCGATCACCTGCGCCCCCGAATCCTCGAGCAGATGGTGAAGCTCACGCTCGACATAGAGCGGGTTCACATTGACGACGACCCCGCCGAGCCGCAGCGTCGCGAGGAACAGGATCGGATAATGCGGCATGTTGGGCATGCACAGCGCGACCCGCGTGCCCGCTCCGACGCCGAGGTCCTGCAATCCCGCCGCCGCGTGCCGGACGGCTTCGGCAAGCTCGGCATAGCTCGTCACCCGCCCCATGAAGTCGATCGCGGCCCATTCAGGGTGTTTCAGCACGGTGGCGTCGAACAGGTCGGTAAGCGGGCGCGGCGTCGAATCGAGTCGGGCACCTGTCGCAATTGCCTGTTTCGTCACCATTTTCTCTCCCGTGCTCGACGCAATTCGCCACCGTTTGCCGCAGCTCGTCACAAATCGGTTGTCGACCGATCGGCTCTTGCCTATGCGACCTGACCTATAGGGAAGATAGAATACCAATAGGTCACCCGCAATCACGTCGTTCGAGGAAGGGAGAGGAAAATGATCGCGACGACTCTGCTGGCACTGGCGGCGGCGGGCAGCGCCACCCCCGATGCGGTGATCGGCCGCTGGCGCACCGAAACCAAGAACGGCATCGTCGAAATCCAGCGCTGCGGCGCATCGATTTGCGGCCGGCTGGTCACCTCGGACAAATTGCGCACCGATCCCGCGCTCAAGGATCTCAACAACCGCGACGAAAGCCTGCGCAACCGGCCGCTCAAGGGGCTGATGATCCTCAGCGGCTTTACCCAATCCGCCGACGGCTGGAGCGGCGGCAAGATCTACAACGCCGACGACGGGCGCACCTATAGCGCCAAGGTCACGCCGCTCGGCGCCGACAGGCTCAGCGTGCGCGGCTGCGTCTTCGTGCCCTTGTGCAAGACGCAGACTTGGGTCCGTGTCAATTGAGCCAATCTCTCCCAAAAGTTCGAGTGAAGCGTAAGCGTAAAGGAGTAAGCATGTCCCCCTCCCTCAAAGTTTCCATTGCCGCCGGCGCGTTCGCCTCAATGTTCGCCTTGGTCGGGCAGGCCAATGCCCAGGCCTTCTATCTGCAGGAGCAATCCGCGCGCGGCGCCGGCCGCGCCTTTTCGGGCGAGGTCGCCGATACCGGCGCGGCGTCCTTGTGGTGGAACCCGGCGGCGATCGCCGACGCCGAGGGGATCGAGGGGACGTTGAGCGCCTCCGCGATCCTGCCGCGCGGCCAGGTGGTCGATCGCGGAACGGTGATCGTGCGCCCCGCGCAAGGCCCAGCGCCAGTCGGCGGCGACGCGGTGTCGCGCAACCCGATCAACAACGGGGTGCTGCCGTCGGGCGCGTTCGTCGCGCCGCTCGCGCGCGGCGTGGTCTTCGGCCTCGCGGTGACCTCGCCGTACAGCTTCACCACCGATTACAGCAGCTCGAGCTGGGCGCGCTATTCCGCCGATCGCACCCGGCTGCGCACGGTCGATATCCAGCCGTCGCTGGCGGTCGCGCTGACCGACTGGCTGCGCGTCGGCGGCGCGGTCAACGTCGAATATACCGACGCCTCGCTCAGCAATAAGTTGCCCAACCTGTCCGCCGCGCTGCCCGACGGCGAGCAGAAGCTGTCGGGCGACGGCTGGGATGTCGGCTGGACCGCCGGGCTGCAGATGCACAATGATTTCGCGACCGTCGGCATCGCCTATAAGTCAGCGATCAAGCACAATCTGAAGGGCGATCTCACTGTCTCGGGGCTGCTCGGGCCGCTGGCGGGATCGAACATGTCGCTCTCGGGCGTCCGCGCGAGCTTCTACACCCCGGCGCAGATCATCGTCGGCGGGCGTTTCCGCGCGACCAAGGCGCTGACGCTCAACGCGCAGGCGGTGCGCTATACCTGGAGCAAGTTCGACGCGATCGGGCTCGGCGCGCCGCTCAACACCGCGATCCCGGAAAATTACCGCGATAGCTGGAGCCTCGCCGGTGGCATCGATTATGCGGTCTCCCCCGCGCTCACGCTGCGCGCCGGCGTCCAGCGCGCGCTCACCCCGACGCAGGACGGCGAACGCGACGCGCGCGTCCCCGATGCCAATCGCTGGAATTACGGCGTCGGCGCGAGCTATGCGGTCAACCGTCATTTCACCGTCGATGCGGCGGCGAATTATGTCGATTTCACCGATTCCTCGATCGACCGCATCACCGCGGCCTATGTCGGGACCCCGGCGCAGACGCCGATCCTGACCAACGGCGAGCTGCAGAAGGCCCACGCCTTCGTCTTGTCGCTCGGCGCGCGGATGGCACTCTGACGGCACGGCCGCGCGGCGTGGGCTGACCGTCAGTCCGCGCCGCGCGGCCGCGTCTCGGGAAGCGCAAGCAACACCGGGAGCACCCCCAGCGCGACCAGCGCGATCATCATCCCCGGTGCGGCGGGCGCGCCGCTTCGCTGGGTGAGAATCTGCGCCAGCCACGGGGTCAATCCGCCGAACAGCGCGGTCGCACTGGTCGCGCCGAGCGCAAGCCCGCTCAGCCGGCCCTCGACCGGCACCTGCTCGGCGGTCGCCACCGCGCCGACAGCGCTGACTCCGCCTGCCAGGATCGCGAGCAGCACCGCCCCCGCGATCGCCGGCCCGGTCTCGGCGCCGGCAAGCAGCCGGAACAGCGGGTAAGGCAGCAAAGCCGACAGCAAGGCGAGCCCGACCAGGACCGGCCGCCGCCCGAACCGATCGGCCAGCACGCCGACCAGCGGGGTCACCACGATCACCGCAACCCCGGCGATCGTCGCAAGCTGCAACGCCTTGGCCTCGGTCAACCCACCGGTCGACACCAGATAGATCGGCACATAGGTGATGCCGACATAATAAGTGATCGATCCCAACGCGGAGATCGCGAAACCGCGCAGCACGCCGGGGCGGTGTCGGGCGAGCGCATGGCCGAGCGGGTGGCGCACCAGCGTCCCGGCGGCGCGCTGGATTTCGAACTCGGGGGATTCGCGCATCGCCGCCCGCGCGACAAGGATCGCGCCGGCGAGGGCTGCGCCGATCAGGAACGGCACGCGCCATCCCCAGGCGTCGAGCGCCGGGGTCGGCAGCAAATTCACCGTCAGCGCCGCCACCCCCGCCGCGAGCAATCCGCCGATCTCGCTCGTCGCTGCCGCAAGCGAGGTGACGAGCCCGCGCCGGTGCGGCAGCGCTCCCTCGAGCAGATAGGCGACCACCCCGGTATATTCGCCGCCGACCGCGAACCCCATCACGCAACGCAGCAGCAGCAACAACATCCCCGCGGCAGGGCCGATCTGCGCCACCGTCGGCAAGAGCGCGGTGAGCCCCATCGCCACGGTCATCAGCGTCATCGAGGCGAGCAGCGTCGCGCGGCGGCCGTGACGGTCGCCGAAATGCCCGAAGACGATCGCGCCGATCGGGCGCAACAGATAAGCGACCGCAAACCCCGCCAATGTCGTCAGCACCGCATTCTCGCCGACGAAGAACAACCGTGAGAGGACGGTCGTGAGATAGAGGAAGAGGGTGAAGTCGTACCATTCGACGACGGTCGAAATGGTCGCCAGGGCGAGGGATCGGCGGTCGAGCGGCTGCAAGATCAGGAGCTTAGGGGCCGGAACTGGTTACGGCAACCCGTCTTCCATCCCTTTGAAAACACGCAATAATCTGCTACAAGGGCCGCCGAGATCGCCAAAAGTGCGATTCCAACTTTTGGGGAGTCTGCGAACGCTTATATCGAGAGCCACAGAGACGGGTGGCGAGCCATCAAGCATCATAAGCATTGGTGGGCGTCGGTCGAAAACCACGCGACCAATCTGCTGGACATGCCCATCGATGCGATCACAACCGATGACGTGCTGGCCGCGGTGCAGCCGATCTGGCTGACCATATCGCCGACCGCCGGGATTTTGCGCGGGCGCATCGAAAACCATCCTCGATGCGGCCTGGGCGACAAAGCTCATCGTCGGCCCGTGGGAGAGCCCGGCCCGATGGCGAGGCGACTTCCTCCACCTGCTGCCAAGGCAGAAGCGTAAATATGCGGTCAGGCATCATCCTGCCGTCCCCTACCAGGATCTGCCGAAGTTCTATGAGCGTCTGGCGGCACGCTCCGCTATCTCGGCGCGGGCGCTGCAGATGATCATCCTATGCGCGACCAGGACGGCGGAGACGCGGCTTGCCACCTGGCGTAAGTTCAACCTCATCGATCGGGTCTGGACGATCCCGGGCAATCGCATCAAATCTGGCCGGGGAACATCGCATTCCCCTTACCGATAGCTGCATGGAAATCCTCCGGGAACAGGCAGCCATGACGAAGCCCCGGCCCGATGGTTATGTGTTTCCGTGGTGTACGCCGGGGAAGCCATTCCATCAGATGCTGCGTTTGCTCGGTGAGAGCGTCCGCATGTCGGAATCGTCGGCAGAAAAGGCCCCTGGTCAATGATCGCTTCCCACCCACCTCATGCCCTTTCGTTGGCAGGGAGTCTGCCGCTGGCACCGGACGGACCGATGCGCCCCAATTCCTGCCGTTGAGCGGCCAGCAGCGCCTTTCCAAGACCGGCCCCTGTCTTATGTCGCAATCCCGACGACCAGACCATCGGCAAGCCATTGGCCCAGCATCCCGCCAGCGCGCGCGATCCCAATCTCCTGGCCAAACGCCTCGACCATCAGGTCGCACAATTTCGCGAAGGACATGCCGGCGCGCACCGAGAGCAGCGCCTGATGCTCATATTGATCGATGGCGCGAAATTGCGCGACATCGCCATGTCGCCAGACGAGGATAGCACCGGGCTCGGGCAAGAACTCGACCGCGGGCGGCACCTCGCCGGTCGCGAGCGCCGACCAGATCGCGGGAGCGTTCGTCGTCAGGCTGCCGAGATCGAGCGTCGGCGTGATCCGCAGCGTGGCACGGTCCCAATCGACGTCACCGAGTTCGCCGGCTGAAACCGCGTCGGCATCCGCCGCGACGAATGCCTCCCCGAGCGCCATTTCGAGCCAGCCAAGCTCGGCTACCTCGGGGTCGGCGAGATAAAGGATTTCCAGCGTCGCGGGAAAATCGCGCGCATAAGCGTCGAGGGTCCAACTGCTTGGCGCCAGGCGATCGACATGCGCGACCACCGCCCGATGAAAAGCCTCGCCGCCGATCCAGTCGCGCGTGTGCTCGAAGCTCTCTTCCAGGCAAGCCGCGAGCTGTGCCCGATAATTGTTCTGATAGACGCGCAGGCCCGGCGCGGCCGCTTCGCCGAAACGCGCAGCGGCGACTGCGTCCTCTGAGGTCAGCCACGCGCGCATATCGCGCTGAAGCTCGATCAGGCTCATGCCGCTTCTCGCAGCGCGCCACGCGCGATCGTCCGCGCGGTGCCGAGTTCGGCGAGCAACTCGGCGAGCGGAGGAATATCGTCGTCGCGTTCGATCATCACCGCGACCGGCCCGAGCTTCGGCATGACGTAAGCATAGAGGTTCCAGACCGAAGCGGGCACCGGCCGATCATGCGTATCGATCAGCATCTCGGCTCCCCGGCTGTGCCCGGCAAGGTGGATCTGCCGCACGCGATCATGCGGCACGCCATCGAGATAGGCGATCGGATCGAAGCCGTGGTTGGTCGCGCTGACGAACACATTGTTGACGTCAAGCAGCAGTCCGCAGCCCGTGCGGGCACACATGGCATCGAGAAACTGCCATTCGGTCATGTCGGCGGAGGCGAAATCGATATAGGTTGACGGGTTCTCGATCAGCATTTCGCGGCCCAGCGCGTCCTGCGCCCGCGCAATGTTCGCGCAGACGAGGTCGAGCGCTTCCTCCGTATAGGGGAGAGGCAGCAGATCGTGCGAGTTGAAGCCTTCGATCCGCGACCAGCTCAGATGATCGGAGACGAACAGCGGGTCGATCTCGTCGACCAGCGCGCGCAGGCGCGCGAGATAGGCGCCATCGACGCCGTCGGCCGATCCGACCGACATCGACACGCCATGCAAGGCGACCGGATAGCGCGCCCTGACATCGCGCAGGATGTGGCGCGGCCGGCCACCGTCAACCATGAAATTCTCCGAGATTACCTCGACGAAATCGACCGCGATGGGGGTGTCCAGAAACTCGGCATAATGCGGCTTGCGTAGCCCGAGCCCGAAGCCGGAAAAGGGAGCAATGGTCATTGCTTCGCTCCTGCAGGGGAGCCGGCCCGACACGAGCGCGCCGGGCCGGTAGGAGGATCAGTTCGGCGCGGTCTCGCTGCCGCCCGCCGCCGCACAGGCCTTGGCGGTCAGTTCCTTGAAGCCCTGGCCCTTGCACGAATTCTGGCCCTTGCAGTCGTTCTTCGCGGTCTTGCAGTCCGACTGGCCCTTGCAGGTATTGACGCCGTAGCAATGGACCTTTGCCGCCGCCCCTTTGGCGATCGCGGCGGTCGGCGCGGCAGCGGAAATGGCGACGACTGCGGCGGCGGCGGCGATGCTGGCGGTAGTGCGGATAACGGTCATAAATAGCTCCGTGAGAAGGGTTCTGCCTGGTTGGCCACCCTAGTTCGCTGCCGTCGCCCGCCCGGTTACATCGCTCGAGAAAAAAGCGCGTACGCCACGAAAAATTACCAGCGCAGCAGCCGGGGTCCGAGCAAGGCCCCGAGCGAAGCGGCGAGCAGGATGCCGAGCGAATACCAGGTCAGCACGAAGATCGCCGAGACCTCCGGGCAATGCACGCAATACACCGTGGCGGCAAAGGCGCCGGCCGAGAGGCCCGCTGCAGCACCGGCGGCGCGCAGCCTTGTCGGCGCCAATCGTCGGAACGACCAGAGCAGGCCGATGAAGATCGGCATGGCGAGGCCGAGCACGATCCACGGGCAGACCATCCAGCTATGCCCGAGCCACATGGCGAGCCACTTAGCAGGGGGCGTTCGAACCAGCTCGATGACGCCGGCACCGGCAAGGAGCGTAACCGGAACGGCAAGCAGCCAGACCCAGCGCACGCTGCCGCTGTCGGGCCGTGCAAGTTGCGCGGTTACGGCCAGCGCCACGGCCGACAGCGAGATCGTGTAGGTCCATTTTATCCAGAAGGCGAAGCCGCGCATCGCGACATGAAGGTCGGGCCGGATGCCGAGCATCGATACGACCGCTGCGCTTGCGACCAATGCACCCAGCAACAGGCCGATTGCGAGCCGCCAGCCGACGGCATGACGACGCACTTTCGGCACGTCGGCGGAGAGTTTGGTGATCAGGTCCTCGGTGTTCATCGACCGCCTCCCTGAAAGCGCGCCATCAAGGTCTTGAGGCCGCGATGGACCGAGATCTTCACATCGGATTCGCCAATCCCGTCAGCGGTGGCGGCTTCGGCGACGCTCATTCCCTCGATCCGCGTCGCGCGGATCATCCGCGCCTGTTTGACCGGCAGGGTCTCGAGCAGATCATCAACATCGAGCCGGGCGCCGGATGCGTCCTCGAACCCTTCGACGATCAGGATTTCCTCCAGTCCCTCGATCGGCTGGAGGCGGCGATTACGGCGGAGATGGTCGATCATCTTGTAACGTGCGACCGCAAACAGCCAGGCGGTGAATAGCCGATCGCGGTCATAGCTCGCCCGGCGGGTATGCACGGCGATGAGCGTTTCCTGCACCAGATCTTCGATGTCGTCCTCCGAACCGTTCGCCCGGCGTCGATAAAAGCCGCGCAGCAAGGGGACCAGGTGGCGCAACAGCGCTGCATGGTCGGCAGCATTGCCGTCGAGGCCACTGATCATCAGTTGGCGCAACTCGTCCTCGTTCGCCTTCATTCGCGCTCCTCACGGGAGAGTTCGGCGTAGCCGGCCGAAAGGTTACAGCCGGTGACGAAATTTATTTGAGGTCGATGTGTAACCGTTGCTCGGCGCCGGCCGAATTGCCGTCGTGATCCGGTGCAACCGCCTCCTACCCGGGTCACCGCGCGGCCCTGGCATCCCACGGATCCGGGCCGCGCGCCAGAGGCCCAGACACGAAGGACCACTCCGATGCACAAGACTCACGCGACGATCGCGGCCACCCTCGCGATGGCGGTTGCCGGCACCGCGCTTGCCGCTGCGGCTTCCGCCTCCGCGCAGACCAAGCCCGCCATGGAAAAATGCTACGGCGTCGCCAAAGCGGGCAAGAACGACTGCAAGGCGGGCGCGGGGACGAGCTGCGCCGGCACCTCGAAGGTCGACTATCAGGGCAATGCCTGGAAGCTGGTCAAGGCCGGCACCTGCACCACGATCAAGACCCCCAAAGGCCCCGGCTCGCTGAGCCCCAAGGCCTGACAATCGCGCGCAGCCGGGGCTGTCAAGGCGCCGGCTGGCCGTTCACGGAGACTTCCGATGGAACAGCTCATCGCCCTTTACGACCGCGTGATCAGCCGCGCGTCGGCGTTGGTGCCCGATGCCCTTCTATTGCTCGTTGCGCGGCTCGGCATCGCGGGCGTTTTCTTCATGTCGGGTCGCACCAAGGTCGACGGTATCATCCATATCACCGACAGCACCTACGAGCTGTTCCGCACCGAATATGCGCTGCCGCTGGTGCCGCCGACCATTGCGGCAGTCGCCGCGACCTGGTCCGAACATGTCTTTTCGATCCTGCTCGTACTCGGCGTCGCCACTCGCCTTTCGGCGCTGGCGCTGTTCATGATGACGCTGACGATCGAGATCTTCGTCTATCCCGATGCATGGCCGACTCATCTCAGCTGGGCCGCAGTCCTCCTGCCATTAATCTTCCGGGGTGGCGGCGCCTGGTCATTGGATCGGGGTATCGCCCGGCTGCTGCATCCAGCGGTACGATTCGCTCACGCCTGAAACTGCGGTCGGAGCCGCGGGCCGCTTCGATCGGGTTTCCGCTGGCATCCTATCTTGCGACTTGTCTCGTGACGCAGAGCTGGCTTTCGTGCGCCTTCGAACGATTGGGTACGATCTCGACGTCGGTGCGGATCGAGAGCGTCCGGATCTGGCCCTTGAAGTCGCCGTTGTTGCGGGTGACATAACCGATGACAGGCATTGCTCGTCTCCTTTGATGCGCGCTCGAACCGTTCGGGCGACAGCGCGAGCGAAGGACCGGAGCGGCGAAGCTATTTGGAGCGAAACTACTCCCCTTGCCGATTATCTCATCCAGCAACCTCACGGGACCATATCCACCCGCACAGTGCGTTTCGCGGTCCAGAACAGCGCGAATGTTCCGAGCGCTAACAGGCTCGACGCGATCAATGCCCACCGCACGCCTTCGGCGTCACCCAGACCGAACGATGTTGCCAGGAGATCGCTGAGAAGGCCCACGCTTAGCGGCCCAAGGCCCAAGCCAATCGCATTGAGGATGAACAGCAGGATGGCTGACGAGGTCGCCCGCATCGTCGGCGGGACAACGCTCTGACCGACCGTGTAGACCGGCCCGAACCAGAAAGAACCCAGGATGATCGGTATGATCATCAATGCCATTGCCACCGGCGCGCTCGGTACCAGATAGACAGCGATCGTGAAGGGAAGCGCCGCCAGACTCGCAATAGCAGGAATCGCGCAATAGGCGCGTGCGTCGGTGCGGCCGAACCGGTCGCCAAGCTGGCCGCCGAGCCATATGCCGACCATCCCCCCAAACCCACTGATAATTCCGAGTGAGATCCCTAGGAATCCGTGTGCACCGAGCCCAAACCGAGAGGCGAGTGCTTCAAGCTGTTCGCCGTGGACGCGAAAAAAGAAGGCGGCGGTAAAGGGAACTTGCGCGTAACTGACAAAAGCTTTCAGCGCGGCGCCGAAGGAAATGAACCAATAGCTTCTCTTGCTCGCGAGATAGCGAAGCGTGTCCGGAAAGCTTGGATGTTCAATCGCCGGCCGCTCCGCCGGCGGAATTGCATGGCGCGGTTCCTTCAGCGTGAGCAAAGCCAACAGGGCGATGGCCACACCTGGAATTCCGGCAATGAGAAAAGCGTGTCGCCATCCATAGAGATCGACGATCACACCGCCCATGCCCAGCCCGAGCAACGTACCGAGCGGTACGCCGAGATGGAAAAAGGCGAGCGCCGAAGCGCGCTTTTCGCGCGGCGTATAGTCACTTATCAGGGAATGGGCGGGCGGGATGCCTCCGGCCTCGCCAGCGCCAACGCCGATGCGTGCGAGAAGAAGGTGCACGAAATTTCCCGCGAATCCGCATAGAATTGTGAAAAAGCTCCAAGCCCCGAGCGCGCAGGTAATGATCAAGGGTCGGCTTTTCCGCTCGGCCAGTCGGGCGATCGGAATGCCAAAGGTCGTGTAGAAAATGGCGAAGGCAAAGCCGGTCATCAGACCGATCTGCCAATCGGCCAGCCCCAATTCCTGTTTGATCGGTTCGGCAAGGATGTTGATTATCTGGCGATCGAGGAAGCTGAGCAACATGGTCAGCATCAAGAATGAGACCGCATAGCGGCGATAGGCCGGCGAAACCGGCTCAATCTCGACCCTATGCACCCCGTCCGTCATGTCGCTCAGCATGGGTTTACCTCGTCAAATCAGAATTTTGTCCGGACGCCGACGTAGAAGCGGCGACCGAGAACATCGTAGGTTGAGGGGTCCGTGAAGCCGGTGGGCAGTGCAAGAAGCGGCGGCGCCTTGTCCGTCAGATTGTTGACGCCCAAGCGAAATTCGAAGCGCTCCTCGGGACGCAAGCGCAATTCGAGATCGAAATAGCTAATGGCGGGCGCGGACGGATCGGTATTCGCTGGATTGACGACTCTATCAGAGTCTGTCTGCCGGCCGATATAGCGCCAGCGTAGCGTCGTCGATACCGCCCCATTGGTATAGGATAGCGCAGTCGCAACTTTCCATTTTGGATGCGAAGATGCACCGATGCTGCTGTTGCCGACCGTTCCGGCGTAGTCGAAGGTAGCTTGGCCCTCGCGCCCGGTTATCTGAAAATCGATGAGCCGGTTGGCGACGACATTGAGGCCGAGGCTACCAGTATCGCCCCCAAGTCCGGCGTCGGCGAGATTGACGGTCCAGTCGAACTGCGCATCGATACCCCTCGTTGAGAATCTCGAGAGATTTTCAGCGCGGGTCACGATCTGGGTGATCGAACCATTGGGTGCCCGCCGGAAATTCTGGCAGAATGGGCTGGTTGCGGCGTAGGTCGGGTTCGATCCGTCAAGGTTATAGCAGGCCCGTACCAGGTCGGTCGGAGCCAGCGTTCCGATCGCGTCCCGAATCTTGATTTGATAATAGTCGACCGATAGCGACAACCGCGAAAAGACCGGGCTCGCGAACTTGGGTTGGACAACGCCGCCCACAGTGAAGGTGTCGGCGGTCTCTTCCTTTAGGTCGGGGTTGCCGACCCCGACGGTCTGGACGAACTGCGGGGTCGACGCGCCGGCGGCCGGCACACCCTGGGCCGCGCAGAGCGAACGGATTTGCGCATTGCCCGCCGCGCTGGTCGCACCGGTAGCTGCCGCGTTGCACGGGTCGCGATTGGCGCCCGACCCAAGGCTCACCAGTTGCTGGGTACTCGCGAAGAGAACGTCGAGCGAGGGCGCGCGGTTGGCGCGCTGATATCCGGCCCGGAAGCGCAAGCCGTCGAACGGCTCCCAATCGCCTTCGACCTTGTAGGAGTGGACGCCGCCGATCGAGCTATAATCCGAATAGCGGTAGCCAAGCCCGAGATCGAGCCGCCGAAAACCCGGTATGTCTTTCAGAATCGGTACCAGAAGTTCGCCGAATATCTCCTTTGCATTGTAAGAGCCTTTTGCCGAGGTCACGACCGCGGGAACCAATGCGTCCGGTAGGCCAGCCCCGTTGGGGGCCGGCGCTGGCTCGACATTGTAGATCGACGATGCCACGCGTTCGAACGACATGTCGCGATAATCGGCGCCCGCCGCGAAACGCACCTCACCATATGGAAGTTCGAATAGTCCGCCCTGAATAGTGCCTTCAACGACGCCGAGATCGTTGGTCAGCGTGTAGCCGCCGGTGCGATTGACATAAGCCCGGCAAGCTTCGGAGAGCGGATTGATCCCGAACGGATTATAGCCGCCCGCGCACAGGCTTACCCCGCCATCGGGCGCCCGCAACAAGGTATCGAGCGCACGACGGCTGGAATAGCCCGTTCCCGTCGTCGTCTGGTCGCTCTTTCCATAACTGCCGTAGACTTCCCAAGTCCAGCCCCGGACACCGAGCTTGCCCTTCGCGCCGAGCGTCACCTGAAAGGTATCGATACGATTTCTTTCGGTGCGCGGAAAATCGAACAGGCGCTTCGCGATCTCGAAATCCGCGGTCGGATCGGGCCGCGAAGCGAGCAGCGTAGCGAGATCGGTGGGGATGAAGGGGTTAGTGACTGGCACGACCAGTGCCGCTGTCGATCCGCCGGCGGGAATAGGGCCAAGTTGCGTTTTGCTCTCAAGCCGGGAAAAGCTGGCCTGCCCATAGAAGGTCAACGTATCGGAGACGTCGTAGTTCGCAGCGCCGAAAGCCGAGTAGCGGGTTAGTGGAATCGAAATATATTCCTGCGGCGCCCCGTTGAAATAGACGCCGGGCAATCCACCGACCGTGGCGTTGACCAGGCTGTATCCGGTCGTCGGCCCCGCGTTCCCGCGATAATTGACCGCGCCGCTCTGGTCCGCGACCGCAAACAAGCTTCCGTCGGCGTTGAAACCAAGACCACCGAAAGTGGTGGTCGCGAGATTTTGCAACGTCACGGTTCCAGGTGAAACGCCGTAACGACCAAACAGCGCATTCAGCGCTGCCTGGCTCGGTGCGTTCGCGGCCGACCCGAATTGAATGCCATAAGATCCTTGAGGAACCTGTGGCTGCAAACGGGGGCTGATCAGCGAATATTCACGCGCATCGCCGAAGAGTCCCGCACGATCCGCATATCCGAGCGATAACACGGCATTCCCTCGCCGGTCCGCAAAATTACCGCCGAAGGTTGCGTTCAGCGACTTTGTCTGAAGATCGCCCTCGCCCGAAATACCGTATTGGCCATCGACCTCGACGCCGCTGAAATTTCGCTTGAGGCGGAAGTTCACCACGCCGGCGATCGCATCCGAACCGTAAACCGCAGACGCACCGCCAGTGATCACTTCGACATTCTCGATGAGCGACGGCGGGACGATATTCACGTCAACTGTGCCATCGAAGTTCGAAGGCACGAGGCGCCGTCCATCGAGCAGCACAAGCGTTCGCGTTGGCCCAAGGCCGCGCAGGTCTACCGTCGAGCGACCCTGATTGGAGGGCAGGTTGGTCGTGGAGGTGGCACCAGCGGCGACCTGCGGCAGTTGATTGAGAGCAGCGTCAACTGAGATCGCGCCGGTCTGACCGATAGCACCTTCCCCCATCGTCACGATTGGGCTGGTCGACCCGAAATCGCGTCGCGCAATGCGTGAACCTGTCACGACAACCTCGGTTCCCTGCGTTTCCGCATCTCCGCCGTGGGCGGGCACATTCGCCTTTTCCGTATCGGTTTGCGCAAAGGCAGGCGGGGCAAAGGCGGCCAGTCCGCAAACGACGGCGATTGTCGATACGCCCGACATGCTGATCTTCATCTCATCTCTCCCCTCGTCGTGTGCCGTATCGCGGCACATCATTCCGATTCGTGAACTTTTGTGACGCCTATCGGCACTGCGGTCAATAAAAATAGACCGTGACACGAACTATCATGCCGTGATACGGAACAATGGACTATTTGGGAGGCACCATGGCGGGCACGGTTCACATGAGTAGGCGGGGCAGCGGAATCGCGCTGCTGGAGATCGAGAATCCGCCGGCAAACGCGATGAATGCGGCGATGCTGGCGCGCATGACCGAAGCGCTCGCCGGTGTTCAAAGCGACGATTCGGTTCGCGCGGTCGTGCTGACCGGACGCGGGAAAGCCTTCTGTAGCGGCGCAGATCTCAAAGAAGCAGCGCGCGAAGCCACAAAAGGCAGTGGCGAGGATCTCTCGGCGTTCGCCAGAATGCTTGAATTAGTCGCCACATCGCGTGTGCCCACCATCGCAGCGATCAACGGCGCCTGCGTCGGAGGCGGCTTCGAGCTGGCGCTATGCTGCGATATACGCCTGGCGTCGGACGACGCGACCTTCATATGTGCCGGCGTCAATGTTGGATTGATGGCGTCAACCTATCGCTTGCCGCGCCTGATCGGCCTGTCGCGAGCCAAGGCCATGCTGTTGTCCGGCCTCCCCTTTACGGCTGCGAAGGTCGAACAATGGGGGCTGGTTACCGAGCTTCACGCCGCGAGTGATCTGTTAGACGGGGCGCTGCGGATAGCCCGACGGATCGCCACGCGCGCGCCGCTCTCGATCGAAGCGACGAAGCGAACGACCGACCTCTCTTTCGACATGTCACCGGAGGAAGCTCGCGCTGCCGCTGCGGCCGAACTCGCGATCCTGCAAGCAAGCACAGATCATCGCGAGGCCATCACCGCCTTCGTTGAAAAGCGCGAACCTAAATTCGAACGGCGCTGACCAGGCACGCACCATTCGTTTTCCCAGCAGGAAATATCATGACCGACACCTCACTTGGAAATCTTCGCGTCATCGACTGCACCCATGTCATCGCGGGAGCTTATTGCTCGATGCTCCTTGCCGATCTCGGCGCCGACGTCATCAAGATCGAGCCAATCGGTGGCGAAGCCAATCGCGGCGCCAGCACGCTTCCCTTCAAACCGTTCGACTTCATGAACCGGAACAAGCGCGCCATCAGCCTTGATCTCCATCAACCCGCGGCGGTCGAAGTGATCCGCAAGCTTACAGCGACTGCCGATGTCTTTGTCGAAAATTTCCGTCCTGGCGCGTTCGACCGGCTTGGGCTCGGCTACGATGACCTCAAGGCGATCAATCCCCAGCTTATTTATTGCTCGATATCGGGGTTTGGTCACAGCGGTCCTTACCGTGAGCGAGGTGGCTTCGACCTCATTGCGCAGGCGATGAGCGGGATCATGAGTTTTACGGGTGAAGCGGTCGCTCCGGATCGCGACACCCGCCCGGTGGCAGCCGGCGTTCCGCTGTCCGATCTCAATGCCGGCGCATTCGGTGCGCTCGGAATATTGGCGGCGCTTAATCATCGCCACCAGACAGGCATCGGCCAGAAAGTCGAAGCGACGCTTCTGGAATCAGCCCTAGGCTATGCCGTCTGGGAAACCGGACTCTACACGACGACGGGAGAAATTGCGGTGCCGCGCGGATCGCGCCACCGGCTGGCAGCACCTTATGAGGCGCTCAAGACCGCTGACGGCTATCTCGTCGTTGGCGTTACCAACGCAAACCTGTGGGACAAGTTCTGCAAGGCAATCGATGCGCCTGAACTGCACGACGATCCACGTTTTGCGCTTCCGGCTGATCGTGTGACCCACCGTGACGCGCTCCAGCAAGCGATCGAAGCGAAACTGGCGACCAATGCGACCGGCGTGTGGATAGACAAGCTGCTTGCGCAGGGAGTGCCTTGCGGTCCGATCAACAATATCGGCCAGGCCGTCGAGGACCCGCAGGTCAGGGCGCGCGGCCTCATTGCCGAAGTCGGCGGTCGGCGTTTCATTCGAGCGCCCGTCAGCATGTCGGAGACTCCGGTCGTCGTCCGTCGCGGCCCAGCCCGCATCGGGGAACATACGGCCGAGGTGCTTCGCGAAGCCGGATACAGCCCGTCGGAAATTGCCGAGATGAATCAGGCTGGCGCTATCGCGGTCGAAACCTCGCAAGCATAAGGTCAGCCGCGTCGCCCGATCAGTGAAAGTGCGGCTGACTTGTTACACCGAGCGTAACGCGGCGAGCGGCATCGGCTACCAGCGGACCATAACGTTCAGCTAGACTTGCATCGAGGCGTTCTGCCGGCGCCGAAATCGAAATGGCGGCAAAGGGCTGAGCGTGACGATCGACGATCGCAGCGCCCACGGCATGGACGTCGGAGCGATTGCCCCCGAATGTCACGGCATATCCACGCTCGCGCGCCTCCGCCAATTCGCTGCGGACGATTTCAGGATCGACGACCGTGAGCGACGTGACGGCGTCCAAAGGTTGGGAAAGATAGGCGTCGAGTTCGTCCTGCGGCATCATCGACAGGATCGCACGCCCCGACGATGTCGCGTGCAAGGGTGAGACTGCCCCATAGGGAAAGAAGTAGCGCACCGGCTTGATCCCGTCGAGCCGCTCAAGCAGCACGAGCGACCGCTCGAATCGATAGGTAAGATGGACAGTTTCCTCGCTTTCGCGACGCAGCTCTTCCATGACGGGAATGGCAATCCCGCGCAGGACAGAATGCTCGTAGTTAGCGCGACCGCTGGCAACGAGTGCGCGCATTGAAAGGCTCCAGACCGGACGGTCCGCGTCGGCGAGTTCAATCCAACCAGTCTTGTGGAGCGCCATCAGCGATCGCTGGACCGTCGATTTGGGAATGCCCGCCAGTCTCGCGAGCTCGCTCACGCCGACTGGCTGGTGCAAACTCAGCAGCTCGATCAACTGGAACGCCAATTCGACCGGTCTCACACATCCTCCGTCGTTCCGCCTTATGGGACGACCCTATCCGTAGCGGCACAGCGAGTCACGAGGTTTGCTGATTGGTTTTGCTTTCCGATAGGGGCGATGATCGTCGCACCCGCATTTCGGGAGTTGCCAATTGTGATCGGCTCCCACCGAGTGGTCCGGGTTGATTGTAGTGCATCGTAACCTCCGTCGCCAGTGCTGGCCGCAGGTGGAGCGAAGCGGAACCGGAGGGCGGCACTGGCGACGGAACGGCTCCGGCGCGGGCGGGCGATAGCCAACGAGCTATGCGGGCGGACCGTGCTGTAATGTCGCCGCCAGGCTTCGATCAGCACCCGCGCTTCGGCGCGGGTGTAGAAGATCTCGCCATTGAGCAGCTCGTCAAGCAGCGATCCGTTGAAGCTCTCGTTGTATCCATTTTCCCACGGGCTGCCCGGCGCGATATAGAGCGTGGTCACGCCGATCTGCGCGAGCCATGCCTGCACCGCCTTGGCTCCGGGGACAATGCATGCGATGCGGTAACGCGGAGTTCCGGATGCGGTTCAATCCGCGTCCGGAACCCCGTCGACCGGGCAAGGCGTTTTTTTGGACCGGTCGGACAGATGAGGGCTGCCTCGCGGTCGATCAGAAAGCGTAACCGACCGAGAAGCGATATGACCGGCCGAAGATCGGCCGCACATCGGGGATCGCCACGCCGGGCCCGGCGAGGAAGCGCGGATTGCCTTCGGTCAGGCCATGCGAGTTGGCGAGATTGTCGCCCGAAATCTGCAGCGTGAAGCCGTCGACCTTCGCCTTGATGCCCGCGCTGAGCGTCTGGTAGGCCGGCAGCTCCTGCAGGTTCTTGAGGTCGCTGTAGCGCTTCCCGATCGCCTCGAACGTGCCGTAAAGCGTCACGTCCGACGTATCCGAGGCGGTGACGGTGAAGGTCGGCGTGACGCGCACCTGATAGGAGGGAATGCGCTGCGCGCGCTTGCCGTCGAAATCGGGAATGTTCGGAGTGTGGGTCTTGGCATCCTCCAGCACCGCGTTGCCGGTGATGCCGAAGCCGCTGGCATGCTGCCACGAGGCATCGAACTCGATGCCTTTGGTCCGTGAACCGGCGATCTGCGGCGGGACGCCGACGTCATTGTACACCGCACCTTCGACCTCATCGTAGAAGCCGGTCAGCGCGAGCTGGAGCCCGCGGTCGTGATATTTCACGCCGCCTTCGTAGGAGCGCACGCTCCAGTTGAGGTCGAGCCGCGGGCCGGTGTTGCCGAGCTGCGAGCGTACATCGTCGAACGACGGGGAATGATAGCCCTGCGACACGCGCGCGTAGACGTCGAACGTCCGGGTCGCGCGATAATTGAGGCCGACCGTCCACGGCGTCGCCTCGCGGGTGATATGCGCATAATCGGGCAGGCCATTGCCCTGGATGTTGAACTTGATGTTGGTCCACTGGTGCCGCACCCCCGCATCGAGGCGCAGCGCGTCGGTGATGTTGAACGAGTCCGACGCGTAGATGGCATGGACGTCGGCGCGCCCGTAATCGGCGATCGCGAACGCGCCGAGCGTGCCGTTGTCCAGATCGACGAGATCGCGCGACCCGCCCACCTGCATCCAGCGGTTGGCGCCAAGGCTCCATGCGTCGCGCGACGAGAAGTGCGAGAAATAATAGCCGAGGTTGAGCGTGTTGGCGCCGGTCTTGAAGGTCAGTACCGCCTCGTTCGAGATGCTGCGGAGTTCCTTTTCTACCACCCATGCGCCGAATTGCTGGACGTAATCGGTCGGCGCCAGCGTCGCGCCGGTGTTGATCCCGTGGACCGCGATCTGGCCCGGCGTACCGTTCCCGGCGGCGAGCGCATCAGCCACGGTGATCGCCCCTGCGCCGGCCGGCACGAGCCCGGTCGTCCGCAGCGTGCCGCTCGTGTACCCGAAGCGATCGGCGAAGGAGATGCCGCCGCCGAAATCATAATTGAGGTTCGCGCCGGTGACGATGCCCTTCCAGCCGCGGCCCTTGTTGAGGTCGACCGTCTCGGTCGCGCCGCTGCCCGCGCTGCCGGGTGTGATGATCGTGGCGTAGCGCGAATATTTGCTGAGCTGGTTGTAGGTGCCGAGATCGAGCCCCGGCACGGCGGTCGCGAACGGCAGGAACCATTCGCCGTGATCGTCGGTGTAGCGCGCGAACACGTTGATGCTGCCGTTGGTGAACTTGTGGGTGAGATTGGCGGTGATCTGACCGCCCTTTTCGGTGTCGAACCCGGCGCGGCGCACCGTATCGCCGCGCGAGATATAGCCGCCGACCATATAATAAGTATCGGGCGCAAGCTTGCCGCTCAAATAGCCGTCGACGCGCCACGCGCTATAGTCGGTGACCGAGGCGGTCAGGCTGCCGTGCATTTCTTCGCCGCCCTCGCGGAGCCGCAGGTTGGTGGTCAGACCCGGCTGACCGTCCGAAAACAGCGATGCAGGGCCGCCGTTGACGCCCTCGATCCCCATCACCGTATCGTCGATGCGGGTCATGCCGGTCTGATCCATGAACGAGAGGCTGCTGGCGCCATAGACCGGGATGCCGTTGAACTGCATCGTCACGAACGGCGCGTCGCCGGTGCTGGGAATGCCGCGCACGAACACGTTCGAGGTGCCGACGCCGCCCGAGCTTTCCACCCACACGCCGGGGATCGATTTGAGCACGTCGCCCGCGCTCTTCGGCGCCTGCAGCTTGATGTCTTCGGCGGACATGGTGGTGATCGAATAGCCCGCTTCGAGCTTGTTGATCCCGCTGCCCGCCGGGCGGCCGGTGACGACGATATCGGACATTTCGGGGGCGGTATCGGCGGGTTGCGCCGCCGCGGCCGGCTGCGCCGATGTATCCTGCGCCAAGGCCGGATTGGCCAGAGCAACCGACATTGCCAGGCCAGAAACGGCGATGAAAGTGCGATTGCGGGACAACATCATATTCCTCTCCTGCGATCGACGCATGCTCTCAAGCGCGTCTTCGCGACGAACGTTATACCGCCCTGAATTGCATTTCAATAAAATGTTACATCCAGCACCTTCGAATAAAAGTTATATTTATCAGTGGTTTAGATCGGCACATCGATGCGATCGCGTGGCAGTAATGCAACAGTTGGTGCAAAAGAGATCATGAGTGCCCTCCTCCCCATCCGGGCACGGATCCCCACCCTGGTACACAAGCTGGTTGTTGCGCCGGCGCTTTGCCCGCGCTTATCTCTTGCCGGAAGATCACAGACGGCCATGATGGCGGCGATCGCCGCAGCGATTGCAACCGTTTCAATGTTGGGGAGTGAGGATATTGGCGCGTCGCCGCGGCATGGATGTGAATATGGGGGATATCGCCCGGCTGGCGAACGTCTCGAAGCCGACGGTGTCGCGCGTCCTCAACAACAGCCCGCTGGTCAATGACGAGACGCGCGAGCGCGTGCTGCGGGTCGCGCGGGAAAATGGCTATGCGATCAATCGCAATGCGCAAAAGCTCAGGCAGACGCGCAACGATACGATCGCGGTGGTGCTCGATCTCGCCTCGCATCGCGCCGGGCGCGTCGCCGACCCGTTCATCTTCGAATTGCTCGCGGGGGTGTCCGAAGCGCTGTCGGTGCGCAATCAGGATCTGCTGCTTTCCCCGCCAAACCTGTCCGACGCGCAAAGCCATGTCGATCTCATCAGCTCGCGCGTGGCCGACGGGTTCATCTTCCTCGGCCAGGGCGTGCGCGGCCGGATGCTGCGCGACCTTGCCCGCGCCGGCGCGCCGTTCGTGGTGTGGGGCGGGGTCGACCCGGCCGATCCTTATTGCGCCGTCGGCAGCGACAACCACCTCGGCGGGCGGCTCGCGGGGGAGCTGTTCGTCCGGCGCGGCGCGAAACGCTGGCTGTTCGTCGGCAATATCGCGCATAGCGAGATCAACATGCGCTTCGAGGGACTGCGCGAGATCGCCGCAAAACACCGCGAGGTGAGCGTCGAGCATCTCGCGGCGGAGCAAATGGCCTATGCGCCGATCTTCCAAAGCGCGGCGCAGTGGCTGCGTGGCAACCATCAGCCGCCCGACGCGGTGTTCGCCTTTTCGGATACCGCCGCAATGGCGATCATCGCCGCCTTCCGCGAGGCGGGGCTGGAGGCGCCGCGCGATTATTCGTTGTGTGGCTACAACAACATCCCGCCCGCCGCGCATTTCACCCCGGCGATCACGACGATCGAGCAGGAGACACATCTCGCTGGCGCGCTGCTGGTGGAGAAGCTGATGCAGATGCTGGAGGGCGGGAAACCCAAATCGAGCATCTTGCCGACGCGGCTGATCGTCCGTCAGACCTGAGCGGCGAGCAGCGCGAACGGGGACATTCCCGCTTAGCGCGCCAGCCGCAGCACCGACGCCAGCTCGACCGCGGCAGTCGTGGCGAACACCCGGTCCGCCGCGCCCAACACCAGCGGGTCGCCGATCCCGATCGCGGTCATCCCCGCCGCCTTGATCGCAGCGATGCCGGCGGCAGCGTCCTCGAAACCAACGCAGGCTTCGGGTGCGATCCCCAGCGCCTCGGCGCAGGCAAGGAAAATATCCGGCGCAGGCTTCGACCGCGCGATCTTTCCGGCGTCGGCAACGAAATCGAAAGCATCGAGCAGCTGCGCGCGCGCGAGGACCGTCGTTGCATTGCGACTGGCAGAGGCAACCGCCAGCGCCAGCCCCGCATCCCGCGCGGCGCCCAGCAACGCGGTCGCGCCGGGCAGCACTGCGCTGGCGTCCATCGTTTCCAGCGCCTCGAGATAATAGCCGTTCTTGCGCGTGGCGAGTTCGTCCTTTTCGGTCGGCGTCCGCGCCAGCGCACCGAGCGCCAGGATATGCTCGAGCGAGCCCAAGCGATCGACGCCCTTCAGCGCTTCATTGTCCTTTTCGGTGAAATGCACGCCGAGTTCCTCGGCGATCTTTTTCCACGCCACGAAATGCAGCCGGGCGCTGTCGACGAGCACGCCGTCAAGATCGAAGATCGCCGCGCGGAACGCCATCGTCACTTCGCCTCCGCCCCGCCGCATCGCACGACGACATTATCGCCGCCGTCAACCGTGGCGCGCGCCTCCCGGCCCGACACCGCTACCTCGACCCGCGCGCCGCGAAACGTGACGGTGAAAGTGTAGTTCGCGAGCCCCGGAATCTCGACCGGATCGAACGACAATATGTCACCCTCCACCCGCATCCCGGCAAAGCCCATCACGAGTGCGGTCCAGCTCCCCGCCAGCGCCGCCATGTGGAGCCCGTGGTCGGCATTGCCGAACAGGTCGGCGAGGTCGGTCAGGGCCGCGACGCGCCAGTAATGCGCCGCGCGCGCGCCGTCGCCGACCCGCGCGGCGGCGGTAGCGAAGGCGCTGGCCGACAGCGTCGAATCATGCACTGTCGTCGCTTCATAGGTATCGAGCATCCGCCGCCCGGCGTCGCCGAACGCTTCCGGCATCAGCGCCAGCGCGAGCACCGCATCGGCCTGTTTCGACACGCGGTGGCGATAGATGGTCAGCGGGTGGAAATGAAGCAGCAACGGATAGGCGTCGGCCGGTGTCTGCCCGAACGGCCAGGGCTCGAGCGCGAAGAACGCCTCGTCCTGCGCGGGGATCTGCCGCTCGGCGTCGAACGGCAGGAACATCATCTCGGCCGCGCGCGTCATCCGCGCTGCTTCGACCGCGTCGATCAGCCCGGCGGCGACGCCCTCGCGCGCCGCGAAGCGCAAATGCCGCGCCGCCATCATGTTGGTATAGAGGTTATTGTTGACGATCGCCGAATATTCGTCGGGCCCGGTCACGCGATTGATGACGAAGGCGTCGCCGCGCGCCGCGTCATGGTAGCCGATCTGGAGCCAGATGCGTGCGGTCTCGACCAGCAGCGCCGCACCGCCTTCGGCGAGGATCGCGCGATCCCCGGTCGCCGCGAGATAGGTTTCCAGCGCGAAGGCAATATCGGCGTTGATATGATATTGCGCCGATCCCGCCGGAAAATAGGCCGAGCATTCGTGCCCGCCGATGGTGCGCCACGGATAGAGCGCGCCCGCCTGCTGTCCCATCGCGCGCGCATTGTCGCGCGCGGCATCGAGCCCCGAAATCCGCCACATCAGCATCGCCCGAGCGATCTCGGGTCGGGTGAAGGCGAACACCGGCAGCACATAGAGATCCGCGTCCCAAAAGACGTGGCCTTCATAGCCTTCGCCGGTCTGCCCCTTGGCGCCGATCGAGGTCTTGCCGTCGCGCCCCACTGCCATCGCCAGTTCGGCGAGCGCGAAGCGGATCGCGAGCGCGGCGCGGGGATCGGCGGGGACGTCGACGTTGCTAGCGGCCCAGAAATCCGCGAACCAGCCGGTCTGTTCAGCGAGCAGCGCGTCATAGCCATGGCTGCCGGCGTGCCGCATCGCCTCCATCGCTTCATGGCTGGGATCGCCGTCACGCGTCGCGCGATAAACGGAGACAAGGTCGATCTCGGCCGTGCCGTCGACCGACCGCCGACCGATGAGCTGCATCCCCGCCGCGACCGCAAAGCCGCTGCGCGCCAGCCGGTCGATGCGCAGCGCGTGGTTCGGCTCGGCGCGCACCGCTTGTTCGATCCACGGGCTGTCGGCCATCGTCGGCGCGATCCGCGGATCATAGACCGCATCCGCATCCGCCGCCGCCGCCGGCTCGCCCGCGCCCGGCGGCGCGGTGACATAAGGCAGAACGGTCACGTCCTGCCCCGCCGGAAAGCGGACGCGGGTCAGCACCAGCCCCTGACGCGTCATCGGGACGAACTGCTCGACCGTCACTGCCACCTCGTCGATCGCGAGCGTTTCGGTGCGCACGCCACGAGCGAGATCGAGCTCGACCGCCGCCGTCGCGCCGGGCAGCCGCCCCGCGACCATGATCGCGGGGCGCGTCGCATCGGCCACCGCCAGCCGCAAGTCGCTTTCCCGCGCGAAGCCGTGTGCCGCCTCGTGATAGGCGATCGGCACGCGCTCATAGACTCCGTTGAGATAGACCCGCGGGGCGCCGACGGGGTCGCCCGGCCCGCGCGTGCCGACGAAGCCATTGCCGATCGAAAACAGCGCCGCGACATGGCCGGATTGCGCATCCGTTCCCGCCGCCGAGAGGTGCCAGCCGTCGCGCGCGAACCGGAGCGACGAAAAGCTTGCTTCCGGTAATGATCGCCCCACTGCATTGCTCTCCGAGGATGACGATCGCTCGCCCGATTTGCTTATGATATGCATTTCATAATAGGAAGCGGTCAAGACCATAAACCGGATTGCGAGTGAGGTTGGGGGGAGGATGATGAACAAGACCCGGATCACGATCGCGTTGGCGCTTAGCTACGCCATATTCGCGGTGCTGCTGAACAGCGTGGGGACGGTGATCCTCCAGTCGATCGAATCGTTCCGTGTCACCAAGGGGGCGGCGAGCTCGCTCGAGGGGTTCAAGGACCTGTCGATCGCGGCGACCAGCTTCCTTTTGGCGGCGCAATTGCCGCGCTTCGGGTTGCGCCGTGCGCTGATCGTCGCGCTGAGCGGGGTCGGTTTCGCCTGCCTTGCGATGCCGCTCGTGCCCGGCTTCTGGACGACGCGGCTGATGTTCCTCGCGGTCGGCATCGGTTTCGGCGTCGCCAAGGTGTCGGTCTACAGCTTCGTCGGGCTGCTGACGCAGGGTAGCGCGCGGCATGCCTCGCTGCTCAACCTGATCGAGGGCGTGTTCATGCTCGGCGTGCTCAGCGGCTATTGGATCTTCGCCGCCTTCATCGATCCGGTCGCACCAGGGAACCTCCAGTGGCTCGACGTCTATTATGTGCTGGCGGCACTATGTCTCGGGGTGGCAGCGCTGTTCGTCGTGACGCCGTTCGACGAGGGCGCGATCGGCAGGGCTGCCGCGTCGGGCGCGCCCGAGAGACGCTTTGCCGATATGATCCGGCTGGCGTGGCGCCCGCTGACGCTCGCGTTCATTGCGGCGATCTTCTGCTATGTGCTGGTCGAACAGGGCATCGGCTCGTGGTTGCCGACCTTCAACCGCGAATTGCTCGGGCTGTCCGCGCCGATGAGCGTGCAGGCGGCATCGATTTTCGCGGTCAGTCTTGCCGTCGGACGGCTCGGCGCCGGGGTGATCGTTCGCCGCACCGGGTGGTTTCCGCTGGTCTGCGGCTGCCTTGTGATGATGGCAATCCTGATCGTCGCGGTGTTGCCGCTCGCCGAAGCGCATCGCGGCGAGGTGACGTCATGGGCCGGCGCGCCACTCGCTGCCTTCCTCTTTCCGCTGATCGGGCTGGCGATGGCGCCGATCTATCCCGCACTCAATTCGGCGATCCTTTCGGCGATGCCGCCCGAGAAGCAGCCCGCGATGGTCGGGCTGATCGTGGTCTTCTCGGCGTTGGGCGGCACGACCGGCTCGTTCATCGTCGGCCATGTGTTCGCCGCTTTCCACGGCACGCTCGCTTTTTACACATTGCTTGCCCCGATCGCGGCGCTCGCCGTGGCGACAGTGTTGATCCGCCGGCGATCCGTGGCGGCATAACTGATGCTCCGGAGGTTGAAGAAATGCGGCCGACCGAGCGCTGGTGCGGCGACGTTCGGAGCCCCGATCGACACCGTTCTCCTTACGAACGGCTGAGTTGGCCCCCGAAATGACCTGACAGGGTCTCGCTCTTAGATAAGAGTGAGCCATATGACTGAGCATACGACTAGGCGCTACAATGGCGGCGAGGTCCTCTCCGGGGTTCAGCGCCGGAGGCGCT